>CETX01077054.1_pt1 | contig 17440 bp, 14 predicted proteins | sample 356501 | NCBI WGS metagenome assembly CETX01 (sample SAMEA2623390, study PRJEB7988) | marine metagenome | biome: marine biome (ENVO:00000447); feature: mesopelagic zone (ENVO:00000213); material: "saline water (ENVO:00002010), including plankton (ENVO:xxxxxxxx)" | depth 450 m | reverse complement strand
AAAGACATTTTCAGGGCCGGCCTCGCAGTTTATCTGCGATTTTGCCCAGAAACTCGCGAAATATTGAGTTTTTCTAATTTTTGGATATTATATCCATATATAGGATAAAGTTGCCAATCAGAGTTGAGAAATGACGCACCATATTGCCGTGGATACCGGTGGAACTTTCACCGACATTATTGCCATTGACGGGGAAAGTGGTGTCCAGTACGCGATAAAAACCCCGAGTACCCCGGATGACCCCAGTCGTGCGGTGCTCGAGGGTATTAACAAAGTTATGGCGGTTAGCGGCGCTAGCCTGAGTGAGGTCTCGCGCGTGCTCCATGGGACAACGGTAGCGACCAACGCAGTTCTGGAACATCAATTTCAAGGCTTAGGCCTGATTGTTACCGAAGGGTTTCGCCATATCATTGAGATTGCCCGTCAATCGGTACCCGACGGGTACGGTAACTCGTACTTCTGGGTCAAGCCGCCACGGCTTGTCCCTTTGCATCTGGTTCGTGAAGTCAAAGAACGGATATCGTTTGATGGATCGATATTGCAGCCTCTAGAAGAAGCCAGTGTTGTTACCGCAGTAGATGATCTGGTAAAGGCAGGAGCCGACCGTATCGCTGTTTGTCTGCTTCATTGTTATGCAAATAGTGCCCATGAACAACAGATTGGTGAGGTTATCCAGGATAAGTTTCCCGAAATATTTGTTTCCCTTTCGTCAGTTGTCTTGCCGGAATACCGTGAATACGAACGCGCGATGACTACGCTGATCGATGTAATGGTGAAACCTTATTGCAAGACTTATCTGCAACAAGCCCGGGGTTTGATCCAGGAAAAGAGTGATCAGGCGAATTTCCTGATAATGCAATCCAATGGGGGCATCGTTACCAGTCAAATAGCAGGTGAGAAACCAGTAACAATGCTGATGTCGGGCCCGGCTGGCGGTGTACTTGGTGCTATGTACATGGCTGATATGGCGGGATACAAAGACCTTCTCACCTTGGATGTGGGCGGCACTTCGACCGACGTATCACTGATCCAGAACCTTAAGCCAGAGTTGACCAGCCATTCTCTGATAGAAGGCTACCCGGTAAAAACTCCAATGCTGGATATCGTTACCGTGGGTACCGGTGGCGGCTCACTGGCATGGGTAAACCGCTATGGTGCACTTAAGGTTGGGCCGCGAAGCGCGGGAGCGGCTCCAGGGCCGATCTGTTACGGGCTCGGTGGCACGGAGCCCACCGTCACTGACGCAGCGGTTGTACTTGGCCTGCTGCCAGATCGCCTGATAGGTGGGGGCCTGATTCTAAATATTGCTTCGTCACGTGCAGCTTATGAAAAACTGGGTGAGCGCTTGGCGATTGGTCTGGAGGAAGCAGCAGCGGGAGTATTACAGATTGCCGCCGCTAATTGCGTTAATGGAATTCGCCAGGTGACAACCATAAAGGGCCGAGATCCTTCAAGGTATGCGATGGTTGCATTTGGTGGCGCCGGTGGACTGTTCGCAGCTGAGGTAGCGGATTTTCTCGGCATTCAAAGTGTCATTTCACCGCCAAATCCCGGTAACCTGTCTGCTTTCGGTCTACACGTGTCAGACATTAAGTCCGATTACGTGAAAACCCTGGTACGCCAACAATCAAATGTCGACCTGGACGAGTTACAACAGGCCTGGATTGAGCTTGAGCAGCGAGGGGTCGATGAGTTGACCAATCAAGGTGTCCTCGCCGAGCAGATCGTTCTCAGCCGCTCGGCAGACATGCGCTATGTTGGTGAAGGAAACGAGGTCAACGTAAACTTGCCAACTGTTTCGGAAGAGCGGGATTTCTTTTCGAAAATGTGGTCGGAGTTTCACCAGGTGCACGATCGGACTTTTGGTTTTCATTACGAGAACCAGCAGGATGTAGAGATAGTCAATATTCGGGTTCACGCTGTTGGTCGAGTCCACCGGCCCGAGATTAAGGCGTTACCACACGGCAGTGGTGCTCAAGCCGAGCCCGCCGGCTCACGTCAGGTTTACTGGCGCGGCAAAGGTTGGCTTGACTGCGATATCTACGTCCGAACCGAAATGCAGCCGGCTCAATGCCTGCAAGGACCGGTCATCATCGAAGAATATGGCTCTACTATTGTAATACCGACCACCTGGTCTTCACGGGTCGATGCTTATGGCAATCTTGTACTGGAGATTGAAAAATGAATAAACAAGTTATAGCGAGTACTGCCGCCAGCGCCATTGACATCAGTACACCATCCCTTGGACCCATTGAGCTCGAGGTTATAACCGGTGCGATCCGGGCAGCCGAACTCGAGATAGAGGCCGCTGTAGAGCGAACTGCCCGCTCGCCGATGATCCGTGATCAGCACGATTACCGCGTCGCCCTATTCGATGCCCGAGGACGCAAGTTAACTGGCCGCTCTTATTCAGCCCTGGTTGAGCCTGTGTTTGAATACTTTGATGAAGGCGACATTCATCCCGGTGATGTCTTCTTCTGGAACGATCCCTACAATAGTTCCGGCGGGATTGGCCATATCCCGGATCTTTGTACGACTATTCCGATTTTTATTGCTGAGCGTTTGATTGGCTTTAGTCAGGTGTTTGGCCATCATGATGACGTCGGTGGCGCGGTTCCCGGCAGCATGCCTGTTCAGGCCCGGGATATGTGGACTGAAGGCTTGGTAATTCCACCGATCAAACTATATGAAAAGGGTCAGATTAACCAGGCAGCTTTGAAAATTATTCAACGCAACTCAAGGCTGTCCGAGCATTTACGTGGCGATATCGATGCGGAAATTGGTGCTGCACTGTTGGGGTCGAGGCGGGTTGTTGATCTGGCATCGCGTTATGGTGCCGATGTCCTTGAAGCCGGTTTTGAAGAAATAATCAAAAACTGTACAAAGACCATCCGAGAAGAACTTCTTCCGAAAATAAAAGACGGGGTTTATCACTGGGAAGACTATATCGAGAACGATGGTGTAGCAGGGCCCAGGATGCATGCGTTGAGACTGACTATGACCAAGACTGCAGAGAAAATCGTGCTTGATTTTTCTGGCACTGACCCGGAAGCTTCTGGACCAATCAACTGGCCGATCGATTATGAGGACGGTAGATTTGCTCGCAAATGGATGGCGCCAGTTCTTCGCTCGTTGGCAGAGAGTCCGGAAAGGGCCGCCGAAATCGATATGAACGAGGGAGTTCTCGAGGTACTCGAGGTCAAGTTTCCCGAAAAGGGGACGCTGGTGACGCCAAATTTCGGCAAAGCTACCGGCTTGCGTTTCTTCGTCTTATTGCGCTCCTTGGGAGTGTTTGCGGCTTGTCTTGCCAAAGCTACCGATGGCCGAATGCCTGCGGATCACGAAACAATTCGTATCTGGGGGCTTGCCGGTGGCGCGACCAATCAGGATTTCTTTTTGTTTCGTGAGGTTCTGGGCGGGGGTGGCCCCGGGCGACCGTGGGCGGATGGGAGTGATGTGGTGCACATAGTCCCCAACTCCCGTAATTTGCCAGCGGAATTTTCCGAGACACGTTATCCCGTATTGGTAGAGCGGCTTGCATTAGCACAGGATTCCGGTGGCGCTGGGTATCGCCGGGGTGGTTTTGGTTACGATAAGCGTATTCGCACCCTGCAGAACACCATGTTGATCTCAAATGGTGATCGATCCTTGTTGAATACTTATGGAGTCAACGGTGGTAAACCCGGGGCCACCTACGGCATCACCATTCAAGCTGTTGATGGTGAGGAAAGGAAGATACCAGGGATGGCGGATAATATTGAGGTACCAAAGGATTCCCTGGTCAAGATCGTGACTACTGGCGGTGGTGGCTGGGGTGATCCCATGAAGCGTGAGCCAGAGCGGGTACTTTATGATGTTGTCTGTGGGCTGGTTTCGGAGAGTTCCGCACGGGAAGACTACGCTGTAGTGGTTCATCGGGCAGGGAAATCTTTTGAACTCGACCAGCACGCGACCGAAGTATTGCGTACTGAGAAACGGTCACAAACTGCATCGTTGCCGATGTTTGAGCGGGGTCCTTATTTTGAGAAAAAAAAGCGGGATAACGCCATCAACTGGCCTGCAGGCTGGGTTGATCCCGACGAGAGTTGGTTGGCCAAGGAGTTAGAACTATGAAGCCGGGTCTTTTTGAATATGTGGCACCAGATTCAATAGTCGAAGTTATCGCGGAACTTGCTGCAGATGAGAGTGCGAAACTGATAGCTGGTGGGCAAAGCCTGGTTCCGGCTCTCAACTTTCGTTTTGCCAATCCTGGAAAACTTGTTGACTTGCGCAAACTTGACGAACTGCGCGGTATCGAAGTCGTGGATGATGTTATACGGGTTGGCGCGATGACACGCCATCGGGAGTTGGAACTCGACGACACCGTCCACAAAGTTAACCCGCTGGTCCGGCAAGTGCTGGGTAACGTTGCCCACGTCACGGTTCGCAACCGCGGAACTATCGGTGGCAATATCGCGCATGCTGATTCGGCTTCCGAACTACCAGCACTTTTACTCGCGCTGGAAGGGTCAATAGAAGCTATTGGACCTGGCGGTAAACGGATTATTCAAGCAACGGATTTTTTCAAGTTTCACATGACTACGGCTCTGGCCGAGAAGGAAATCATTACCCGGGTAATGATTCCGGTAATGCCGGCAGGCTATTGTGGCTGTTTTCAGGAGTTCAATCGGCGTAAAGGGGACTACGCGATTGTTGGAGTCGTTGCCGTGATTGGTAGAGATACCAATGGTTGCTGCACCACGGTCCGGCTAGCCGCCTGCGGTGTCGCTACTACCGCAGTTAGGTTGGTTACGGCAGAGGAAGCACTTGTTGGCAGTGACCTGGATAGTGCAACTATTGCCAAAGCGGCCACTAATGCTAGAGAGTACGTGACGGCGGCTGATGATCTGAATGCTTCCAATGACCTTCGCAGGCGAATTATCGCGACTCTTGTCACCAGAACCGTTACCGAAGCCGCTAACTTGTCATCCTGAGGTCTGCGAATATGACTGCTAAAGTTTTGAAACAACTAATTCCCGCGCGTTCATCAGACCCGGTTAAGACGGTTACCGTTATGGTCAATGGCGAGAAGGTGAAACGAGAGGTAAGCCCCCGACTTCTGTTGAGTGATTTTCTTCGGCAAGATCTTGGCTTAACTGGTACCCACGTTGGCTGCGAACATGGAATCTGTGGCTGCTGCACAGTTATTCTCGATAACAATGCAGTGCGCTCCTGCCTTATTTTTGCAGTTCAGGCCGATGGCGCTGAAGTTCGTACGATTGAAAGCGTAGCCGAGGCGGATGGGGCCCTGCATCCAGTCCAGCAAGCTTTCATGAAAAACCACGCCTTGCAGTGTGGCTACTGTACGCCAGGGTTCGTGATGGCGATTCTCGATTACCTGGAGAAGAACCCCGACCCGGATCTTTCAGACCAGGCCATTAGAGAAGTGCTGTCAGGCAACCTTTGCCGTTGTACAGGGTACCAGAACATCGTACAGGCTTTTCGTGATGCCGCCAGCTTATTGCAAGCTGAACAAGGAGGATAGAGCTATGTCGACCAGAACCTTCGGCGACTCAGTTCAGCGCAATGCAGATCCTCGCCTGTTGCGGGGAGAGGGCAATTTTGTAGACGATATTTCTTTGCTTGGATGTCTGCATGCCGCTTTTGTAAGAAGCAATTATGCGCGCGCGCGAATCGTTTCATTGGACGTGAGCGAAGCAAGGGCACACCCGGACGTAATTGCTGTTTATACCTGCGACGATATCGGTGAGTGTGATCAAGAACTACCGCTGTTGATACCGCATCCTTGTATCGTTGGCCCCAAGACACAACGCCCGCTTGCCCGTGGTGATACCTACTACCTGGGCCAGGCAATCGTGATGATCGTTGCTACTGACCGTTATGCCGCTGAAGATGCGGCGCTCCTGGTCGAGGTGGAATATGAGCCATTGGCCGTGGAAATGGACCTGGAGAAGGCTGTTGCTGATGGTGCTCCACTGGTGCACCAGGACGTGCCTAACAATATTGCCGCCCACTTTATCCAGGAGTCGGGTGACGCGGATGATGCATTTTCCCAAGCGGAGCATTTCACCAGCATCAGAGTTCAGGTTGATCGCAGCACCGCGGCCCCACTGGAAGGAAAAGTTGTCGCAGCAAATTGGGATGCGGCCAGTCAGGAATTAACAATCTGGGATACCACCCAGGCTCCGATTTCTGTGCGTGGAGGCCTCGCCAGTATCTTCCGGTTAAGTGAAGACAGCATTCGTGTCATTGCGCCAGACATTGGCGGCGGTTTCGGGCAGAAGATCATGATGTTTACGCCGGAACAGATTCTGGTGCCCCTGGCGGCAATGGAACTGCGTCGCCCGATCAAGTTCGTCGAAGACCGGGTAGAGAATTTCATAGCTGCCTCCCAGGAAAGGACCCAGATTCACGAAATCGAACTGGCCGCGACAAAAAACGGCGAAATTCTGGGGCTCAGGGATAGATTCCTGCACGATACCGGCGCATTTATTCCCTACGGGATCGCGATTGCACAGGTTGCTTCAACATCGATAGCGGGGCCTTACCGCATTCCAAACGTGTGGGTTGAATTCAAGGCGGTGTACACGCCCACAGTCCAGATAACACCCTATCGTGGTTGTGGGCGGCCACAGGCCTGTTTCACGATCGAGCGCGCGATGGACCAGTTAGCAGATGAACTTGGTCTGGATCGTTTCGAGATACGCAAACGCAATCTGATCCAGCCAGACCAGTTCCCGTATCTTCGCAAGGGACTATTGTTTGCCGACGGCCTGGCGGTTTGTTATGACAGCGGTGATTACCCGGCGGCACTGAAAAAGATTCAGGAAGCGATCGATTTGCCAAAGTTTCAGCAGGAAAAGGAAAAGGCGCGGGCGGAAAACCGTTATATAGGCCTGGGCTTAAGTTTCTATGTTGAGGGCACCGGCCTGGGGCCTTACGAAGGTGCGTTAATAAAAATTCACCCCATTACCGGGAAAGTCTACGTCAGTACTGGTTTATCCGGACAGGGACAGGGACATGAAACTGTACTTGCCCAAATTGCCGCTGACCAATGTGGCGCACGCGTTGAAGATGTGATTGTAGTTGAGGGCGATACCGGCTCATTCGCTTGGGGTGTGGCAACTTTTGCCAGCCGGGCGGCTGTAGTCAGCGGTAACGCGGTGCATAAGGCCGCCTTGAAAGCGAGATCACAAATCATCGAGGCTGCCGCCAATATGCTGGAGACCAAACAGGCAGATATTGATTTACGGGATGGCAAGGCCTGGCAGAAAAGTAAGGACCGGTCGGTTTCACTTGCGGAAATTGCTACCGCATCAAACCCACTGCGCTATGCATTTAACGAGGCCTCGAGAACGGCCACGCAATTTGCGCCGGCCAGCAAACATGATGGGCCAGCACTTGCCGAAGGTCAGCATCCCGGTGTTGTTGCTACCGACTGGTACAGCCCGCCGCATGCAGCGTGGGCTTATGGGGTGCATGCAGCGATTGTCGAGGTCGATCCTGCGCTTTGTTCGGTTGCAGTAAAACGTTATGTAGTACTCCACGATTGCGGCAAGATGATTAATCCGATGATTGTCGATGGCCAGATTCTCGGGGGAGTTGCACAAGGTATAGGCGGGGCGTTATTCGAGCGCCTTGAATATGGTAAGGATGGGGCGCTGCAAAACCCCAATTTCATTGATTTTCTAATGCCGTTTGCAGCAGAGATTCCAAACGTTGAGCTGATCCATATGGAAACACCCTCACCACTGAACCCGTTGGGAGTCAAGGGGGTGGGTGAGGCAGGAACAATTGCAACCGCACAGGTTGTCGCATCGGCTATAGAAGATGCACTGGTAGAGTTTGATATTCAACCGATTCGCCACGTACCGGTGACCCCGAACATGTTGCACGAAAACCTGAAAAGTGCAGGAATAGTTTGATGCCGGTAGGGCCAGAGGGCCTCGCCCCTTGATCTCTGGCGGATAGGAGAAGACCGCCCGGTAAGCGGCTCGTATCAGTTGCTGGAATGAGAGAATATCGACCTGATCAGATGGCCGGTACGGCGTCGTAGCGCAGCGAATAACAGTGCTATTGCGCTGACGCTGGAGCCACTTGTTGGCACTGTTGGTTCACTGTTAGCAGCATCAACTTGACTCTGCGTCAGGAACTGACGCTCGAAATCTTTACAGAACTGGTCGGCAAGTTGTTCTGCGACATCCTGGAAGATGCCGACCCGGCTCATTCTTGAAAGTGTGCCGGTTAAGCCAATATTGGCATCTACCTGAACTTGCGTAGCACCGTGTTCCTCGGTTAATCGGTAAACTGTCTTGTAGGTAACGCTGGTACCACCATTTTTGTCAACGCCTTTTCCTTCGATGCAGCCGGTTTTGTCGGTAATGCTTGAACTTGAAATATAACTTTCACCAGTGAAGTTGGCAGCAACTGGGCCGAGTTTGATCTTGAGTTTGGTGTGATAGCTCTTACCGGTCTGGCCGGTTAATTCAAGTCCAGGCACGCAGGAGATAACCGCGGGAATATCCTGCAGCGCAGCCCAGACGGCCGGCAACGGCTGCTCCAGAGAAAATTCCACGTTAATATCCATGAAGCAAGCTTTTCGGGTCTGCCTTGGTCCCTGGTTTGAGGCGGCGAAGCCGGCCAATTTCAGGCAGGCATCCACAATACGGATATTCTATCCCATTAACGGATACTATACTCCCGGCGACTGACAATAGCGGAGGTGAATCATGACTGTTCGGCTTGCACATATGACCTGGGAGGAAGTGAAAGACTGTGTCGCCAAGCAGTGCATGGTCATTCTACCCACGGGGGCAACCGAAGCACATGGCCCGCACATGCCAACAGATACCGACACCCACCAGGCCGAGCACATTTCGGTCATGCTCGCCGAGCGGGTCAATGCTGTTGTCGCGCCAGCAATACCCTATGCAGTATCAAAAACTTTTGAGCATTTTCTGGGAACGGTTTCCCTGTCTATAGATACCTACCAACAAATGCTCTACGAAGTAGGCGGCGCATTAATAAAGCAGGGCTTCAAGCATCTACTTATTCTGAACGGCAATCGGCCAAATGGTACTTCGAACGATGCTGTTGCAAGACGATTGATCGATGATCTCGATCAGGATTACGATTTTATGGTAACGGCCGTTAACTACTGGGAGCCGGGAGCCGCCGAGATACACAAATTGCGCAAGTCCCAGGTTGGCGGCATGGGCCACGGCGGCGAGTTTGAGACCTCATTTCAACTAGCAACCCGGCCAGAGCTGGTGAAGATGGAGCGCCTTGCCGGGGTTCATGCGCCTTTAGTGGGATGGGACCTGGTGGCCCCGGTTACCCCTTCGCGGACCTATGCCAGGCGGCCTACCCCGGCAATCAATCACGCTTCTATTTTTGGCGATCCAGGGCCGGCAACAGCAGAGTCAGGGATAAAATTTATCGAAACGACTGTGAATGCGCTGGAGCAACTGGTGAGCAATATCCAGGTTGCCTACCAGGAGCGAAAGTAGCTCAAGTTGTAGAAATCGATTTGCCGGGTTTCCAGCCCAGTGCTACCGATATATTGGTTGATATTCGTTGCAGCGCCTCCAGCGCCGTTGTTACCACCTCCTGGTTCCGGAAAGTGGATCGTTGAGAGATAAAGCAAAGCGTTGCCACTACTGCACCAGTACGATTGAAAACCGGCGTGGCTATGGATGCTGTGAATGACTGTACGTCACCCGAAGTCACTCGGTAACCGTCCATACGAATTGCCGCCAACACTGCGCGCAGTTCATCAGCATCGGTGATCGTTTTAGGAGTAAGTGCCTCCAGGTCCGCTGCCAGGTAGTTTTCAATCGCCTCCTCACCCATGTAAGCCAGCAAGACCTGCCCCTTGGATCCACAGTGCAGGGGAAAATGAAAACCCAGGGCAGCTTTGGTGATTTCCTCACCCATATGATTGTGAGAAAAAAGCACAACCGAGAAGTGTCCTGACAGTTCGCACATCTGCAAGGTATACGGATATTTTTCGGCGGCTGAATCCAGATGAGGTCTGGCAATCTCCAGCACTTCATGATCACCAAGGTAGGATGTGCCAATCAGCCACATACGGGGGCCGATGCTGAAAAAGTTGGTAACGGGGTCCTTGCGCAAGAAACCCTTAGCTTCCAGTTGCGATACTGTTCGGTGCAGGGTTGGCCAGGCGATCTCCAGGCTGTCGGCAATGTCGGTTGCCCTGCCAGGATGAGTTGCAATGTATTCAAGAACGTCGAGCGCGCGATTGAGGCCTTTTAACGTTGTCTTGGGTGTTTGCCCAAAGTGATGGATATTTCGTTTTTTGACGCCCATAGCGTAATTATCTTGTTAATACTTAAAACGCTTTTCCGGGGTTGGGCAAAATACCGGGGCTTTTAGCGCAGCCCGACCCGCTGATCAGATCGGGCCATGGCACTCAAATTCCCAACATTCGAGACTCGTTTACCTCCCTTGAGCCGCAGTTGCCTGGCGGATGGAATGACGATATTATGCATAGAAATGAATATATTATCCATAATGCGGATAAATACCCCAGATTGTCGTTACGGTTAGTTAGCCCCAGGCGTTGGCTCAATTTGATTGTTTGGGTTGCTGGAGCATGGGTTGATTTCACAACAACATAATTTAGGCAAAAGGAGGCATCAATGTATTACAAAATAGCAAGAAGTCTGGTTGTTGGATTGCTGGCGGCTACTTTTTTGGCGGGTGTTAGTACAAGCACTGTCGCAAAGGCTGATGGTTTTGCTCTTAAAGGTGACCCAAAACCCGTTTTTGTTTATTTCAATGTTAAAAATGACGGGGGCTGGGTTCAGGCTTTGGATGAAGCCCGCCTGCGAATGGAAAAGGCACTGGGACTGACGATTCCGTATGTTGAGGATATTCCAGAAGTTGCGACCGAAATCAGGCCGGCAGTAAAGAAATTCATTAAGCGCGGGCACAACATTATTCTTGGTAGTGCCTTCGGTTATAGCGACACTTTTTTGGAACTCGCTAACGAGCATTCAGATATAGCATTCCTGAATCCGGCTGGTACCACAAATAATGAGAAAAACCTGCTTTCATATTACGGCCGAACTTACGAGAGCCAGTATTTGTGCGGGATGGTGGCGGGAGCGATGACCAAGTCAGGCAAGATCGGCTTTGTTGCAGCAAACCCATTCGGCCTGGTGAACTGGACTGTCAACGCCTATCTTCTCGGCGCCAGACAAATGAATCCAAATGCAACGTTAACTGTGGTCTATACCGGCGCCTGGTATGACCCTGTAAAAGAGCGTGCCGCGGCACAGGCTTTGGTTGAGCAGGGTATCGACGTCATTGGCCAGCACGTTGATACTCCAACTCCGCAGATTGTTGCCCAGGAAAATGGTATCTACGGCACTGGCCATCACCGGGATATGCGTGAATTCGCGAACAAAGCAACCTTGTGCTCTTCGGTCTGGGTTTGGGACCGTTTCTTAACGCCGACCTTGGAGCAGATCGTAGCCGGAAACTGGAAGCCTGGCGCGTGGGGTGCGTTTCTCAGCATTAAAGAAGGCGGTACCGACGTTGTCCTGAGTGACGACCTGCCGCAGGATGTCGTCGATAAGGTTATGGCCGAGCGGGATGCCATCATGAACGGCAAGCACGTCTACACTGGCCCGATCTACGATCAGGCCGGCAAAGAGCGCATTGCTGCGGGTAAGACCCCATCTGATGGAGATCTCTGGGGCATGGACTATCTGGTTCAAGGTGTGATCGGAAAACTTAATTAGCATATTGAGGCGTCGCGCCGAATAGTGAGACGACTGGCGAGAAGCGGACTCACCTGATGGGCGCGGCCCTCCAGCTACAAGGCACCCATAAGAGCTTCGACGGTAATCCGGCTCTTGTGGGTGCTTCTTTTTCAGCTGACTGGGGCGAGGTCCACGCCCTGCTCGGTGAGAATGGGGCTGGTAAATCGACCCTAATGAACGTAGCCTGCGGGCTGTATGCACCTGATACCGGCATGGTCCGGGTTGATGACCGTACGGTTACTATTGACGGCCCAACAGGCGCGCAGGTGCTTGGCATCGGTATGGTCCATCAGCACTTCAAGCTGGTGCGCAACATGACTGTCACCGAGAACATCATGCTTGGTCATGGCCGTGGTGGTTGGCGCCAAAGTCAAGCTTATATACGTTCTAAGATCACCGAGATCACGGAGAGAATCGGCTTCTCTATCGACCCTGATGCACAAATCGATAACCTGTCTGTCTCTGAGCAGCAACGGGTAGAGATTATTAAAGCGCTGGTGGGCGGCGCCCGGATACTGATACTTGATGAGCCCACGGCGGTTCTCACGGACGAGGAATCCAACAACTTATTGAGTCAGTTGCACGTTCTTGCCCGCCAGGGACGCTGCGTGATCATCATCACTCATAAATTGCGGGAGGTCCTGGCGCATGCTGATCGAGTGACTGTTATGCGTGCCGGGGGAACAGTTGCCGCCGGACAGTCAGCGCAGGGGAAGTCGGCGGCAGACCTTTCCCGGTTGATGGTGGGTGAAGCCCGAGAGTACAAACGGGGCAAGACTTCTTTACCGGGAGAAGCCGTATTGTCTCTGCAGGGTATCTCAGCGGTCAGAGACAATGGCGCGATAGCGTTGGATGGCCTGGATTTGACGCTGCACGGCGGCCAGATTTATGGTCTGGCCGGAGTCGGTGGCAACGGCCAGAATGAAATCGCGGAGATTCTCATGGGAGTTCGTGGACTTGAAAAAGGCGAAATCTCACTGCGGGGCAAGAGCCTCAGTTCCGCCACTCCTGCCACCCTGCGGCGACATGGCATCAACTGTATCCCAGCCGATCGTTATATCTATGGCTTGGCTGGCGATCTGTCGGTCATGGAGAACTTCACGATATCCCGAGTGGATAGCGGTGAGTATGGCTCCGCTCTGTGGGTCCACCAGCGGGTCATGTCGCAGCACACCGAAGCGGCGATCGATGAATTCAATATCCTGGGTGCTCGTGCCGGTACCAAGGCACGGCTGCTCTCCGGGGGCAATGCCCAAAAACTGGTACTGGCGCGTGAAATGGCTGGCGACATCAAGGTGTTGGTAGCTCATTCGCCAACCCGCGGCCTGGATGTGCGGGCTTGTGCCGCTGTTCACGAAGGACTGCGTGAAGTGTCCCGGCGAGGAGTCGCGGTGCTATTGCTCAGCGAGGACCTCGATGAAGTGCTGGCGGTTTCCGACCGTATTGGTGTGATCAATCGTGGACGGCTCATGGGCGAGTTCGATGCCCCAGCGGATCGCCAGGTGGTCGGCGAGCTTATGGTTGGGCACGCTTGACGCTGGAGGAGTAGGAGTTACGGCACTTTCTATTTTCCGGGCCCGGCGCGTTACGCTGGAAGTACGACAACGTATTCCGGCAATGCTGCGGTTCGGCATTATTGCCGCGTCCATAATATTCGGGCTCACTGTGTCGCTCGCTCTGCTGGTCAGCGCTGGTGTCAATATCCACTCGGTTTACGAAGAATTTCTTGTTTTTACATTTTTCAACGCAGAGGGGCTTTCGACCGTGGTGGTGGAAAGTACGCCACTTGTTCTGGTGGGACTTAGTGCCGCAGCCGCGTTTCGGGTCAATTTCTGGAACATCGGCATAGAAGGACAGTTCTTAATGGGTGTTGTTGGCGTGACACTGATAGCGATATTCGATATCGGTCCCGAAAGCCTGCGTTTACCCCTTATGTTTTTCTTTGGTGTCGTGTTTGGGGGGCTCTGGGCATTGCCACCCGCCTATCTCAAGATCCACTTGAAGATAAACGAGGTCATCACGACTCTGCTGTTTAATTATGTCGCTTTTTATTTCGTACTTAACCAGGTATACGGATCGTGGAAGGATCCGGTAGATAAATTCCCCCACAGCGAGCAATATGAAACTTTCGAACGATTGCCGAGAATCGGCTGGGAGGAAGTAAACTGGGGCGTGCTTATTGCCGGCATCGCTATCGTGCTTATCTGGCTGCTGGTGGAGCGCAGCCGCTTCGGCATTAAGTCCCGTTTCTGCGGCATTAATCCGGGCATGGCGGTTGCCATTGGCATACCCGTCTCGCTGATCACGGCGATATCCGCTATGGTATCTGGCGGGCTCGCTGGCTCGGCCGGATTCGTTATTGCGAGCGCACATGAATTCCGTCTGACCCCGGGTATAGCGGCAGGCTACGGTTTTTCCGGCATCGTCATCGCTTTCCTTGCCGGAAATCGTCCGCTCGGCGTGCTGGTCGTTGCCTTTCTGATGGGCGGGCTATATGTTTCCGGCGAAAGCCTTAAGATTTTCTACAAACTGCCGGCAGCCATGGTGGGCCTCATTCAGGCAATTGTCGTACTTTCCGTGGCAGCATCGGAGTTCTTTGTCCGTTACCGCATCCGCCTGGCCCGCTATGAGGAGGAGGGCTAGCCTATGGATTTCGTCGTTAACTGGCTGGCTTCAGTGCCGATATTTGCGATACCTCTGGTCATCGCTGCACTTGGCCTGGTCATCAACGAGCGTGCCGGGGTCCTCAATCTCGGTGCAGAAGGCATCATGTTGTGTGGGACTCTCGCCGGTGTAGCCGCCTATCTTGAGTTTGGCAACAGCGTGGCAGCCGGTCTGCTGGGAGCTGTCCTGGCTGGGATGCTGATCAGCACAATGTTTGCGATCCTGGTTGTTTTCTTCCGGGCCAACCAGGTAGTCACGGGAATCACGCTAGTTTTTTTCGGCTCCGGGCTGACCGGTCTCGTCGGCACACCATGGACCGATAAGGCGTTGCGTGGCCTCACCAGTATCCATATTCCCTGGCTGAGCGATATTCCAGTCATCGGCAAAATCTTCCTGTCCCAGGATCCGATGGCTTACGTGACAGTTGGCCTGGTAGTCCTGGTCTGGCAATTTCTCTATCGTACGCGAACGGGGCTCGAGCTTCGGGCGGTTGGTGAAAATCCCCAGGCTGCTGATGCGGATGGCGTGAATGTCCCGGCCTACCGGTTTTTCGCAGTGATCATTGGTGGTGGCCTGATCGGCCTTGCAGGGGGCTATCTCAGTTTGTCCGCGGCTAAGATCTTTGTCTTTGAAATGACCCAAGGTCGCGGCTGGATCGCGATCGCTCTGGTTATTTTCGCCCGCTGGATGCCCTGGCGAGTGGTTCTGGGAGGCTTGCTGTTTGGCGGCATTGAGGCACTGGTTCCGCGCATCATGGCGGCAGGATTACCGGTGCCACAGTATTTTCTGCAAATGACGCCTTATCTCGCGACGCTGGTGGTGCTCATCTACGCCGCTGTTCGAGAAACCGGTGGGCAGGGCGCACCCTCAGCGCTTGGCACACCTTACGTTCGTCAAGATCGTCGCTAGGGTCTAGAAAATTATGTTATTTCCAGGCTGTTTCATCGGTTGGTGGGAACAGACCAAAGTGAGCAGGTAACCATTGGGGAGTGGGGCGTATGCTACTGAGAACGCAGAACACCTTTCTGTTGGTAATTGACATGCAGGAACAATTGGCACCAGCAGTGCTCGAGTACGATCGGATTGAAAAAAACGTTATCTCTCTTCTAATAGCAGCAAAACAATTGCGTGTTCCGGTCAGGGTCACTGAGCATTGTGCGGACAAGATAGGCCATACGGTACGACCGCTACGCGACCATGTTGGCGAAAAAACTGTCTTAGCCAAGCGGCGATTCTCCGCCTACTCTGAGCCGTCTATTGCCACTGATCTTGATGGTCTCAACCGCAAAGCGGTGATCATCGTTGGGATCGAAGCCCATGTCTGCGTACTGCAAACTGTAGTGGATATAAAGGAGGCTGGCTACCACCCATACCTGGTAGTAGATGGCACTTCCTCCCGGTATGCGGAGGATAAAGAAGTCGCTATCGAGCGCATGGCGGAAAACGGTGCAGAGCGAGTCACTACCGAAATGGTGCTTTTCGAATGGCTGGAACAGGCTGACACGGACGACTTTCGAAAGATATTCCCGCTGATTCGGAACCGGTCCCGGTAGTTTTTGCCAGACTTGGATCCAGTGATGGGCCAGTTGCGTTGCAGCAGGAAACTGGACCCCGGCTCGCGGCGTCACCACTGTCTGCGTACACTAGAGTGCAGACCCTTTACCGGCACCGGTTTCCCGTACCTACCAGACCATGAAAAAAACCCTGGCTGCGCTGGTCATCCACGGCATCGGCCGCCAGCAGCCGGACTTTGCCAAAGGCATGATCAAAGCCGTGAACGTTCACCTGGCAGCACAGGGCAGCGATCCGCAACAGGTGGCCTGGCAACCGGTTTTCTGGGATGACATCCTGCGTCCAGCCCAGGACGCCTACCTGCAGGCCGCCTACGCCGCGGCCGACTTGAACGCCCGGCGCCTGCGCACCCTGGTATTGTCGGCACTGGGTGATGCCGCAGGCTACCGCCAGTTGCCCTCGGGTGGCCGGCGCGGTGGCGAGGAGACCCAAACCTACCACCGGGTTCACGCACGGCTGCGCGAGGCCATGCGCTCGCTCTATCGTCGGCAGCTGGATGGGCGGCCGGTGCCGCTGGTGGTACTGGCCCACTCTTTCGGCGGCCACATCCTGTCGAACTACGTCTGGGACAGCCAGCACCGGCCCGACCAGCGCCTGTCTTCCTTTGAGCGTATGAACTGGCTGTGCGGCCTGGTCACTTTTGGCTGCAATATTCCGCTTTTTACTTTTGCCTGCCACGAAGTGCAGCCCATCACCTTTCCGCCGCCGCGTCTGCCGGCCCGGTTCAAGGAGCGGGCCCGCTGGCTCAACTTTTTCGACCCCGACGACGTGCTGGGCTGGCCGCTCAAACCGATCAATGCCGCCTACGACCAGGTGGTGAGCCTGGACCAGCGTATCAACGTCGGCGGCCCGGTGACCGGCTGGACCCCGGCCTCGCACCTTGCCTACTGGACTGACCGACGCTTCACGCGCCGGGTCGCCGACTTTCTTTTGACCCTGCTCTAATCGTTTCCTGCAGCGGCTGCACGGCCGGCTTGAAGCCACGGCCATTTGTGACCGGGGTCACTGAAATCCTCCGCCGATGCTGAAATACTGGCACCGTTGTCCTCCTCCAATATTTCCCCGCCATCCCGGCGGGGTTTTTTTCCGGCCGGCGGCGTGCAATGGCCGATCAAATCTGCGCTAATAGCGGCATCTGACTGGATAATGTGTCAGCGGACACCGCAGCGGCCGGGGGAAGGAGACATGCACGCACAACTCATTGAACAGGCGCAGGCGCTCAAGGCGCGTACAGTGGACCTGCGCCGGCGCATCCACCGTCACCCGGAACTGGGCCTGGATTTACCACGCACCCGCGAAGCAGTACTGGAAGCACTCGCGGGCCTTGAACTCGACATCGCATTGTCCGAAACCACCAGCGGCATCGTGGCTACCCTGCACGGTGCCCGGCCTGGCCCGACCGTGCTGCTGCGCGG
>CETX01022568.1_pt1 | contig 17505 bp, 13 predicted proteins | sample 356501 | NCBI WGS metagenome assembly CETX01 (sample SAMEA2623390, study PRJEB7988) | marine metagenome | biome: marine biome (ENVO:00000447); feature: mesopelagic zone (ENVO:00000213); material: "saline water (ENVO:00002010), including plankton (ENVO:xxxxxxxx)" | depth 450 m | reverse complement strand
TGCTCCTTCCTCATCAACAAGGATGAAGTTACAAAAGACAATGTAACCGAAACCTATAAAGATGGGTTCTATCTTGATGTATGGTGCAAAGACTTAGCTCCTTACTTCCCCATGTTAGATGTAAAACAAACACCGCATCCATATCGACGGTTTTACTTTTTGTGGAAACTGAGCTGGTTGTGGGGCAAACATTTTGCGCATTATTCCGTGAGTTTTGAAGATCTTGTAACAGATACCAAGAAAACAATTGGCGAGCTTATGTCAAAAGTAGATATTTCAGAAAATACCGATAAATTACATCAAATCATCTCTGCTCCTACGCTCGACAACTGGAAAAACTTTGCAGGTGACGAATGGTTTTTGGCACATGAACGGTTTTGCGAAGACGTTTTATTTGCATTTTTCAACTGCTCTGAGCGAAACTGAGAGTAACATATGGAACTTCCAACAGAGGTGAAATTATTAGTGGAAACTAATGAAAACAAAAACATAAACTCGGACTTACCATTAGTAAGTGTAATTGTTCCTGTATTTAATCGCATACGTTTTCTAGAGCAACTTTTTATAACTATTGAAGCGCAAACCTACTCTAATATTGAAGTCATAATCGTAGATGACGGAAGTACAGACGGTTCAAAAGAATGGTTAGTTTCCAATAAAAGCAGATTAAGGTGGCCAACTACTGTTCTAACACAAGCGAATGCTGGCCATTATGATGCTAGAAACAACGGCTTAAGTATTTCTAGAGGAAAATATATCGCATTTCAAGATAGCGATGATGAATGGCCCGATTATCATATAGAAAGGATGGTTGGTTATTTGGAGGATAATGATGATATTGATTGGCTCTTCGGCGAATTAAAGAGAATAGACCATGATACAGGTCGCACTACCGAAGAAAGCAACATCATCAGAAAGGATGGTAGTCTTCATCCCTTCATCAAACTCGATTCCGAGTTAAGAGCCAATGGTGTATCTAAAATAAACAGTACCGAAATTGGAGTCACCGCGATAGCTCACAGAGTACCGGGCAGCACTCAATCAGCTTTAATTAGGAGTTCATTGTTCAGCAGCATGCGTTTTGATCCTAGTTTTCGAACGGCATATGACCAATTTTTTGCGGTACAGTGTGTCTTAAAAGGATTCCAATTTGGCTTTGTACGAGAAATTCACCAAATCTATCATGTTCACAATACAAATATATCCTTGGTAAACGGTGGAGATGCTGACAAAAGGCTCAAAAGCGCAATAACACACATTAGAGGCTATAAAACGCTTCTTCCGTTTTGTAACGAAAAGGAATCGAAAGAAGTACGGAAAAAGTTAGCTTTTCAATACGCATGGGTAAAAGCTATCGCCGAAATGGAAAAAGGCAAATATCGAAACGCCTTCCACTCCAATTTTCAAGCAGTTTCGAATGACTTTTTGAATATCATGTACTGGAAGACATTTTTGTTAACTCCACTAAAGTGGCTTTTCAAAAAAGTATAATAATCGGGTAGAGAAGAAAATGGATCAAAATAAAGAAAAAATTCGTCCTCCGAGCCTCATCATACTTGGTACACAACGTTCAGGAACAACATTACTTACGAGGATACTGTCTAGCCATAATGATTTGTTTTTGCAGAATGAAATAAGTGTTGAGTCCGTTTTCATCTCCGAAAATTTAGAGGACATCCTAGATAACATTGACAAACAAATCCAAAAAAGACACGGCCAGACAATAAACAACCTATTAACCGCCAAGAAAAAAGCGCAATGGGGCCTTAAAGACCCTGAATTTACTTATCATCTGGGAAGCTTGAGACTTTTTACAGACAAAACAAAGTTCATTCACCTAGTAAGAGATGGTCGAGGAGTTGTTAACAGCTACATTAATAATAAATGGGGATTAGGAACAACTGCATATACAGGAGCTTTGCGCTGGAATAGGGAAGTATCATTGATCGAATCCTTTTTATCAGAGAGCAAAAATGACTCTCTTACGATTCGATTTGAAGATTTGGTTTCATCTCCAGAAAAAACACTTAAGCGTATATGTGAATTTCTTGATTTGGATTATAAAGAGGAACTCCTTTTGTTCTACAAAGAAAATCCGAATTATAAAATAAATGCATCAAATAAAAATACGAACTCCGCTTTATCTTCAGCTTTTGCAGATCAATGGAGAGATAGTTTTTCTGAGAGCGAGGTTGAAGCGATTGAGTTTGTCGGCCAAAGGAATCTAGAGAAATTTGGCTACAACTTAACAACAAACTGTAAACGACCAAGTTGGATAAAACGATTCGCAAGTTGTATACATCAAGCTGTAGTAGGTGAAATGCAAATCCAATACCAACTCAAGAGAATTAAATTTAAAAGAATGCTCAAAGCTAAGAACGCGTAAATTGTTAAACGTACTATTATTTTTAAGCTCATATTTTATCGGATTGCTTTTCGCATTTCGCATATATCCTATTTTTGCATTTGTAGTATATCAAGCAGTTTATTTTTATAATCCTCAAAAGCGATGGTGGGGCCCTCTTATCCCCGATATAAGCTATTCATATTACACCGTCATTATCATGATTCTTCTGTACTTATTTAAAAAAAAGCAGTATGGAAACAAGGTGATGGCAATTCCACAACTCAAGATTGCGTGGATTCTCTGCTTTTTATACGGGCTAACTTACTTTCTATCTCCCATCCCTGAACTACATTATGACGCATGGATGTTTTATGTAAAAATGTTAGTTACATTGACCATCGCTTTTAAACTGTGTGACTCCATAGATAAATTTAACTATGTCTTATTTGGTTATATTTATGGTGCCTGGTACATGGGTTTCTATGTATACCAAGTAGGGCGAAACAGTGGAGGAAGAGTGGAGCGCGTAGGAATGGTAGATTCACCAGATGCCAATGGCCTTGCAGCTGCGTTAGCACCAAGTATAGTGCTGACACTTTATTTTTTTTGGGTAACAAAAAATAAGTTAGCAAAAGCAGCCTTTGCTGTTGCTGGCGTTTTCATTGCGAACGCTATTGTATTGATAAATAGTCGTGGAGCGTTTCTAGCTGTTGCATTAAGCACGGCTATTTTTCTGTGGATAATGTTCACTTCTAGCTTTCAGAGAAAGTTCCAAAAACAAACTGCCATTGCAATTCTAATCACTGGACTAGCGGGTGGTCTTTATTTAGCGGACGATGCATTTATCGAGCGCATGTATACACTTGGCGAGCAAACCGAAGTCGATAGCGACCGAGAGACCGGCGCTACGAGAATGGTGTTTTGGAAAGCTGCATGGGATATGGCTAAAGATTACCCATTTGGAAAGGGCTTCAGAGGATTCAATCAAATTGGCTATCATTATATTCCAGCTCATGTAAACACCGGCGGTAAACGCACAAGAACAGTTCATTCAACATGGTTCGAGGCTTTATCCGAAGTTGGCTATGCAGGGTTACTCTTGTTCATTTTGATGATCTATTTTAGCTTTAAAACTACCCAAAGATGTAAGCAAATACTTAAAGAACAAAAAGAGGTAGATGAATATTTTAAGGTCGTTGCAATTCAATGTGCTCTTATAGCTTTTATAGTGGCTATGACCTTTCTGAATAGAATGAGAGCTGAAATTTTGCACTGGTGCGTGCTATTCACAGCAATTGCTTATCAGTTGTATGTCCTAAATAAAAAAGATAGCTCAAATGTCTAAGATTACAAAATCGCTAATACATACCTTTACAGGAAGGTATGCCTTCGTCATCATCAACCTTATTTCAATGATGACATATGCTAGGATGCTTACGCCTGAAGAAATAGGTGTACACGTAATAGCTATCGCTGCGTCTTCAATAATCATAGAATTACGTCTTATCGGTACTGGCAGCTATCTAATTAAGCTAAAGGAAGTAAAGAAAGAAGATACAGAAAATGTGCTTTTCGTCACACTTTGCATCTCTTTATTTCTCGGTTTTATACTGCTCTCAGTTTCAGACTGGCTCAGCGACTTTTACTCAACTCCGGGAATGTCGGCCGTCATAGATATACTGTTTGCTACCTTTCTCTTGTCGCCTTTTACTGCTGTCAGTCAATCATTTTTTGCTCGAACATTTAACTTCAAAACATTGGCATCTATAAATGTTCTTTCAGCTCTCTTTTCCTTCATCACTACAGTTTTTTTGATTCAAATTGGACTGAGTTATCTAAGTCTAGCTATCGGCGTTTTAGCCTCTCATACTTTCCAGTTTTTTGCTCACTTTTTTCTAAAGTCAGAAATGGTAAGTTGGGTTCCTAAGCCAGGAAACTTTAAAAGCATCCTTAGCTTTGGTGGAATACTTACAATTATTACATTTATTAACAAAGGCTTAGAAAGCATCCCTGAATTGGTACTTGGAAAATCCTTGGGAACAGATGCGAGTGCATTATTTAGCAGAGGCTTGGGGGCCGTAAAGTTCTCAAATGAAACGGTATTGGGATTTGTTTCCCCAATTATCACGCCATACTTTTCAGAAGCAAAGAGAAACGGTGAATATGCGACTCAAGCTTTTGAGAAAGCCTCAAGTCACGTTACAGTACTAATTATCCCTATTCTACTATCACTCGCAGTAGTACCAGACCTTACGATATCCTTATTGTTTGGACCGCAATGGCTGGAGGCATCAGAACTAATGTCAATATTATGTTCTGCTTTTGCAATTAAAGCTCCAACACAGTTTTTAAAAAACCTTTTGATTGTCGAGGGAAAAGAGCTTTATATTCTGCTCGTAAAGCTATTTAGTTTCCTTATTTTTATCATTTTAGCTCTTACTCTAGGAGTCGAAAGCCTACTTAAAATGGCATATGCATTTGCTTTTGCACAAATAGTAGAAATGGCCGCCTTCTACTTTGCTGTCGCTCGATGTATAAATTTTAACTTTAAAGCTCATTTCACAAAACAACTCAAATCATATTATATAGCCCTAATATGTATGCTAGTGACGTTTGGACTATCACGAGTTAGCGAATCTCTTCAATTGAGTTTAATTGCTGAAGCTTTTATGCTTGCGATTGTGTTAAGCGTCACATGGTTAGCTTTAATAAAAGTATTAAAGCACGAGGTTGCAGATACTATATACCAATTAATTCGAGGTGTTCCCCTTCTAAAAAGGCTTAAGCTTGAGCGCTTTTTTCTCAACTAGATGCCAAGAGCCGATAGCGAGAAGCAAGGTAAGAACTCCTGATACAAAAATCATTTGGATTACGGACACATTAGAAATCAACAATGCAGACATTTGCTGCATAGGAAAAGCATATATATAAATTCCATAAGAGTAATCCCCTAGATTGTTAAATCGTCGGATAATGCCATTGGGTATGTATGCCAAATAAAAGACTATATATGGTAACGTCAAAATGTATGTCACCATGAAAGTCTCTTTATTTAATTCGAAGTAGACTACTCCTACCGCGCTAGCCAAACCGAAAAATGTAAGTAGTAAAAATATCCTACTACTCATTCTGATTACACTAGCGTATATGTAACAAAAGCTCCCGATAAAAAAGAAAGAAAACAACCTTATAAAGTCATCAAATCTGTTTAAGTAAACATGATTAGACAAATGTAAGAGAAGCGACGTGAGTGCTGTAAATGCAATTGCCCATTCAAACTTTACCCACTTCTGATATTTGATAGGCGTGATTCTTTTGAGAAATGCAGCCCCCAAAAAAAAGAATAACAAATAGGCATACATCTTTACTTCGTAAGGCAGCGTCCAAAGAGAACCGTTGACAGCATTTTCCCAAGGAACTTCAACAAAAACACCAGGAAGGTTAAATTCCACTCCAAAGAATAACGTCGAATTTTTCAATAAATAAATGAACGTTTGCCTAGTAAAATAATCGCTCAATGTGAACTGAGTTAATAACGGACCTAACACAAAAACTGTAAGTAGCATAGCAACAATTAACGCAGGGTATATTCTCAATGCTCTTGCCGCAATATAACTCGGGGTGCTTTTACTTCTCAGTAAGCTACCTGTAATTAGAAAACCACTCGTTATAAAAAAAATATCGACTGCAATATGCCCAAATGCAATACCTAAAGCACTTTTAAGTGGCTCAGCCACACCACTACCCGTAGCAAGAGGAAAACTATGACTCACCAATACAAGAGATGCAGCAACAAAACGTATGAGGTTAAAATTGTTATCTCTACTATCCTTATAATCAGAAAGGCTATTCATATTTACCCCTATTTGTAGACGAAAACGCCTTTTCTTTTTGATTCTTTCCATTCACGTTTTGACTTTAAATAAGAAAGCGTTTCGAAAAGATATTCTTTCAAAGTTGCTTTCTCTGTATTTTCAAACTCTCTCGACATCCCAAATGTTTCTAAGACATTTAATTTAATTGGCAATCCCAATTGTCCTTTATCAGACTCCGAGACATTATTCCCAGTTCCCAGAATCCAACATGTAGTGAAAAAAGGAAACTCTTTGACTGTATAACCTTTTTTGTCAGCAAGCCTCAACCAATCAGTATGGTTGCCCATTATTCTTTCAATAAAGAAGTTCGAGCAGTTGTCTAAGATTTCATCTTTACTATTATTTTCTGATAAAAAGCTAAGTGAAGGCTCCAAATCAAAAAGAATTTCGTTTTTATAGGCGATAGTGCTTCCACAAAAACGTACTAAGCCATCTTTCCTTTTTATTCTTTTGTCTGAAATGTTTAAGAAATAACCTTTCGCTCCAACGTATATATCTGCAGCGTCATTGTCTTTTTCAATGAATGAACTAATCCGCGTAGAAAGCCAATCATCACAATCTAAGAAATATACATAATCGGGATTAAACTTTTGGGCAAAGAGCAGACCTGCAGTTAATCTTACTCCTTTGTCACGCATAAAAATTCTATATTGTTCATCTGAAAATGATTCTATTTTTTTGTTTCTTTCAGGAGGAGGAAAATCTACAAGGCAATATTCACACAACTCGCCATTAGGGTCGAAAGTTGGAAGCTCATTAGTCACAACAATGACCTTAAAGCTGCCGCCGCTCTGTGCTCTTAAACTCTCAATCGTTAACTTCAGATAGTTCTCTACTCTATCGAAGTCCTTATAGGCTTTTCTGTTACCGACAGCGGTAATAAAAGTGATCAAAATTCATCCTCTATGATTCCGAAAGACTTCTTAAGCTCAGCAGATAGAGCTTTTCCTTTAACGTACGGTTTTATCGTCGCAATAGCGTTTTGGAACCAATTTCTATAGCCATCACTGATATTTTCACCGTGCCCTAGCGAATACATCACTAAAGGCCGATTAGAAGTTTTCACTTTGCTTTTTGGCTGCTGTTTGAAATAGCGCGATAATCCCATATGTGACTGGCTCAAAAAAGGACATGACACTAACTTACCTTGCACATCGAATGAAAGGTAATCATCATGAATAATTCCCGTAGAGCCACAGTACTGAGTCAGTTCTTGAGTTTCTATCACTCTATTAGCATGCCCATAGTACATATATCCCATATCAAGAGAGAACAATGAATACGGAAGCGCCTTTAGGGCATCTCTAACTAGGTTTTCTTCAATGAGATCATCAGCGTCTAACGCGAACCAAATATTGATATTTGGATAGCGTTGTTTTAACAATTCTATGCCCTTCGAAATCTTACAGTTCTTGTCTGACGTAAATTGTTCCTGAGTAGCGTTTATTTTTGGAGGTGGGGGAAATTCGCCTGAAACTGAGTAAAAAACGTCGATATTTAAGTTAAGGTTGTCTAAGCCTAGAGGGCGTTCGTGACCAACAACAATAACTTGATAACTTTTCTCGTTTTGATTGAGTACTGATTTGAGCGTAGCTATTAAGCTTCTAGATGTATTTTCCCAACAACTTGAAGTAACCGATGACTTTAAAGGGATTACAATTCCAAGCACTATTGATCACCTACATTTACTATTTCATATTTAAAACTCTCGAAATCTTGCTTATAGAGCTCATTGATGACCAAAATCGATTCGGTAGTTAACATGTTTGAATTTTTAAGTGAGTGAGATTTGTTCTCTTTTGAGAATCTAATGTTCTTTCCGATAAGATCACTCACGTGGTGTTCGAATGAGGAAATATCCTCTACTTTCCCCACGTAATCCACCAGTAATTCATCTTCTTTATAAAGAAACTGCACTTGCGGAATAAAGTGCTCTGCTTTTTCGTATATCGCTTTTTTAAGACCGTTCTGAACAAAGTCATTGATATCTTTATAGGGAGATAGATATAACTTTCTCCAGACTTCATCAATCTCGCAGCGACCGCCCTGCATTAAATAATTATATGCAGACGTCAACCTAGAGTAAGGGTTTCTTACAAGCGAAATAACCTGAGCGTGCTGAAATCGATGGGGGTTCTGTTCTAAGTAATCAGATGCAAAAGCATGGCAAGATGATTCTGTACCATAAAGAGCTTTAACCACTGAAACGCCTGCAGCTTTAGGGATATGAATAAATATAACGTCTTTGTTTAATTCATTAAAAAGAGGCTTATTTCGGTAATGGATTCCTCTTTTGACTGCGTTGTAAGCAACCTTATACTCTTCCGAGGTATATATATTGAAATACCTAAGTATTCGCTTGAGCATTCTTTTAGTCTTTTTAATTTCCATATCTTTTGCTCCTGTAAATCATCCATACGACCAAAATCAATGCCAATGGGAAAGCCCATTTTAGAAAATATGCAAAATACTCGAAATAGTATTTCTTTGTAATGAAGTGCTTAACACCATCCCACTTTTCATTTTCTAAGCCATACGAACGAACCAATCCTCCAACTTCTCTGTCTGAAAACCCCTTATTCTTATAATGGTCAATTGCTAGGTATGGAGCTTCATTTAATTCTTCAACTGAAAACGGCATGATTACACCGAAATCAGCATCACTAAGTACTTTTTCTCCGTTCCCCAACTTTGCTTCAAGAATAACATGGCCTGGGAAAGAAACGATTTGACTTTCAATTCCTTCCTTTTCTAAAATCTGACTCATTATCATTGATGCATCGCCACAAATACCGATGCCGCGCTCCAAACTCCGCTCATAATCGCCAAAATGGTATTTGCTGAACTCGGGCATATTGGTGACCAAAGACATTATATATAGTATGTAGTTTTCCCATATAGGAACGCGCTGGTAGTACAAATCTATATCATTGTTCTCATTCCAATGAATATGGGCTAAAGACTTTGCAACGACATCATTAAGCCTTCTCACGTAATCAGCATCACTTTCATTTCTTTCTCTTTCAATAGCTGTAAGAGATTCTTTAAACGTAAGTGTCTTATCTTGGCGGAACCTGAGATCAGTATTTATTACGCCGTCGGGAGTAAGACTTTGAAACTCGCCGTAAATATTGATACCAAGCAAAATGATACTTATCAAAAGTAAAACAGTTAAACCGACATTGCGTAAAAACTTCATTTTTCATTCACAAAACAATGTATAGAATAATCAAACGGATTATCTTCTATTAATTTTAAAAAAATTACCCAAAGAGCTACCAACTATCATTTCTATTCTTCTTGCATGATAGTTTTTAAACCCCTTTGCTCCAATAAATACGACGGATACCGTTGCGGATATCAGCATAACCAAAGAAAATAACATTATAACGATGGAAAGTATAAAATTCATGTCTGCCAAATCTAAGACCTCTATCATCGACTTCACGCTGAAGAGCCAGATTGAAGACACTAGTGTCATAGCAATACAATAAAAAAGTACTTGAAGTAGTTGCCTTTGATTCCCCTTAAATGCCAGGCACAATACGACAATACAAAACAAAATTCCGAACCCGGCTCTTGCCCAAGCAAGAGCAAGCAAATCGCTTGTTTTTGAGGCAATAATTAAGAGCCCCACAACAACTACTATCAGAGTTAAGCAATCAATCAGAAAAAGGAGTTTTACTTTCCCTTGGGCAAGTAAGGCCGTTTCACCCACTTGCATGACTGTCCAATATAAAAACAATAAAATTAATATCGGCAGAAGCTCTGCAGCCATTTCCCAGTCACTTCCCAGTAAGAGTAACACCACTTCGGCTGCCCATTGCCAAACAAAAAAGCATAAAGGAATCGCTATAACAATAACCGTTACTAAAGAGAAAGCGACATTATTATGTAATTCATGAATTGATTCCTTATCATTTTTAAATGCGCTTAGTAAAGGCTCTATGGCTGGGCCTAATAAAAAGTGAGCAGGCATCATGGCTAACTCTCTGGCCATGTGATAGTTGCCTAATGCTCCCCCCGAAAAAAACTTGGAAACAACTACTGTATCACTTTGTGAACGCATGTATCCGACTACACTCTTTCCTAACATCCACTTAGAAAAATTCCACTGTTCGTTAACTCGCGACAAAGTAAATTTCGGAGGCTTCCTGGCAATAAAATAGGATATAAACACAGCAAGTAGACTTGCTACAATATCGGTAATGATAAAAGCCCAGAAGCTTTGAAGCACGAAAGCCAATGCGATGACCAATGGTACTGCGAGCGCACGCTCTATGAGTGAACTCCAGAAGAGAGGGGTAAAATTCAATTGTCTCTTAAGCAAGAGATATATAGGCGATTTAAGCGCTTGAATTGGCAATATTAACGAACTAATTCTAAACGCATTAGTTAGTTCAGGACGGTCAAAAAAGAGTGCAACCCAAGGAGCACTTACACAAATCACCATAGAAATAAAAAGTTTTAAAACTAAATTAGCCGACCAAGCTGTATATAATTCAACGCGCGTGATTTTTTTCTTTTGTATTACATACTGCTCACTCGCTGCATGCGACAATATGTCAAAGAAATAGAGCGCAATACTTACGATAGCAATATACCCAAACTCTTCAGGGGCTAATATACGCGCCAACAGCATTGTGCTGACTAAGCCAAGCATTTTACCGATAACTTTTGCAGACGCTGACAATATAGCGCTATTTAAAACTTTTCGGGTAACTGTCACAATCCGAACAACGCCTTCGCTTTTTTGACATGTGCGTCCCAATCGAACGAGGTTTTCACGTGCTCAACTGCACTTTCGCCAAAATGTTCAAAGCTTGAATCTTGTAGTATCGGTAGCATTCCTTTAACAATACTCTGAGGACTAGAGCAATCGATTATTTCACCTGTTTTACCAATAATCATAGTTTCAGCGGTTCCTCCCGAGTTACCGGCAATAACAGGCCTACCACAAGCTTGAGCTTCAACTAGCACCATTCCAAACCCTTCTATGTCACTTTCAATTGTGCGATTGGGCAAAATGAAAATATCACATTGTTGATAGGACTTTATCAAAGCTTCGTCATTTAAATCGGTATAGACCGCCGCACTACTACTAAGTCCTGAGCTATCAATAAAAGAACGCAGCTCAGCCTCACACTCTCCACGTCCAACAATGGCATAAAACAAATCGGGGTATATTTTTAACAGCTCAGGCATCGCAGCTAGCAGATGGTCTTGGCCCTTTCGTCTTTGTAAACGCCCAACTGTAAGAAGTACTCTTTTCCCGTCCCAATCCATTTGGGTACGAAAGGCTTGGTCAGCTAAGGCGGGTATAAACTTACTCGTGTCCACTCCAGGATGTAAGACTTCACACTTATTTTTTGTCTCAAATCCTAATGCAGCAACTAAATTTCTGGAATTTTCACTATTACATACCAGTGTTTTCGACCCTCTACAGGCCCACTTAACCAACAAGGCTTGCTCCCGACTAGTGGCAGCCGTTTCTACATCTTCACCATGGACGAAACAAATAAAGGGGACTCCTGTGAGAAGTTTAATTATTCTCGCAATAACTCCTTCATGAATAACCCTTCCACAATGTATTTCATCGATTTTATGGCGCTTTACCAGCTTTAAGACGTGTTTAACCATTCTAAAATAGAATGAGATACCAGTTTTGCTTTTGACCCCCCACTCTGCTGAGTGCATTGGCATTCTTATAACATGTAAATCATGCTGCTTATCGAAAGCTTGATATCCTTCGACACTGTGAGAAGCAACAATGATGTTTTGTCTGGGTAATCTAGAATATAACTCCCAAAACCACCTGCCGCTTCCTCCATCAATAGGTGGAAAATTCTCTGTAAGTAGTAAGATTTTCTTCATTGTTGTTTTTAAGGCCTAAGAATGTGTTTTGTTATTGAATGAAAATCGGATTAGAGTAAGCAGATAACTTATGTTCATCCAGACCTTCCAGAATTACTCGCGATCTAATAAAGCATTTCTCAACTGAGTCTGATTTTGACATTAAAAGCTGAAAAATACTTTCTTCAGGAGGGAGGATTTTTTCTATTGAGGTTACCTCTCCTCCTCTACAATTTGATATTGTATCCACTCTCAAAAATTCATCTTTGTACTTTTCTGCTCTTGCAACTTCAACATTGACTAACATAACTTCGTCTTTGTTCCCTAAGTCAATTGTCGCCCCTGAATAAGCGAGCGTATTTTCTTTCCCGACCTCAACATTGAACTTATACTCATTGAGTAAACCACCATGATCAGCCCAAAATGTACCGTGTTGAAATGCGCTTATAATCCCATTGTAAGTCTTATCAGGTACCTCCAAATGGATTCGCGAAAAACTGCAAGGTGGATAATCTAATCCTTCGTTGTGAAAATCTGAAGACGACACAGCTCCCCATACTCTCTCTCCGGAAGAAAGAAGATTGTCCCAACCACCACCAATATCTGCAACAAAAGGATCCCAGCGATCTTTGGTTTCAAACACAGTCTTGTATGAACCAACAGCACTATTCCTTTGATGGCCGGGAGCGCCACTGAAAGCTGTCAGTTTCAGCCCCTTTTGGGTTAGTGCATGATAATCTTCGACATTCTCATCCATGGTCATGTCCTTTCGACTGGGATGATTGTAAACCACGATGTATTCTTCCCTTCGCTCAGCATTATCGAAATATGCGTTTATGACGTTGACAAACGTGCCATCATCTCTGCGCTCGTCATCACTTTCGCGCCTAAGAATTTCGCTAAGCTTTGGTAACAAATTGTATTCATGTTCTGGAGATACAATGATATTAAGGTGCTCTCTACCTTCATATGAAGGGAGGCCTATCTCAATACCAGAATATATGAGTAAACCTTTAAATTTCTCTCTCAATGACGCTATTTCGTCTAATTTAGACTTCGACACTCCACGCCCGTAACCTGAATGATCAGTCACTGAGATAGCATCGCATCCATTAAAATAAGATAGCTCAACGAGTTCAGCAACTGACAGAGCTCCATCAGAATAGTCTGAGTGAGCATGATGATCGAAAATAACATGTCTGTTTAACCCTGCCCAATATGGCTGGGTAACCTGCGTTTTCCCGTCCGGCAATAACCAAATGATCAAAGCTGAGAGGAGAACAAACATTGCGATTGTTATTTTGCTAATACTGGAAAAATGCCACGACCTTTTAAGTTTCGCATTCTCATATAAACCCTTTTGCTTGAATGGCGAGTCAATTAAACCATTACTAGTCTCTAATACAGGCCGCACTTGTTCATTTCTGAAATATCTGATGATTGGCTGTTCAATGAATCGATAGGAGAAGGATGCTAAAAGAATAGTCGCGCCTAATGATAATAAACCAAATAGAAGCCATTGTTCTGAAACACCTACACCAAACTTTTCCAGTACTATTTTGAGTGCTTTTTGCAGTGGATAATGAAATATATAAATTCCATATGAAATTACTCCTAACCATTTAAGGAACTTATATTCCAGAAGCTTACTTGTTACTTTGCTAGAAGGCACTAAGAAGATTAATGCTGATAATAGTAAGGGTATATAAGGAAAGTTGTATCGTCCGAACTCCAATTGGAAAAACTCGTCCAGTGGTGTAGCCAAAATAATAAATGTACTACTCACTATGAGAAGTATTAACACATCATAAAATAGCTTATCGACATGCAACTTTTTCTTTATAAATTGACTCGCAAAGAGTGTTCCTAATAGAAAATGAGGAAGGTGGCTGGCTAGAGAATATGTTATTGCGGGGCTTGTTGCACTCGCAGCGTTCACGCCAAAGGGCCATACTAACGAGAACGTCAAAGGCCAATTGAAATTAGGTGACATCCACTCAAGGAGTAATTTATACCCAAGAAACCAAGCAACAATAAATACAATTAATGTAATTTGCCCTATGTGATATTTAAGCTGTCTCAGCGCTATAAAAATTAGGGGGAGAAATAGGTAAAACTGCATTTCAACTGCCAGCGTCCAAAATGGCGGATTGAAGCTCATAACCTGACTATCTTTCAGATTGTGCAAGTAAAATAAATGGGAAATTATGTTGTTAAATGACACTTCCGGCCCAGAAAACCCCTTTATCATCAAAAGTCCCAAAAAGCATAGATAATATAGAGGAACTATGCGCACAGCCCTGTGTTTGAGATATGTCAGAGTATTGGGGGTTTCCTGTCTTTCCAAGCCTTGCCAAAAAGGTATAGAGAGGAGAAAACCACTTAATGCGAAAAAAAGAGCGACGCCTGTATTACCGTTTATCATCCAGCGAGTAAAATCAATAGGCCCTAACGAAAGTTCTACATTAGTAAACTGCTGAAAATGAACAATGAATACTGCCAATGCAGCAAATGCTCTCAAGCCATCTAGTCCCCTAATATAATGGTTCTTCTTTATGGTTCCCATTGTGAGTTGTCCATTTTCCAAGCTTCGACTAATAATATTCGCGCTATCGCTATTCACGCTTTTAGAAAAGGGAGCCATGCTCTGTGGTTCAACTAGATTTTTCAGTAAATACCCCGATATCAACACCAATAAGAAATCCGTAGACTCAGGCACTGAATTGGTAACAAAAATTTGCCCTACTTCTGAGAGGAAGACTATAGAAGCAACTATGCCCGTAGAGAGTTTGAGCTTATTGTTTGAAGTATATAAAAGAACAATTGCACTTGAATATAGGAGTATTTTCTTAGAAGTTGCTAATATATTAAGCAAGATATTCCCGTTCAACGCACCCGAAAATGGTATCCATTCGAATTTAGAAATCTGCGTCCGAAATTCAAATGGGTAATAACCATTCAAGACTATTGCAACTAATAAAACTGTTGCCAATGCAGCTTTATTTATATCTATAAGGTTTTTTGAGGCGAAAAAAATGACTAGAGCAAGCGTCGCCCCCAATAGCTGAGACAAATTTATATCATTAGCAATAATGAAAAACTTTAATGCCAACACGCATATGGTTATAGGTATTAGTAGACGACATCGTTCGAATGAAGGGTTTGCGCGTGCCAAAAAGAAAAACACCAAAACCCAAGTCACAGTATGCTCGAATAACCAATACACATCTATAGAGGGGCTATAGATTAGGTTCTTTATATTCTCTTTAAGGATCCCAAAGTCCATAGTGGGGGCAAAGGGCGCTAACTTGATTACGAGTAAACCAATCCCCAAAATAGCGAATACTTTAGATTGTAAATTTACCTTTTCAGAATTTAGTAAGCGTAAATTATTAAATCTAAAGGCTATCGAAGATCCAACAATAGCACCAATAGTATTTAGAACAGCATCGCCCCCCCACGGTACTCGCCCTATAGCCCACAGCTGTAATACTTGTACAAAATAACCAAAGGAAAAAGCAGTAACGACACACCAAAAAAGGAGACTGCGTTTTTTTGAGAAATTCCAACCTAAAGCGAAAAATAAGCCATAAGGAATGAACAGAATAATGTTAGATATTCCATCGGTGATTCCCCCATCAAGGAAATTGAAGTGAGCTAAAGGAATTGCGGTAGAAAGGTTTGGTAAAGCGTAATTAAAGTTAAAAGGATATAGGGAGCCATAGACAACCAAAAAACAAACAAAAGCAAAAACCTTACGCATATGTTTCTACTCCTTTAATAACCCTTATTTTAGGCTCTTTATCTTACTGCCCAATTCACTAAAATCATAGTTTTGAGGAACAACAACTATAGCAATTGTCCCCATCTCTCTATTTCCCTCTAGCGCTTGCCTAATTTCATAAAGTTTAGCATTCACTTTTGAGTTAAAATGCCTTTCCCCTACACTCAACCAATGTACAACTTTAATTATTTGTCCATTGGGGGAGCTCAAATACTTTACTCGAAGGTTAAGTGCAATATTCTCTATCCATATTTCTTCATTTCTATCATTTACCAAACTCCACAACTCTGGGTTATAAATTCTGTTGAGCTCACTAACTAATTCATTATTTACACCGTCGAATTGAGCTTCGTAGAAAGAAATATTGCAGCTGTTATTTGCTCCAACAAAGTGCTCTTCTTTTCGATTTGTCGGGTTATTAAAAACTGGGGACAAATCAAAACTAGTAGCTTCACATAGTGGCAGAGCTATAGAGAAAGTGGACTGCTGAGCACTGACAGGCAAAGTTCTATTGTCAATTAGATAAAGCCAAGTATGAGCCATTAGCATTACCGTTACTAAGCTCACACAAAGTAGGAATGAATGCTCTATTCCTTTTTTACAATAAATCTTTTCTTCTAATTCTCGCTTGTCTGTTTTGTGAAGCACCTCACCGATACCTAAAAGGCAGACAATCACAAAAGCAAAGAAAAACCAACCATAGATAAGATGGTCAGCTCCTGCTGCATATTCCATATCAGTCCAGTAAGCTATTAGAATGATTCCGTAAACTCGTACTATATTTGCAATAACTGGAAACAATAAGGAGACACAAAGAAATAGAACCTTACGCTTTGTTGAAACTAGATTTAAATATGCGTATAAACTGCCAATAACGAAACTAGCGATAAAAAAGCTCACTCCAGAGCACGCCTCAGCAACTAAAAAACGTCCTTGTGGTATTTCTATATATAAGCCGCTCCTAAATAGCGGAACTCCAGTTAATTGCAGAAGCATTACTGAACCGTCTGCCGCGATTTCCTGAAGATAAGGAATTAACTGCTCTCCTACAGGAACACTAAACAACATAAAGCATAGCGGAAACAAAATACTTACAGCGGCCTTATCTCCGACCATAAACCATATTAGGGCAGGAAGTAGACTAAAAGTCGCAAGGTGCATGAATAACTGAACATCGCCAGCAGCGCCTACAATGTATAGAAAGAAGGAAGGTACTATTACGATTAACGCCAAAGGTGATGGAGTTAACTTGTGAGATAAAACAACATTTCTCTTCAGGTAAATAAGATAAAGAGAGCCCGGGACAATAAAAAAGCCATGATTAAAAATCTCATTACCGTACCAAACTTGGACAACTGAACTAATTCCTTCCCAGCAAAAGGTAACCCAGAGTAGGAGAATTAATATACTTGAGAAATAATAAGATTTATTGGAGGTGAAGGAAAAGTCACTCACTGAAACTTGCTCTTTCAATTCGTTTTTTAAGGCATCTCGTGTTTCCATCTTCACTTCCTTGCTTAACTTCCGCTTCGGGTACAACTACAACCGTGACTACAGTACGTCACAATGGTGAATAATCACTTTATCTCGTAAGCTTCTTGCATTGTTACCCAGTTAAAGTCTTTAAGCAGCTTTTCTACTTTGCC
>CETX01147172.1_pt1 | contig 17730 bp, 16 predicted proteins | sample 356501 | NCBI WGS metagenome assembly CETX01 (sample SAMEA2623390, study PRJEB7988) | marine metagenome | biome: marine biome (ENVO:00000447); feature: mesopelagic zone (ENVO:00000213); material: "saline water (ENVO:00002010), including plankton (ENVO:xxxxxxxx)" | depth 450 m | reverse complement strand
CGGAGAACTCTAAATCAATATGAGACTATTCTAGGGGATGTTTACACATGGAGCGCAAGTACCGTCTTTTTTTGCAATTGTAGTGGCTTGCTTCTGTTTAGTCTACTGGCACCCGGTGTGGTGATTTAATACTTTATCGAGCCCATAAAGGCTTAAACTTGCTCCCCTGCCGCTCTACGCCTGTATCGAGTCTGACTGGCCGGATATCCGGATAAAGATCAGACTCTGGGTTGGGCCGAGCCGCAGGTCAAAACGTTGAAAACCTCGGGTGCACCTGTTTGACACCCTTCTATCCAAGGGATTTGAAAGCTTCATAGGAATAGTCGCTAAAGTCCCGGGCAGAAATGCCAGGCTTTGCTTCCAGGTTATTAGGCAATATCAGCGGCTTTTCGTAGGCACTCATTTCAGTCACCTTGTCCACTCTGATCATGTCGCTGAGTGAGGTCCTGTGACGGATCGCCCAGACGTCACTGATGCACTCAAACTGGTCCACATAGCGGCCAGCGCCCTGGATGTCTGTCAGTTCATCATCTACAAGCAACCGGAGCTGGACGTTCCAGTAGGATTCCGTAACAGCGGAATTGCCATCCACTTCTATCAGGATATTGCTCACCACATGCCGTGTTCCTTCCATGGCAGCGTGTACTGGCCAGAGCCATTCAACGAAACCTTCCGCGCTGCCCTTATAGAGGGGGGCATGATCGTCGGTGCCTCCCGGGTGCCAGCAGGAGAGGGTGAGATCCCGGTCCATTCGGTCCATGCCGCGGCAGTACCGGTAGATTACTTCTGTTATTTGCTGTTTTGCCATCAGTTCATGCATTTGTATTGTTATCTCTTTAGTCGTGAGCGGTCAGCACAGAGAAGGAACCACATAACTTGATAATAAAGTCACTGGACAATTCTCCGTAATGGCCTCTTTGTCTGTCGTTACATAGCACCAGCCAGCGCCTGGTCGATATCTGCAAGGATGTCATCGATGTGTTCGATACCGATAGAAAGCCTGACCATGCTCTCGCTTACGCCGGCGGCCTCTAGTTCATCCGCATTAAGTTGGCGATGGGTGGTTGAGGCGGGGTGACAGGCCAGTGACTTGGCATCCCCGATATTTACCAGCCGCAGTATCATCTCTAATGCGTCGATAAATTGCGCTCCAGCCTCAGCGCCGCCTCTAATTCCGAAGCTCAGGATACCTGCCGCCTGCCCACCAGTAATTTTCTGGCAGTTAGCGTGAAACTCACTACCGGGCAGCGCAGCATAGTTGACCCACTCCACAGACGGATGTTGATCAAGGTGTTCCGCCACCGCCAATGCATTGTCGCAGTGCCGCTCCATACGCAGGCCGAGGGTTTCAAGGCCCTGCAAAAGAAGAAAAGCGCTTTGAGCGGGAAGTGCGGCGCCAGTATTGCGCAATGGTACAACTCGGCAGCGGCCGATAAAGGCAGCTTCACCCATGGCCTCGGTGTAAACAACACCGTGGTAGGAGGGGTCGGGTTCGTTGAACATGGGAAAACGTTCAGCGTTGACGGCCCAGTCAAACTTGCCTGAATCAACGATACATCCGCCTATAGTGGTGCCGTGCCCGCCGATATACTTGGTCAATGAGTGGACGATAATGTCAGCGCCATAATCAAAAGCCCGACACAGGTAGGGAGTAGCTACAGTGTTGTCCACGATCAGGGGGAGTCCGTGTTTGTGTGCCACTTCTGCCAGTTTCTCAATATCAACGATATTACCCAGGGGATTTCCGATGGATTCACAGAAAATGCCGCGGGTCTTGCCGTCAATCAAACTCTCCATCCTGTCGTAATCATCATGGGATGCGAAGCGCACATCTATACCCTGCTGGGGGAACGTGTGGGCAAACAGGTTGTAGGTGCCGCCGTACAGCTGGCTGACGCTGATAATGTTGTCGCCGGCGCGAGTGATACACTGGATGGTATAGGTGATAGCGGCCATGCCTGAGGCGACAGCTAATGCACCGACACCACCTTCCATGGCTGCAATTCGCTGCTCAAGTACCGCACAGGTGGGGTTCATTATTCGGCTGTAGATATTACCTTCCACTGCAAGGTTAAATAAGTCCGCACCATGTTGGGTGTCATCAAACGTATAGGAGGTGGTCTGATAAATGGGCACGGCCGCAGCCTTCGTGGTGGCTTCCGAATCGTAGCCGTGGTGCAGTGCCAGGGATTCCAGTTTCATGCTTCAACTCCGCTGTGTGGTTGGTGATAAAGGACCGGAAAGATACGCTACCGCCCGTGAAGCTGCCAGTGCTATTTAGCTGATTGAAAAATATCTACTCGACAGTACATAGTTTAGATACTCGTATGTGGTATCTCACGACTGATCGGATCAATCTAAGACAAAAATAGTTCCGTGCAATCGATCGGGCAGATCAGAACGAAACGGCTTTACAATCATCGCGAGATAGATGGCTATGATAATCGTTCATGCCGCCAAATCTGCAATTTTCTTCCAACATGTCTGATGTAATACCGCGTGCTTCGGCACAAGGTTTACATACAATGACTTCAGCATTCGCATGCGACATCACCTCATCAAAACGGGAAGGTGGCCCTACGGGTATCATCTTATCCTTACTGCCTTTAACAGCGATTGTCGCCGCATCATGAAACAGCATGATCATAACCGTATCGCCCGATTGAAGTGCGGATGCGGAAAAAATAAAGGGCAACGATGCACGGGTAGTGTCAGTAGGTCCCCAGGTCGTTGAAACTGCAAAGTGCATAATCAATCTCCTCGAATAATGCTAATAGTGAATGCTCTCTAATATTTACTTGTGGGATTTCATTTATCAGGGCATGTGCCAGATCGATTAAGTGTAGGCGCGTTCCCATGTAATCTCCAGAACGTTAACTCGAACTATACTTTATAGGCTTGGTATCAATCCATCGTCATGCCCTGTCCAAAATTGACTACATCATCTCATTCAGCGCTATACTAATTATCGAAATTGAACTGGATATCGTCTATGTCAGAAACACTCGAGAAAGCATTTGAAATAATGAAAGACCGTGTTGGAAGTCAAACCTCCCAATCAAAATGGTTTGAAGTCAATCAGCAAATGATTGATGAGTTTGCTGATGTTACGATGGATCACCAATGGATCCATGTCGATGTAGAGCGAGCAAACGAGGGTCCTTTCGGCGCACCTATTGCTCACGGTCACTTGACCCTGTCAATCATGGGGCATCTCCCAAAGGAATCGAAGGAAATCCAGGGGCCACAAATTGAAGGACAAAAGCTGGGTATCAACTATGGCTTCGACAGAGTGAGATTTCCGTCACCCGTTCCTTCTGGTGCCCGCATTCGCACCACTAATACGCTGAAGCGGGTTGAAATTAAGGGGGGAATGATCGAAACGATGACCGAAGTGGTGGTTGAAATCGAGGGTCAGGATAAACCCGCCTGCGTCGCAGAAAGTCTGGGTAGAATGGCATTCTAAAAACCGACACACACTTTTTTGGTCTTACCCTTCGTAATCCATTTGCCCATGCCTAAAGATGCTACGCCTGCTCTTTCCTTCAGGGTGTAGAACTAAAAAATCAGAGCAAGTTCCTTTGTTCAAGATTTGCTCAATCACGGGAATATGTGAGACATGGATTGGGAACGCTGGAAAATGTCTTACGCACAGATAGGCACCTTAATAGTGTGTGTCAGGCATATGTGACGTAATAGTGTGTGTCAGGCATATGTGTGATTCGAGGGCACCGATTGCCATCTTTAGGTATGCTACGGGAAACTAGCGGTATTTCGGGATCTGCATATCCATTTATGTTTTCTCTAGCAAAATCAGTCCATTTTTTAATCAATCACCAGCTCAGAGAATACATCCCAGGTCTCCAGAAAAAGTCGATTGATCTGGCGTGTAACGGCGTCAATCTCACCAATACTTTTCGTCCGAAGAACGTCGATATCAGTGCCAGGCCGACAGTCATTGTCATTCATGGTATGTCACCTCAAGGTATCGAAGATGTCAGAATTCTCCGCTGGTGCCAGAGCCTGGCGAAACTAGGGTATCTGGTTGTTGCGCCGGAATATAAGTTGCTTAGAGATTGTGGCATTAGTATTCAGACCGCAGTTGATATCCAGTCCACATTTGAAGTTATTGCTGCAGATAAAGATCTTTGCCCCTCAGGGAAACTGGCGGTAATGGGTGTATCTTTTGGCGCCTCATTGAGTTTGATTGCAGCCAGCAGAATGGATAGACCGGAACGCTTTGCTGCCATGTGCCTGGTCGGTGGATACTATGATCTCAGGGACTCACTGCACTATATGATTAACAATTCATCTGCAGACCCATACGGACTCACTATTTTCCTAAAAAATTTCACCCACCTCCTGTTTGATGAACCTGAATTGGCAAAAGAAATTCTCAGTATTTCGATAGAAGATCTCTCTTATGTACGAGAAGAACCGCTGGCTGAAAAAGAAATTCTTCGGCTTTGTAAACTTGATCAAGACAGGCTTGGAAAATACCTGTCAAACCAGCCATTTAGGGCGAAATGGTTCCAGGAAATTGAAGATCACCTTGATGAACTATTCAATCAACATGCGCTCACCGATATTTTAGGGCGAGTAGATTTTCCCATTACGATGATTCACGGCGAGGATGATACTGTTATACCTCCGTCCCAATCACTTCAGATGTATCAAGAACTCAATAGGCATAGTCGCCGGCACCATGTGCTGATTACGCCATTGATCAGTCATGCTGATGCATCCATCGGACTAAAAGACAGTCTCCATATCCAGAGAATGATCTTTGCCCTTGGCCATTTTTTTAGGTCAGCAGATAGACAATAGTTGTGGGGCTAGAGTGCCGTACCAAGGTAAAGTGCACTTGTTCACAACAACAATACGCTGACCTTCACATGTAAATGAGTAAACTGTCCCCCGGATTGAGCTGTTAATCGAGCCGTTAGAAGCCGCTTGGGATCGACGGAGAGTATAGAAGGTGATTCGATGTCAGGAAGTAATAGACAGGGTAGCCTGAGCAAATTACAAATTGCTACCTATGCGTTGCCGGCTTTTCCAGCTTCTCTGGTGCTCATCACCGTTGCCATATACCTTCCAAATTTCTACACGGATGATCTGGGCGTTACGGCAGGCATGCTGAGCTGGGTGTTTCTGTTTGGTCGATTCTGGGATGCCGTCACAGACCCGGCTATGGGTTACCTGTCAGACAAGACCCGAACCCGCTGGGGTCGCAGGCGACCTTTTTTGCTGGTTGCCTGTATTCCGGTATGGATCACCTTCTACCTGATTTGGTCACCTGATCCCAATCAGACACCGGGCATGCTGTTCATCTACCTGTTGATTTGTTACCTGACGCTCTACACCTTCTGGACTGTCTTCTGGGTTCCCTACCAGTCACTCGGGATGGAACTGACCTCAGATTACAACGAACGCACTGTCCTGTTCGCAGTTCGCCAGATTGCCTATGTGCTTGGTACCGTTGCCGGAATGATGATACCGGCATACCTGGCAACCCGGCTGGGTAGCCGCCTGCAGGCCTATTCCGTGTTCTCTGCATTTGCCGGTGGGTTTGTAGCGATCATACTGATAGTGGCCTTTTTCAGACTTAGAGAGCGGGAAGAGATTGAACATACTGCAAGCTACCCGTTCCTAGAAGGTCTGAAAATCACATTCAAGAACAAAGCTTTCGTCATATTGGTTCTGGCGTATCTATCGAGTGTGGTTGGCAGTAGTTTTATCGCACCCCTGTCACTGTACATAGCCAAGTATGTGATCGAAGCGGAATGGGTCATGCGCTATGTCGTGCTGGTTTATATGACGGGATCGCTCGTTTCAATTCCTTTCTGGGCGTGGCTGGCCGGGCGAACCACAAAAGTAGTAGCCTGGCAGGTCGCCCTGGTCATCGGGGGAGTCGCTTACTTCGGTGCGTTTCTATACGAGGAAGGAACCTGGTTAATATGGATGATCTTTGCGTTTATTGTCGGTACCACCTTCGGGTGCACCACCGCCATCGGACCCGCGATCATCGCTGACGTTATTGACCAGGATGAATTGCAGACTGGAAAGCGCAGGGAAGGTGCCTTCGTGGGGATTCAGTCCTTTGTCGACAAGGCTGCCGTGGGACTGGCGATCTTTATTGGTCTGCAGGGACTTGAGGCCATTGGCTATGTACCCAATGTCGATCAGACTCCACAAGTGATTTCGGGGCTGCTATTTCTCTATGGCATGCTACCAGGTGTTCTACAGTTGGTAGCGGCTGTCATCATCTACAATTTTCCGATTACGCCCGAGGTGCACAGGAAGATCAGAGAGCAGCTGGGGCGCTGAGTCTCGGCTCGCCTGGCACCTGTGATTCTTTCAACAAATCTGTTTTTCCTGCTGCCTCCTAAATATCATAGTGAGAGCGAAGTTCAAAATCATCGGGAAGTTCAATACCTTCGCGTTCGCGGAATAATTCTCTGATGTTGAATTGAGGAAGAGTGTCAGCAATTCTGTCCCAGGGAGGGATGAACTCGGTAAATATGTGTTTGTCGGGCGCTACCCCTGGATCCTCGTCGAGCAACCCCGCGGGAATCTCCAATTTATCACTGTCAGGATTTGCGGGTGGTACAGGACTTCCGCACTTGGAACAGAAGGACGAATGATAAGCTGGTGCTGCATATAGGATTGGCGCAGCAAATGTCGAAACCGATTTCTTGCCGGAGGTCATGCGGTATTCTGTCGCAAGCACGCCAATGGTCGGCATTCCGTGCGAACCGCTCGTTTTCCTACATCGATTACAGTGGCAGATTTCAAACGGTCCAGCTGCCCGCTCAAACTCAAAACGAACCTCTCCACAAAGGCAACTTCCATGAATTGTCATCTAGTCTCTCGCGTTGAGTTAGGAACAAAAAAACGGGTAGGCGGAACTTTTCCACCTTCTACGTTTACTATTGAAAGAAATTCTTCCATTACATTACTTTAACCCACAACACGACAAAAGCCCTTCCGTCGATGACCATCCTCAATTTCGAGTAGAACTAAAACCTGCTTCGAAAATCGAGTTAAATTCGACGTTCATCGCTTCCCAGGTAGCGCTGGTATGGCTTGTTGGTTCGGGTCAGGCTTCCGGTGGAGCCGCTTCGCCTTGTGATGCCTGCTGTTTTGTATACTGGCGGTTGGCTTCGCCGAGCACATACTGCCTGACTGCTTCAGCATCATCCGATGACATGAACTGGCTGAAACTGACCATACCGAGTGGTTGTAACAGGCCACCGATCACGATGTCCTGCCACGTTTTGTGTATAGCGGGTGAAGATCGGCGCAGGTCCGGATTGATCCCGCCGGTTCGCAAACCGCCACCGTGACAGGCCGAGCAATGTTTCTCGTACAGCACCTGGCCTTCGGCGATGATCTCTGCGCTGGCTGTTACCGGCAACGGCTCAGACATTGGGGTTTCCTCTTCCAGAGACAAAGCAGGCAGTTGCTGCTGACCACCAAGCTTGTACACCAGTACACGTGATTTGTTTCGGGCGTTCCAACCATGTGTTAGCGCACCGGCTTCATGAGCGCCGCCACCCCCCCAACCCGCTGCGACAGCGACGTACTGCTCACCGTTAATGGCATAAGTGACAGGCGCAGCCATTACCGCGGTTTGAGCTTCGCGGGACCAGAGTAGTTCACCGGATTCTGCGTTAAAGGCGTTAAAATTGGTGAAACTATCGCCCTGAAAAACCAGCATACCGGCGGTGCTTAGCGTGCCGCTGTTGCTGGTGCGCTGATGATCATACTCCCAGCGGGCTTCCTGTCTGACGGGATCCCAGGCCACCAGCTTGCCTTTGGCGATACTCGCCATGAATTCATCAACATCATCCATCGGTGGCGGTGCAGCGGCGAGGCTGTTGAAACCCGTATTCCAGTAACCATGCCCCGGTTCCCGGTCGATATCCAGGACCGGTGTGGCATAGCTCTGCGGCACCGACATTTCACCGAAGTAGATCAATCCGGTTTTCGGGTTATAAGACATGGGTGCCCAGTTATGACCACCTCCCATAAAAGGCATGACTGGGATGGGATTGTCGAAGTCTCTCGCCTTCGGATTTTCGATCGGCCGACCGGTTTCAATATCGATTTCGGTTGCCCAGTTGACCTGTGTGTAGGGTTTAGCCGAAATTAGTTCGCCGGTAACACGATCAAGGACATAGAAGAATCCATTCTTCGGTGCCTGCATCAGCACCTTACGCTGCTCTCCTCCGATGTCCAGTTCGGCCAGCATCATCGGCTGGGTTGCCGTGAAGTCCCAGGTCTCGCCTGGTGTCGTCTGGTAGTGCCAGACGTATTCCCCTGTGTCGGGCTTGAGCGCGACGATGGAAGCCAGGAACAGATTGTCGCCACCACCGGGGCTGCGCATCTGTTGATTGCGCGGTGAACCATTACCAACACCGATATACAGCAGATCCAGTTCCGGGTCGTAAACGATTGAGTCCCATGCGGTGCCGCCACCGCCCCATTTCCACCATTCACCGGTCCAGGTCTTGGCTGCCATTGCCATGGTTTCGTTTTCGAAGCCATCGGCAGGATTTCCGGGTACGGTGTAAAAACGCCAGGCCATTTCTCCAGTATCAACATGGTAAGCAGAAACGTATCCACGTACGCCAAGGTCAGCACCACCATTACCGATAATGACCTTGTCACTGGCTATTCGAGGCGCCCCCGTGATTGTGTAAGACTGATCACGATCCGTGGTCTGTACATCGAACAACACTTTACCGTCCGCAGCGCTTAGTGATATCAGACGGCCATCAAGACTGCCGACGAATATCTTGCCCTCGTGATATGCCACACCACGGTTAACGGCATCGCAGCAGGCCTTAGCCAGAAAAGCACGGTCCACCTCAGGATCATAGAACCACTTCAGTGAACCAGTTGTCGCATCGAGGGCATAAACCATTGACCAACTGCCGGAAACAAACATCACTCCATCAACTATCAGTGGCGTGGCTTCAACGCCACGTTTCGTGTAGAGATCGAAATACCAGGTGAGCTCTAGTGATGAAATATTGTCGTGATTTATCTGTGTCAGTGTGGAATACCGCTGCTCGCCGAAGTCATTTCCATACATGGTCCACTCGACGTTTGGTACTGACCGTTTCTCACTCTCCTTCGGCGCGGTCGTTCGTTCCTCTTGCTGTGTATCGCAGGCTGTCAGCACCAGGCTGCAAAGCATTAGCAGATAGACTCTACGAATAAGAATAAACAGGGTTGGTTTCATGGCATTTACCGCAGTATTTGAGAGGTTAATGATAGAAGTGTAGCTTTCAACAGAGATTGAGTCAGCACAAGTTCATGCTCCGTGGCTATTCCACGGATCAGATCCGCCAAATCCCGTCTTTAACTATCCTAGGTCAGAAGTCATAAACTGGCGACTAGGTGAAGACTCACATATGTTGTGGGGGCCGTGCCACGAAGGCGAACTTGTCGTCAGCACTGAATCCGCATGACTTGTAAAAGTTGTGGGTAGACTCGCGTTTTGAACCTGTTTGTAACATTACCTTATAACACCCGACGCCCCATGCGTGCCTCAACGCATGTCCAAACACTGCGCTGCCATATCCTTGGTTTCGAAGGTCATGTCGGGTTACAACATTTTCCACGATCCCATATGGCGATACATCTCTTGAAAGGTTTGGGATTATATTCAGGTAACAGGTTGAAATGATCTGCTCATCAATCATGCCTACGAAAAGCTTGAGGAAATCACTCGATAGAATTTTGCCAAAGGTCTCCGAATCTCGCCCATCGTCGACTACAGCATCATCCGGGTTAAGTTCAGCGTAAAGGCTGAGTATTCCCGGGAGGTCACGTTCCTCGGCATCACGTATTAGCATGAGTACGCTGCTCCTTACTACTTTTGACTCTTTATTAGATCAGATGCTACAACTCGTCAAGAGCTCAGAGGAGACTAACCTCTGGCCTGTATAATTTACAGCCCCGATATTAGTCTGACTGCAGCACAGAAGGCTTCTACTGCTTCTTTGAAATCTCTTCGCCTTTCTTCACCGTGACTTTCACTGAAGCAGAATGACAATCTCAATTCATTTAAACCTATGTCTGGATCACGAAGCCTCGCATCGGCGGGATAGAAGTCATACATTGGAATAACAACAATCCCGTGATTGGAGACAAGGTCAGTGATGAAATCGTCACCTGTTGTAATGTTGGGTGAAAGGAATTCAAAGACAGTAAAGAACCCGGCTTGTGGCTGGGTCCACTGGAAGAGTTCAGGCCACTTCCCCAGTCCTTCATCGAGGCCCTGCATCATTATTTCTCTGTTTTCACGATAGACTTTCAACTTCGCCTCTGCCACGGGCCACAGGGATTCAATTCGCTGAAAATTGCTGTCGTGAAGTAGTGCATCGAATCCATATAGTGCTTCAGGGTTGTGAAACAATATGTCCGCGCTGGCCTCGGTGACGAGCAGGTCACGCAAGGAGACTGAAATTTCACCCTTTATCTGAATTTCCGCTTCTGTATACAGAAATCCTACTCTTGGTCCGGGGAATCCGATTTTTGAGCCAGTGAACAGGTGGACAGAAAGTCTCGAGTCCATGCTAAAGAAGGGCAGGGGTCTGTCGTTCTTGCTGGCGTAGCTTATGTAAACGTACGGAGCATCTTCTACCACCAGTACACCGTATTCCTGAAGGACCTCAAGTATCTGTTGACGTCGTTTAATAGAAAAAGAGAAGCCAGCTGGATTGTGACCATCAGGTACCGTGTAGTAAAAAGGTACATATCGACCCGCATTCCTGGCCGACTCAATCTGCTCACGAAGCTTTTCAATGACAGGACCTTCTTTATCCATCTCAACACTAAAGATAGTGGATTGGTTTGAAAGTTCAGCTCTTGCAACAAAGCCTGCGTAGGTGGGTGCATCCGTAATATAGGCAAGTGGAACGCCAGATCTTTCAAAAAGTGAACATAAAAGGCTGATACCGCCAGACGCGCCCACAGTGGGCAGAAGGAAGTCCGGGTTCAGAGTGGTTTTCCAGTCTGCGCCATATACCGCAGCGAAGTTCTGTCTGACGGAAAGGGGGCCAAGTGTATCGGTATAGGAGTAGGATTCGCGCAGGTATTCTGGCAGGTCTTCAGCATTGTTGAGACCTTCTTGTTCCGCGAGATATTGGTAGTACCGGTCCTTGTGGGTCAAGAAGGTCCTTGGATCAGTTACTTCCGGGTGAGGGTAGCCTGCTCCCAGATGGTGTATCTTGAGACCTTTGTCAGCAGCAAGCTGCCGCAACCCCGGCAGAGAAGCAGCCATCTTCCGGGTCACAGATACTGATTGCAGGGTGATCTGTGGAGCGGACAGGGAGATATTTTTGGCTGACATGGTTACTTCGTTGCGTTATTAAGGGACGCCTATGATAACCGAGACGGTTTGATTCCGCCGCATAACATGCCTTTGAAATCAGGGGCTCTGCCTATTTCCCAGCGAGCAAATCCAGACACTCATCTGCGATTGCTTCGGGATGCATTTCACTTGAAATTTGAATTGCATTCAATCCCAATCGAGCTACTTCTGCTCTGTGGACGGGGTAATTACATAGAGTCGTGAATGTTAATTATTCGCCTGATTCACAGCGCCGTGTGAAAACCGTAAGGTTTATAGGGTGGTGTCACAACCAGTTCGGTTTGTGCCGAACCGGATGCCACCTGCCCATCTGGCAGGGTAACCTTTATAAAACAGAGAAACTCAGGACCAAAGATCTGTTTAAGGGATTGCCCCGAATAGGTGATATGGTCGAAGGGCTGCCTGGAAAAATCGAATTCATCCCACTCGCTCTGCAGCTCATCAGACCCTGGGTAGCTCACCATCGAACCACCGTCTTTCCAACTGCCCAGGTTGTAGCCAATGGTATGTGGCCACCAGGGTTTGCCAGTGGCTTCGAGTTCCAACAGCCAGTCATTACCCTGTGTATCGGTGAGTGTCACCCGTCCGGTTTTCATCAGCAGACCCCCTGGCTCAAACTCCAGATAATGATCCGCACTGACAAGGCTAATGCCATTGCCATCACTTGAATGACCCAGCATACCTTCAAAAGGGGTACCGAACCGATCATTCATCTCCAGCTGGTTACCGTCGCTGTCTTCGTGCAAGCCAAAAAAACCACTGATCAGGGGAGTTGAAAAAAGGATCCATAGCCGAAGCGCCCGTCTTGCGCCAGGTTGTTCCAGGGGACTCAGCCACCTCTTCTGCGGTGCCAGGGGAGGGCGCTCATAATACTGACCCCAGGAGTGATCCCGACTGGCGCACCAGTCTCCGGGTTGCACCGTCAAGAGTTCACCCTTGTAACGAATCCAGCCCGCCGCAGAACCAGCCTGACTGTAACGGGTCTGGTCAGTCATGACCCGGTGGTGATTGGTTGCAAAATGGTGCGCTTCCTCAAATGCCGGGGCGGTAGCCAGCCAGCTGAGATTAAAACTGAGGTCTGAATCATTTTCCTCAAGCAGTAACTGAATCTCTTCAAAGGGTTTGATAAAACGATAGGCATAGGGTCCGATACGGGTATCCATGTCTCCCTGCCAGGGGCGCTTGAAGCGTACTGTCTGTTGTATGCCGCCGCACATCATGGCGGCGTAACCCCCGATCATGTTGTTATTCGGGTTAATGCGCATACCCATGAACAGGAACATATCCCGGTCTGCTGAGAAGACCCCGAAGAAGTATCCATCGTCAAAAGAATAGTTACTGACGGCGGACCTAGAGAACGGATGACCTGTCTGGTGAACAGGAAATTCATCATATTGGCTCAACATGGCTTAACTCCCTGGGTGTGTGGAAGTGATTCTGGATGAGGGCTTTCTACCTATTTTTCACCAATGACCGGTCAGATACTTTGATGTTAGCACGCGCAACGTCTCATCTTCCGCACCTGGTGCAATATTGCGGCTAGCCTTGTCACGGCAGGGGAACAACGTCTGCTTTGGAGTCGGTTTGTAGGCTATTGTCACTGGTCACTTTTGCAGCTATCGTAATTTTCCCATCGACTTAATGTAATCATGCAAATGAATAGTACCAGGCTTTTTTTAATGGCGTGCCTAGCGCTTTTGAGCATACTCGCTGTGGCGGTTTTGATGAACCCGTCAAGCTTAGAGAATCAAACCGCTAGTGCTTCCGGCATTGATCTAGAAGCGCTGGAACATATGCAGTCGCCATCTCTGGGTCCTCGTGAGGCCAAGGTTGTGATTACCGAGTTCCTCGATCCAGCCTGCGGAACATGTCGGGTCTTCTATCCGTTCGTCAAGGGCTTGATGGACGAGCACACGAACCAAATTCGATTGGTAGTGCGCTTCCTGGCGTTACATGAAGGGTCAGATCAAGTCGTTGCCCTATTGCTGGCTGCCCGGCGACAGGACAAGCTTTGGCCGACTTTGGAAACGGTGCTAAAAACTCAAAGGCAATGGGCCATCCGTCACGTTGCCGACGTCAACAAACTCTTGCCGCTTCTTGGTGGCCTGGGTCTGGATCTTCAGAAGCTGCAAGTGGACATGAACTCCAGTGCTGTATTGGACCTCATCAAACAGGACCGGTCAGATGCCAGCAAGCTTAAAGTGTATAAAACACCTGGTTTTTTTGTGAATGGCAAGCCGCTGGTCGAGTTTGGCTACGAGCAGCTTAAGAGTCTGGTGGAAACAGAGTTGGAGTCTGAATCACAGTAGCAGATCAAGGCCCGGCGAATATCTTTTACAGGAGTGCCAGAGGTATTGCCGGGGTGAGTGTTGAAATTGGTTTTGCAACCAAATCGTGAATGCAGAGACCTCAATGTGATCAGCTAGTCGCAGAGTGCCCAGCCGACTTGACCCGGTCTTGAGGACTAACCGATCATCTAAGCCTGTTACACTTGTTCTGAGGTCCCTGGATCCTCTGGGATTAGGTTCACACTACTATTCAGATAGGAGCTTTGTTAATGAGCTGGCAAAAGCGTTTTCAGGTGATTCGATCTAACAAGATGTTCGAATCATTTATCATTATTATCATTATTACTTCTGCATTGCTTGTAGGAGTGAAAACGTACCAGGTCCCTGAGTGGGTCTCCAACGGGATAACCCTGCTGGACTGGGTAATCACTACGATATTTGTCATAGAAATTTCCATCAGATTCCTTGCTGAACACCCGCGGAGTAATTTCTTTAAGGACCCCTGGAATATATTTGACACTCTTATAGTGGCGATCAGTCTAATCCCTATAGAAAATTCGGATATGGCGCTGGTTGCGAGGCTGGTTCGTGTATTCAGGGTACTAAGAATGATCAGCATCATTCCTGAGCTTCGAGTGCTGCTGAACTCACTCCTCGTTGCACTTCCCCGATTGGGATATGTGATGGCGCTGATGTTCATCATTTTTTACATCTACGCAGCTGTCGGTAGCTTGCTGTTCGAGAAAATCAACGCGGATCTATGGGGTGATATAGCGATATCCATGCTGACCCTTTTCAGGGTGATGACCTTTGAAGATTGGACGGATGTAATGTACGAGGTGATGGAAGTCTATGGGTGGAGCTGGGCCTATTTTGTATCTTTTATCTTTTTTACGGCATTCGCTTTTCTCAATATGGTGATAGGCATCGTTGTGAATGTCCTGGAGGAGGAGCATGAAAAGTTGAAGGATGAAGATCCGGAAAACGTCTCCATGAAACAGCTTCATCTTGAGATACAGGAACTAAAGGGTATTCTGGAGGCTCAGGGAAAGACTTGAAACAAAAAGATCTGACACTAAAAGACCTGATGCAACCCGGGAGGAGAACAACATCTGCAAAGGGTTTATACACCGGTCAATTGACCGAAGGCTGCTAAATCAGTTTGCAATCCTCCCAGTGGAATAATTGATTCCAGGGGATCTAGTCACGCCTTTTAGGCGTCGGTCCTGTAAATAGACGTATGAACTTTCCGTGAGCGGAACAACCACCCTGTCTTCAAACAGGATTTCCTGTAAACGTCCAAAAATATTCATTCGTTCAACGATTTCCTGGGAGTGATGTGTGCGCTGCTCCAGCTGATTATACTCGGGATTGTCATAGCCAAAGGAGTTCCAGCTACTGTGTTCGGTAAACAAACTGACCCAGGCGATCGGATCAGTTAGTGCTCCCCAACAGAAGCCGGCCAGGCTCAGGTCAAAGTCTCCCTCAGTCAGTTTCACCAGGTATTGTTTGAAGGCTTGAGTATCAATACGGACCTCAATCCCCAGGTGGTTGATTAGTTGCGCCTGGAGAAACTCTGCCTGAGTTAGGTAAACCTCAGAAACAAGAAGCGTGAGTGGCGGCATTTCCTTACCGAGCTCACGTTTTGCTGCGTGCAGCGATTCCCTGGCCTCTACCATGTCATAGTTCAGTTCCTGAGCCGGATGCTCATGCTGAAACGACGCGACCGCACCACGCGTACTACTTGGGAAAATGCTGTCAACTTTAACTGCTCCCGGTAGCCCAACAATTTTGTCCGCATAGGTATCTCTATCGATGGCATGGCTAATCGCTCGACGTAGATGAATGTTGTTGGTTGGTCGAGTCCGGTCAAAACTCATTCCCACCCAGGAAGTACAATTCATCGGAGCCTTGTGAATACGCAGCCCATCCTCCATCGCATCGTTGAGAAGCGTGGAGTTGATTCTGAAACTGGCGAGCTCGCCGCTGTTAAACAGGTTATATTTAGCCCTAAAATCAGGTGTCATATAGGCGAAGTTGAGCGCTTCAAGCTGGATACGGTCACTATTCCAATAATGCGGGTTCTTGATCAGTTTCAGTGAAGCACCATGTACCCAGCTTTCCACCATGAATGGGCCGTTTGACAACAGGTTCCCGGCATCTGCCGCATAGCGACCTTCTTGTGCTTCAACGAAGTCCTGGCGCAATGGCATATAGGGTGAACCGGTAAACAGATTGAGCGCATATGGAGCTTGTACGCTCAGCCGGATTTTCAATGTATGTTCGTCAATGACATCAACTCCCAGAGCATCCACTGGCTTAAGACCGTTCAGGATATCCGTGCCATTTACAAAGAGATGGACGTATGCGGTAGAACCGCCGGCACCGGTTTTTGGGTCGACGAGTCGATGCAGTGCATAAGAAAAGTCTGCTGCTGTAACTGGTTTACCATCACTCCATTTCGCATCCTCGCGCAACCAAAAGGTAATTTCGCGATCCTTGAATTCCCATTTGTGAGCAACGCCAGGAACTATCTCACCTCGCCTGTTCAGGTTAACGAGGCCTTCCTGGATGTGAGTAATAATTAGATAGCTGTCCACATCCTCCTGCAGCGTGCTATCAAGGGTAGGGGGTTCACTCCTAAGGCTGAGGGTTATGCTGTTGTTCTCGACATCAATACCAGCGCACTGGGCCGACATGCCATGATAAAGAAGCATCAGTGCCAATATCACTGGAAGCTTGCTGGCAAAACCGCTTCCTGCTTCGCTAATGTTAGGCCTCAAAAGTAGCTCCCAATATTTGGACGGTAGGTTAAGGCATATCATCTTGAAGAGGAACCTATAAAATTTCGAAGAGAAAGCAGCGCTCTCCTGAATTGAAGACACGCATGGCACTCGCAACAATCAGAGGTTTTGGATTTGAACCGAAATTCCCCGGGCGCAATGCGCAAGTTGGTGGCATTTACATGATCGGAACGGTAGTTTGCCCAAATGGATATGAGAGAACAAACTAGGCTAGTGAAGGCGATGGTCGAATAGCTGAGTACGACTCTGAATGAGGAATGAGTAAATGAATATACCTGCAGTTACCCGAGTATATAAAAACCACCATCTGGACTCCACTCGATGGGAGAGTTATACGCCGAGAGATGATGACATTATCGTTACGACTTCGTATAAGTCGGGTACTACCTTTACACAACAGATCCTTTACAACATGTTGGTGCGTGATACGCAGCATGATGATGAACTACCCGAGATAAATGCGATATCCCCGTGGGTAGATGCACGCTTCTGGGGCATTACGAAAGAAGATCTCGTCCCCCTTCTGGAGGGGATCAAGCATCGCCGATTTCTGAAATCCCACCTGCCGCTCTATGGGCTGCCCTACTATGAGCAGGTCAAGTACCTAATTATCGGTCGAGATGTGCGAGACGTGTTTATGTCGATGGTCAATCACTATAGCAACTATACTGATTTATCATATGCAGTGCTTGAGCAGGATAACCCTGGTCTGCCTTTCCCCCGGTATGATGGTGACATAAAGGCCTTTTGGAAAAACTGGATTACCAGGGGATGGTTTGAGTGGGAGCAGGAGGGTTATCCAATGTGGGCGAATATGCAACACACTCAATCCTATTGGGAATACCGGCATCTGCCTAATTTTCTGTTCCTGCACTATGCTGATATGCGCGCTGATTTACCTGCCGCGGTCAAAAGAATTGCAGATTTTATCGAGCATGATCTTTCTGAAGATGAAATAAGCGCTATCGTCTCTGCAACAGATTTTGAGAATGTCAGGAAGAAGGCGGTAGCCAAGGCTAAGCAATTGGAAGGTCAACCACAGTTCTTCAATGGCGGTGATGCTACATTCTTCTTCAAGGGCAACAATGGTCGCTGGAAAGACGTGCTGGACGAGGAAGATCTCTGCATGTATGAAGAAACTAAATCCAAGGTCCTGAGCGAAGACTGCGCTGCCTGGTTAGAACAGGGGGATGCGGCTCTTGAATCCTGATATGCCGGTATTGCCCTGGAGAAAGTCTCTTAATTGGCCCCC
>CETX01116089.1_pt1 | contig 17875 bp, 16 predicted proteins | sample 356501 | NCBI WGS metagenome assembly CETX01 (sample SAMEA2623390, study PRJEB7988) | marine metagenome | biome: marine biome (ENVO:00000447); feature: mesopelagic zone (ENVO:00000213); material: "saline water (ENVO:00002010), including plankton (ENVO:xxxxxxxx)" | depth 450 m | reverse complement strand
AATCCATTGGTCGAAGGTTCAAGTCCTTCCGGGCCCACCATATAAATCATCTTTTTGGTAACGCTAGCCAATTCAAATTTGTGTATTCAGTTTCTTACGCTGCCATGTAAGTACGTGCCAGCAGCCTCCTGCGGACCTGCGTTGAATCCTATACAATCATCGAATGAATAACATGCAATGGAGAAGAAAAGGTGACGGGTAACCGCCTGAAGCTGGCGATCGAGGTAGGTGGATCCCTGCAGAACAACCTCGAAGCTATAACCCAGTGGGTACAAATTGCGGAGCGTCTCGGTGTGGAGTCAGCCTGGTGCGGAGAGGCCTGGTGGGGTGACGCAGTTTCGCTGCTTGCCTATCTGGCAGGAAAGACTGAGCGTATCAGACTTGGTACCGGCATCATGCAGACAACCACACGCGTTCCCGCCATGACGGCTATGACAGCGCTTTCCCTGAACGATCTTTCTGGTGGCCGCTTTATACTGGGTCTGGGTGCAAGTGGACCGCAGGTAGTTGAAGGGTTGCATGGTGTTGCCTATGAGGCTCCCTTGACTCGCATGCGGGAGACGGTCGAAATTTGCCGGATGATTTTTGCTGGAGAGAGAGTTCGATATGACGGCAAGGTCTTTCAATTACCTCTAGCAGGTGGCGAGGGCAAGGCACTGAGGGTCGCACACGAACCGGTTGAAATTCCCATCTACCTGGCGACTCTGGCACCAAAAGCACTGGAGTACACTGGGACTGCTGCCGACGGTTGGCTGGGTACATCCTTTTCCCCCAACCACCCGGACGCTCACTTTTCCTTCATTGATAAGGGGTTGGAAAGTGCCGGTCGGGCGAAGACAGAAATTGACCGCTGTGTATCGGTACGAGTCGAGATTGGCGAAGACGTGGAGCAGATGATTGAGCGACGAAGGAAAGGTGTGGCATTCAACATGGGTGGTATGGGTTCAGCTACAACAAACTTCTATAACGATGCTTTCCGACGGGCGGGTTTCGAAGATGATGCAAAAGCAATTCAATTGCTTTGGGTTGCAGGCAAACGCGATGAAGCCGCACAGCGCGTGCCGGACGCCATGATCACGGAGTTCCAGGCCATCGGCACACGCGACATGGTGCGTGATCGTTTGCAAACATATCAGGATGCCGGTATTAATACCGTAAAGCTTGGTCTGGATGGGGTGGAGCCTGGAGCACCACGCTTGGAGTTGTTAGAAAATATTGTGGATCTAGTAGAGGGACTTTCATGAAATTATACATGGTGCCACTGGCGCCCAACCCAACCAAAGTTATGTTGTACATCGCAGAGCGATCGCAACTTGGTGTCGAGATGGACATTGAACAGGTCATGGTCAATACGGTCAAGGGGCGGCATAAAGAACCCGAGCATATGGCTAGGAATCCATTTGGTACATTGCCGGTGCTGGAGCTTGATGACGGAACTTATATCGTCGAATCACTGGCCATCGTCGAGTACCTGGAGGATAAGTTTCCAGAAAGTACATTGCTGGGTGACAGCCCTGAGACAAGAGGGAAAGCACGGGATATCGAGCGGGTCGTCGATATTCGGGTTGCAATACCGATGGGTGGTTATGGACATGCAAAAAATTCACCGCTTGGTTTGCCGCCAAATCCGGAACTTGCTGACAAGATTGAAGCTGGCCTACAGCCACCACTCGACTATCTTGAGGGGTTGCTTGGTGATGGTCGGCCACTGCTCACAGGTGACAAGGTTGGGATGGCAGATTGTACACTCCAGGCTTCGCTGCAGTTCATGCGCTTCGTTGAAGCAGATCTCTTTGGTGAGCGGTCATTACTACGTGCCTGGGACGAACGCTTTCGCGCGCGGCCTGCAGCTCAGCAGGTGCTTAAGTGGTAATCACCTAGTGCTTCAAGGTCTACTCTAATTTGGGAATTGTCACTCAGCATTAGTTTTCTCAATCCAGGCAAGAACCGATTTTTCGACCATCGGCAATGACATGCTGCCGTTTTCGAGAATGCGGGTATGAAACTGCTTGATATCGAATTTTTCGCCGAGTTGTTCTTCAGCAAGATTCCGTAAACGTCGAATCTCAAGCATGCCCAGCATGTAGGCATTGGCCTGACCCGGCCATGAGATGTAGCGGTTTATTTCGTTCTGAATATCAATTGCCGCCCATGCCGTGTTGTTCATCATGTAGTCAACGGATTGCTGGCGCGTCCAGCCCTTGGTATGGATGCCCGAGTCGATGACAAGACGGGCTGCCCGTGCTGCCTGATCGGACAACAACCCCATTAGATCCAGCGGCCCTCTGTAAAGATCGAGTTCCTGTGCGACACGTTCGGAGTAGAGTGCCCATCCCTCCCCATAACCTGAATTCCACATGTAGCGTGCAATCGGGTGCACCTTATCGCCAAGTTCCAGGGCTATTGCGCCCTGCAAGTGATGTCCGGGATAGGTCTCATGATACAAGGTCGATTGCTGGGTCGCCCGCGACCTGCTCTCAGGCTTTTGCACCGCGATATAATAAATACCGGGCCTTGTGCCATCTTCAGAAGACGAGTGATACTCTCCGACACCACTTGCAGCGAATGCAGGGTAGGGTTTAATGATTACATCAGCTTTAGGCAACTGGCCGAACACTGTTGTCATCTTTTCCCTGGCGGCATCCAGGGATTCAACCGAGTACCGCAAAACGGCTTCTTCAGAACGGAAAGTAAATTCCTTATCTACATTTGCGCGACGCGTGAATGTTTCAATTTTCTCATTGTCATAATGCTCAGCAAGGATCTGTTGCATCTCAGCGCGGATTTTTGCCATCTGGGTGAGGCCCAATTCGTGGATCTCATCGGCGCTGGGTTGAATGGTTGCAAATGAACGCACGAGAGTGGGGTAGCATTCGGCACCATTCAGGTTATAACTCAAGGCAATTTCCGAGCGAGCCTGATGCAGGTATTCGTGCTCGATAAAATCGGCGAAGCGTTCAATTGCTGGGGCAATTTCCTTGTTGAATAAGTGGCGTACTGCGTTGTCAAAGGTTTCGTCTTTGGCGCGTTTCCCCATGCCAAGAAAGGGATTGTTCTGTTCGAGTAATGCGCGTACCTCTTCAGGCACTTTTTCTACCGTTAATCGCGGTGAGCTGTAACCCATCTCGAGGCCCGTGCGCAGGTTTGTAATCTCTGTATCAATGAATTGGTCAACCTCGCCGAGCCGTATCAGAGCCTGAGCTTTCAGATCCTCTGTTTCAAGCGGTTGAATATCGAAAATAAATGGTAGCTCTACATGCCAGGCCGTTGTTGTGCTGGTCTCCCAAAGTTCTTTACGGCAAATCCGACTCGCCTGAGCAGCGGTGAATTCCTCAAAGAGGAAACCATATGTCACCCAATCCCTGCTCCCGATATCTTTGGGTTCACCGATCACCGCAAGTTCGGCCAGCCATTGATCCTCTCTCTTTTGCCAGTTAGTCAGTGAGTCAAGGGAGTTATCGAAAAGCCGATCATGCCGTGCACCCTTTATTGAATAGTTTGTAGCTTCCTCAGGATAGCGTTCTAGCATTGCTGCCAGGTATTCATCAGCAATCGTTTCTATGTTTCGTGGGGGTTCCTCTACGGCGCCCTCAATAGCTTCAAAAGTCTGGCATGAGATAAGAAATAGGGCTGATAAGAGCAGGATCCCCAAGCATCCTAATGGAGAGTGATTGACCAAGTAAGTGCTCCAATTGCTGGTAAATACGAATAGCGGTCATAATTCTGACACAAGTTTGCGGGCAAAAATTTGCGCAAGGTCAACTAAAAGGAAAGCTTTGAGTGCCACATGGATAAAGGTTTGCCGCCATGAGGGGTTTGAAAATTGTAGTAGTAGACAGCCTGTTGGCTGCATTTGGTTGAGATATATGGACAATGTTCAGTGGAACGTCCTGATAACAATGACAATAATTCTGGAGGGGTAGGGCTTATGCAATATTTATTTTTTCTCTATGGCGTGGTTTGTTACATAATATTTCTGGGTACTTTCCTTTATGCCATTGGCTTTGTCGGCAACTTCATTGTTCCCAAGTCCATGGACACCGGTTCTGGCACACCATTAGTTGAGGCCCTAATGATAAATACTTTGTTGCTGGGCGTTTTTGCTGTTCAACACAGCGTGATGGCGCGGCAAGGTTTCAAAAAGCAGTGGACGAAGATTGTACCTGCTGTCATCGAAAGAAGTACCTATGTATTAGCGACAAGCCTGGCATTGATACTCCTTTTTTGGCAGTGGCGCCCGATGGGCAGTGTAATCTGGGATGTTTCTGGTTCCAGTCTTGGGACACTGCTTATCGTTGTTTCTCTCGTTGGCTGGTTATTTGTTCTTATCAGCACGTTTCTGATTGATCATTTTGAGCTGTTTGGACTGAAACAGGTTTATCTCAACCTCAAGGGGGAGGAGCCCTCGAGCAGCCAATTTAAGAAACCGGTGTTCTACGGTTTCGTCCGTCACCCTATTTATACTGGTTTTACCGTGGCCTTTTTTGCTACGCCCGTTATGACAACTGCCCATTTGCTGTTTGCAGTGGCCACCCTGGGTTATGTCTTGATTGGTATATTCCTTGAGGAAAAGGATCTGGTTTCTGCCTTTGGCAGTGAGTACGAAGAGTATAGGTCCCAGGTCTCTATGATTGTTCCTTTGCCTCCAAAGAAGGGAAGCTAGGGTACCTATTCGTACTCAAGTTTGGCTGGGGCCGTTGCTCTATAGAACGGCAGCCTCAGCCGGGAATTTTTTAGTTTTACAGTAGCTTCAGATACGAGTACGGTTGGTCTTCCAATTCCAAATTTTTGTGAGAAGTTCCAATGAAAACTCAGATCACTGAACTCTTCGGTATTAAACATCCAATTATTCAAGGCGGCATGCACTTTGTCGGCCTGGCAGAGATGGCTGCCGCTGTTTCAAACGCGGGCGGCCTCGGTATTATCACCGCACTAACGCAGCCAACACCAGATGACCTGGCAAAGGAAATCGCCCGCTGCAAGGAAATGACTGATAAGCCTATTGGTGTCAACCTGACTTTCCTGCCAGGTTTTGCCTCGCCAGACTACCCCGGATTCATCAAGGCTATCGCAGATGGCGGGGTCAAGGTTGTCGAAACAGCTGGCAGAAGCCCTGAGGCCTATATGGATGAACTTAAGGCAAACGACATTAAGGTTATCCACAAATGCACTTCGGTTCGTCATTCACTCAAAGCTGAAAGAATCGGCTGTGATGCGGTTAGTGTTGACGGGTTCGAATGTGGCGGCCATCCCGGGGAAGATGACATACCCAACATGATACTGCTGCCGCGAGCAGCAGAAGAGTTGTCCATACCATTCGTCGCGTCCGGCGGTATTGGTAATGCACAACAATTAGTCGCGGCGCTTGCGCTGGGTGCGGAAGGCATCAACATGGGTACCCGGTTTATTGCAACGCAGGAAGCGCCGGTACACCAGAATGTTAAGGACGCCATCATTGCAGCAAGCGAACTGGATACACGTCTGATCATGCGACCTTTAAGAAATACAGAGCGGGTACTCAACAATGCGGCAGTCGAGCAGATCGTTGCCATTGAAAGGGAAAAGGGTGCTGCCATGAGCATCGAAGATATTGCCGAACATGTGGGTGGCGCTTATCCAAAAATTATGCAGGAAGGTACCATGGATGCTGGCGCTTGGAGCTGCGGTATGGTGGCTGGCCTTATTAATGACATACCCACTTGCCAGGAGTTGATCGATCGAATCATGAGCGAAGCCGAGGCAACTATTGCAGGTCGCCTGGCGGCATTTGCCTCATAAGTGAAACCCACCAATTTTTCGGGACCTGGTAAAGGTACGAACACTAGCTGTTGGTAACCCGTACAGGTATTTACCGAATAGAGAAAAAGGGAAACGGGATGATTAAGCTGGTGATGCCGATGAAGAAGCGACCCGGTATGTCTACGGCGGAATTTCGAGAGTACTATGAAACGCACCATAGGGTGATTGGTGAAAAGTATCTCGCGGGATTTGCCTCGCGGTATTTCCGCCGTTTCCTGAACCCGCTGCCGGACCGGTCAGGCAACCTGACCGAACCGGAGTACGATGTCCTGCTGGAAATCTGGTACCCGGATGAGGCGACATTTCAGGCCTGTGGAGAGAGGTTGAGGCAGCCTGATATCGCCAAGGAGATAGCGGAAGATGAAGCGAAACTGTTCGATCTTTCCCAGATGCGATCCTACCTGGTTGATGAATTTGAGTCGGACCTGGAAGAGAAAGCCAGGTGAGTTTCAATTCAATAGTCACCCTGCCAAAGCCAATCCCGAAGAGCTCTAGGAAAGTCGTTGGATGATTGAGCTTTATACCGCGTCAACACCGAATGGCTGGAAGGCTTCGGTAACGCTGGAAGAGCTCGACATGCCCTATTCGGTGCATCCGATAAGTCTGGCTGATGGAGATCAGAAGACACCTGAATACCTTAAAATCTGCCCTAACGGGCGCATTCCAGCCTTGCTTGATAACGGTTTTCCAGTCTTTGAGTCTGGTGCAATCTTGCTTTATCTGGCCGAGAAAGCCGGCAGGCTCCTGCCCACAGATGCAACAGGGAGATCCCAGGTGATCCAGTGGTTGATGTTTCAGATGGGTGGCGTCGGACCCATGATGGGGCAGGCCAACGTCTTCTTCAGAGCCATGGAGGAAAAGATCGAGCCCGCTATATCACGTTACCAAAATGAGACTCGACGTCTGTTTGAAGTATTAGACGGCCAGCTCGCGAATTCAGAATGGCTCACTGATGACTATTCAATTGCAGATATTGCCAACTGGTGTTGGGTCAGATTGTATTTCTGGTCCGGTGTGTCCATCAATGGGCTAGACAATTTGCAGCGCTGGATGCAGGACATGGAAAGCCGGCCGGCCTGTCAGCGTGGCATTGCCATTCCTGAACCATTACATCTTCCAACAGATGAAGAAGGTGTGGAAATGGTCTCGCAAACATCGCGTAAGATCCTGCAACGCTGATACCTGTCTAATCGAAGTGATTTCAGCCTATTGGTAGCCGGCGCCCAGACACGGTGGAGAGCCAGTAACTGCCTATTCAGTCCCATACGCATGTTTTTTCTATATACTCTGAACTGACCTCCTTACCTGCGAGAGAAGTCAATGAAGTTAAGAAACAGTTTAGTCTATTCCCTTTTGTCGATTGTATTGCTGCCTTGCCCACTTTTTGCTGAACCCAACGCACTTGCTCAAGGGCTGGTTCAGGCCGATGGGCTGGGAACGGTTGATACGGCAAAGACTCGAAACCTGATACAGGCAAAATTGCTGGCGAAAAGAGCTGCGATAGTCGACGCTCAGCGAAATTTGCTGGAAATGGTTGAAGGGGTGCGGGTGACCTCAGGTACGACGGTTAAAGATGCCCAGGTTGAAAGTGATATCGTGGCAAACAGGGTAAAGGGGCTACTAAAAGGGGCATTCATTCTTAGCGAAAAGACTTCAAAAGAAGAGGGGACTTACCTTGCCGAGGTAACGCTCGGAATGTGTATCACTGCCGCGGTCCAGAAATGCGCGGCCAGGCCAAATCTTGCGCAGGTCGTGTACGATGTGCTCCCAAAAACTGCAGAGAAGGATATTTACAGACCCAACGATAAACTAGAGGGGGTTGAGTCAGGATTTTCAGGGCTGATAGTCGATCTTTCAAGTATCGAAATTGAACCTCAATTTTCGATGCGCCTCGTTACACAAGAAGGTAAGGAGGTTTACGGCCCAGGACACTTTGACTCCAGGAGCGGATCAGATTGGCTGCACTGGGAAAAGACTTTAACAGCCGCAAAGCAGTCTGCTATTGCCGGAGACAGGCCGCTAGTTGTGACAGCCTCTGAAACAAAGAATGACTCAGACATCATCCTGTCTGACGAAGATGCGCTGAAGACATATTCCGCAAACCAGAAAGGGGGAGATTTCCTCCATAAGGGCAAAGTAATATTTGTCGTTAACTAGAATATCACTGGGGCACCCATAAAATTGAGAATCCTACCTGTAGCTTTCTTTCTAGTTATGGCTGCTTGGTCAGCAGCAGGGCAGGAAGATCCATTTGAAGCGCTGGATAAGCTGCTGGAAGGTAACTTCGAAGGCATTGATAGATCTCTCGAAGAACAGTACCAGCTTATTGATGATGCACTGGAGTCTGGCAATGCGCGACTGGCTGAGGAAATCATTTCCTTCTGGGGCCAGGATGAAACAAAACTGCCTTCAAAGAAGCAATGGGTGGATTACTCAAAAGATTTTCAAACCCGCCGGGTGATCGATTTTGAGACAGGGATGGTGAAAGTGGAGCGACTTGTCAGCCAGGACGATTCCATTTTTCAAGTAATAGACGATATTAATGAGGCTGCTAAGTCCATTGCTTCAGATAGTATGGCGGACTTGAGTGAAAAGGATCTCGCATTGTCCTATGCGCGGGAATCACTGGCTGAGGATGGGATTGAGTTGTCGGAAGCGCCAGCTGGGTCCACAGCCCCTATTCTGGAAGGCGTCAGCTATTCGGTTGACTCTGCTCGATTGAAATCACTGATTATCGCTACCATTGAAAACAGTGGCCTCGCCAAAAGTAGCACGGCGGAAATCCGGAAACCGGAAGAGAAGAAGCAAGCAGGACAATCAGTTTCAGTCGAAAAGAAAATCACTGTCAGTGTCAAAAAGATAGGAAATGGCAAGAAAGTGGTCAGGGTAGAGGTTCCACTTAGAAAAAATTACGATTCTGTTTTGGCCAACAAATATGCTGTAGAAATATCACGCGAGGCAGAAATTCAAAATCTTCCACCTTCATTATTGTTTGCAGTCATGGAGACTGAATCCAACTTCAACCCAAGGGCCAGGTCAGCAGTTCCCGCTTTTGGTCTCATGCAGCTTGTACCACGCTCTGGCGCTATGGATGCCTACGAATATGTTCATGGTGAAAAGTTATTGCTGGACCCAGAGTATCTGTACCAGGCGGACAACAATGTCGAATTGGGTGCCGCCTACCTCAGTGTTCTTCAAAATCGGTACCTGAAGCGCATTTCAAATCCACTGACCAGAGAGTATTGCGCTATTGCCGCCTACAATACGGGCGCGGGAAATGTAGCAAGATCCTTTGTTGGTACAAACAACTTGCGAGCAGCCGTAGAAATTATCAACGGCATGACACCGTCTGCGGTTTATGATCACCTGGAGCAGAAACTGCCTTATGAGGAAACACGCCGATATATCAAGAAGGTAACGAAGGCAAAAATCAAGTACAAGGACTACGATGATATTTAACCGGCACGCTGAACGGCAGGTGGGCTTTTGTTTGGCATTGAAAAAGGCTAAGGCCCGAGGCACTCATTATGCAATTTCTTAGAAGGATTCTCAGGCAGACATTCAAGGCTCTTCAGTTGATATTCATTTGCTTAGTAATGAGAGCGCCCGCATGCTTTGCGATCGTCGATGTGCAGGACAATTACTATTCCCACTTTGACGCCGATACGGTCAGTGTCTTCTCCTTTGATTTCAAAGGATCCAGTGGTAATGATGAGAATAAGTCCGTCTCAGTCGCCAATCATACGATCCATCGGGGTGAAAAATCCACGGTTCTTGCCATAGCCTCTTACGCGCAGGGTGATTCCAATGGTGTGGATACTTCCGATAACGGATCAATACATTTGCGCTATGTCCGGCCGCTCAGGGAACCTCACGGTTTCGAGTTATTCGCCCAGTATGGGCAAAACAGATTCGTCAAATTGGATCGTAGGATTGTTGCCGGTGGTGGCTACCGGTTTGAATGGAAGCAGGGTACACCTTCAGAGCGTGGTGTAATCGGCTTGGGTGTGATGCGAGAGTATGAACGCTATGTGGGGCTCGCAGAAGAGCAGAAGCTCTGGCGCGGCAATTTGTATGTATCCTGGGCAACGCCCTTAACTTCGAACAGTAGCGTTAGCCTGACGGCCTATGCCCAGCCAGCATTTAGGGACTTTTCCGACGTAAGAGTCATCAGCACCTTGATACTTAAAGCAAAACTGACTGAGCGGCTGGGGGTTCGCTTCTCAGCCGAGTACACTCGAGACTCGGACCCGGAAGCCGGGCTCGAAAATTCTAACTTTAACTACACATCAGGTTTGACCTATAGCTTCTCGAGAAATTAAGTGAGTTGACAGGGTTTAGTCATAGTTCCACAGGAGCCAGCTTCTTCAGCGCTTGAGGCATTCAAAACTGAGCCGGGGGACAGAAGCTAAATCCGGGTTTTATGGGAGGAGTTCAAATACATTCAGATCCTCACTGGCGGCAGATTGCCGTGCTACCATTTTTGCCATCCAGGCAGAAGTCGTCTCGTTAGTGACATCCAGCGATCCTGTTACGACCGCGGTGTACACCCAGTCATATAGCATTGTTCTCCGATAATCTTCCCAGACACCGGAGGCGTCTAACGTGTCAACACCTGCTCTCTCAAGTCCTTCTGTGTATCTTTGGAGGAGTGCCAGTTCATGCTCACGTCTTACCATAGTTTTGGTGCTTTGACCAAGGAAGAGGGCAACATCGAACATGCCATGGCAGCGAAGCGGACCTTGCCAGTCGATTACGACCACCGGGTGCTGACCGGGCCGCGTACCGTAGAGAAGATTCTCCATTCTGAAGTCACCGTGACAAAGCGTTCTGGGTTGCGTGTTTCTGTCTTGCTGGAGCGCTGGTATCGCTGACAGGAAAGCGTCCTTCTGCCCCCTTGTATGTTCTGAGATCAGGTTGCCGTAGGTATCTACCATCTTATCCCAGCCCGCCAGAGCCAGGGCCAGCATGGTGTCGGCGTGGTAACTGTCTGCGATACCAGGAACCCAGTCGAGTGTCTCAACCCTGCCCCAGAAAGCTCCATGGAGCTTTGCCAACTCGTCGATGGCAAGCTCGGTCTGCTCGAGTGTCGCTCCAGCGATCTGACTGCCAACTTCATAGTCGCTCAGGTCCTCCATCAGTATCAGGAGATTCTCGCCATCTATCTGTGAGAAATAAATTTGCGGGCCGACTGCCTCGGTTCTAGGATCCAGCTCTGAGTAATAGCGTGCTTCCCGTTCGTATACATTGTAGGAAAGTGCTATTTCACGGTTGGTGGGATTGCTTGAAGCAAACTTTGCAACAATACTCGTTGGCAGGTTGGCGGGCGCATTTTCATAGGTGACCATGAGCTTGGCGATCTCCGCCATCATCCCGGCTCCTTCTGCCATGGGACTGGACACGACTTCAGTCACGCGTCCTCCATCTGCGAGCAGGCTCTCCACAAGCAGTAATGTCAGAAATTCAGGAGTCAGGCCATCTGGAAAATTTGGTAGTTTCACTTTTTGTATTTCAATTGTTGCGGTTCTTGTTGCATTGACCAGCTTCCTCAGGGTGCGCTAAAAAATATTGCTTGTCTTTCCCGGCATTACTGGCTTCCGGAAAGACTAGCACGCCCCGGGATTTCTATCGAACCGAAAATATTCCGCTGACAGCAAGCTGTCTCGACTAACTCCAGATATAGGCTGAAGCTACTTGGCGATAATGTCAGTATGGCGATCACTGCAATTTTAGTGAAATATTGGCTAGAATCCGCCTTGCCGGTGTCACCATATTTTTTAGGGTGAGCTTGCCTGGCAGGAAATAGAGGATCATGGGTATGAACGAAGAAAAGCGAAAACGTGAAGAGATCAAAGCCTTGTTGGGTGAGGAGCAAGGTAACCTGATTGCCTTTGAATTTACTCTGAGTCTGCCAGGCGGGCGCGAGTTGGACAGCAATGTCGGTGGTAAGCCGATGATCTTTCAGGTGGGAGCTGGTGAGATGTTGCCAGCCCTTGAAGAAGAGTTGAAAGACATGAAGCCTGACGAAACAAAGAAGGTAGTCCTGCCGCCAGAAAGGGCTTATGGTGATCATACTCCGGCGGCTTTCAAGGAATTTCCATTGGAGGCCATTCCGCCTGAAGCCAGGCAGGTTGGCCGAAGAGTTGTTTCGAATGGCCCCGATGGTACTGAACGGGAAGTCGATGTGGTCGACATTCGAGGTGACAAGGTGGTGCTGGACTTTAACCATGACCTGGCGGGAATGACTCTCCAATTTGACATCAAGGTCCTGGCCAACGACCCAGTTGTAACGTAGCGACGAGGTCACTCTAATAGTTGCTGTCTGCTTCAGCCCTGAACTGAATGAGCAATTTTTCTATCGCGGGTTGGTTCTCCAAAGCATAAAGCATAATTCGGCCAGCTGTGGATTCTTTTACTCAGCTATCTGTTGTTCGTAAGAACGAAGTATACGAGGAGGAATTCGTGCTCCTATATGTTCCCAGAACTTGAACCATATGGGAATAATATTCTCCCCCAGGGAGGCCTCTTCATCTTCGATAAGACCTAAACTTGCCTGGTAGAGTGTATTGTCAATAGCCGACAAAAATAGGTGTTGTTGACCCCGTATCTGATATTGTTCCGCGCTGTTCAGCGCATCAAAATTGGCAAAGTTTTCTTCCCCGATAGGTGTTTCTCCTTGGATGGTCCTGGCATAGACTGTCGCCATCTGAGGATCTAGCCAGGCCTTGTACATTTCCATTCTGCACGTGACCCTCTCGTAATAGACCTGGCTCAACGCTATCTTCTCGTTTCTTTCCAGCAGTCTTTTGCTGTGATTTACCTGTACAGCCAGATAGATCAGCGTGACCAGTACTGCGATCGAACCGATAAACTCTCCCAGATTGCCTAACACGTCGGATAATTCAACAAATGACATGCGCTTCCTCCTATAGTGATAAATCTATGCTACACGAATAGCAAAAATCCGCCGCTTCGAAGCGGCAACATATAAGGCTTTGCTGCTATTTGCCCTTGAACCTTGCTGGCCTTTTTTCAAGGAAGGACTGGATTCCCTCTTCACGGTCTTCAGTATTAAAACTGTAGTCCTGCCCGAAAAACTCAAGACGACTATGGACTGCGAGGCTAGTTTCGAGAGCCTGGTAGATCATCATCTTGGATATTCCGATGGCGATAGGCGGTCCGTCTGCAAGGTTCCTGGCCATTTCCTGAGTAGCCTCAGGGAGTTGTGACCCTGGTACCATCTGATTGATGAGACCAATCTTTTCAGCCTCTTTTGCCTCGATCAGCTTGCCCAGAAAAATCAGTTCACAGGCCTTCGCCGGACCCACAAGCTGCGTTAAGAGGTAAGCCCCAGACGATTCTGGCGGGATTCCACGGCGAGTCCAGATGGCACCAAATCCAGCTTCTTCGGAGGCGATTCGAATGTCACAGGCGAGCGCGATGCTAAGCCCTTGTCCCACTGCATACCCGTTTACTGAAGCGACGGTAGGCTTGTTCATGGTGCGAAAATTATCGGCAAACCGCATTAGGCTCGCGGGACCCCGGGCTAATTTTGAGAGTGGGGTCTGTTGTTCCCTGGTGCCGCTGGAATCTGCAGGTCTCTCCTTTACGTCTTCGCCGGCACAAAATGCACGACCCGCCCCCGTTAGGACAAGCACCCTCGATCCCAGGTCACTTTTAACCTCTTCGATGGCATCGTTCAATTCCTTGCCCATTTCGACGGTCAGGGCATTCAGCCGCTCTGGCCGATTCAAGGTAAGCGTGGCAATTCCATCCTGCCTCTCCAGCTTTATGTTTTTGTAATCTGTCATTCCGTTCTCCAGTTGGTAAATGGTCGAAAATCAATCAAATTTGGACATCATCCATTGATCCAGCATACACAGTACGATTGTGGATACACAATTCGACCTCGAGAATCAGGGAGTAATAGCTGGCCATGGGAACCGTCGACTGCGCGACTACTGCGCGTGAACAGTCAGCAGCAGCGGATTCGAAGCGCCTACGGCGCAGAAACCAGCACACTGCAAGCTGCTATAATTGTTCTGATTTGTACTCTCTAGACTCGTATGAAATACCACTTTGATGTGCGAGGGGCGGCGCACCTGCTCCTGGTGTTATCAGCAACACTTGTGGTCTATGTGTTGACCATGCCGCGCACCATTAGTCTTGAAGATGCTGGCCTGTTTCAGATGGTGTGCCATCTGGGCGGTATTGGGCATCCACCCGGGTACCCGCTGTTCACGAACCTGTGTCAATCATTTGTACAGCTGCCAATCTTTTCGCCGGGAGTATTCGCGGGGAATTTTCTGTCTGCGCTGTTTGCAGCGCTCAGCTGCTCTGTGCTGTATTCCTGTTGCTTATCGATCACAAAGGATCAGCTGGTTGCCAGCGTTGCGGCTCTCGCCTATGGCTTTTCAGCAACCTTCTGGTCCCAGGCAATCATTATTGAGGTATATAGCCTCACGGTGCTGATGTTCCTGCTGTGCTGGCGAGCGTTACTATCCTTCGCTCAATCGGGGAATATTCGTTTCCTGTATCTGGCGATATTTGTTTATGGTGCCAGCCTTGCGAATCATTGGCCCTTGATGGTCTTGTCGACACCCGCATTACTGGTGACGGTATTACCGAGGCTCGATACCATAATTTCCTCCCTGAAATCTCCCGGCTTTTGGCTGCGTTCAATTGTTGCTCTGCTGATTGGCTTGTCTCCCTATGCCACGATACTTTTGACCAGGGATGCCGCTATATCCGTCTACGGTGATGTAGACTCAGTGGGGGAATTGGGCCGCTATGTCGCGCGCTCGGCATACAGTGATCAGCATGCAATTGCCACCAGTGCAGATCATATGCGGTACATCTTGTGGCTGTTGGTTGAAAGCGCTACTCAGTTTGGCCTGGTCGGATTCCCTTTGATGTTGATTGGCTTCGCCGTTTGCTTCAAGAAGTTGCCACGTTCGATCGCGATCAGCCTGGTGTTGATGTACCTGGGAAGCACCTTTCTCCTCAACTTATTGCTAAATTTCAGGTATGAAAACTTTTGGCAGGCGATATTCAAACCTTACCCGGTTGTTAGCTACCTGGCGCTGGCTATCTGGTTAGCGTGCGGCACCCGCGTCATCGTTGACTGGCTAGGCAGTAACAGTGCAAGGGCAGCAAGGCTAATACCATGGGTGGTAACTGGTATCGTTGTTTCGAGCATACTGCTGGCAAACCTTTACGAGAACAACAGGCGAAATACGACATGGGTTGAGCAGTATGGAAGAAGTGTGCTGGAATCTTTGCCAAAGGATGCGGTGTTCTTTGCAAGGGGTGACTTTGAAATAGGTATTCTTGGGTTTCTGCATCTCGTGATGGGCGTGCGACCCGACATTGAACTGCGCAGCTGGGATAATCTCGTTCTCGCCAACCGACTTGTTTCCCCGTTCAGTTCCGATGAAATACAGCAGGCAAAAAGGACGGAATTTCTTGAAGGGAATGCGCGGCCCGTGTTGGGGTCAACTGTACCGCTTGCACCTGCAGTACAGCAGGGAGCCTATTATCGATTTACTCCTGGCGTTGCGCCATCTGCCGAGCGAAACCCGCCAATGGACTTGATATTAGATCACTTATTGGACCTCTATAAGGCAGGTTTGATAACAGACCCCCATGAGATTCACTTTGCATATCATCGCCTCATAAGTTTTACCAGGCAGTACGTTGGATTGGCGCTCGCACATCAGGACCTTAGCAATGTAGAATTTGAGCGGCTAGCGAGATTGCAATCTACTTTCCCCGGAAAGCTTGTAATACTGGAAACGATTCTTCATCAGGGTTCAGGGAACAATGGGAAAGTTGCCCTCAGTGAAATTGCACAGGCAGCAGAGGCGCAGATTCCACCGTTTGCTACCAGAGAATCTCTGGCTGTTTTTTATGAATTTTACGGACGCATTATGATGATGGAACCAGCTAATAACAAAAAGGCAATCAGCTATTTTGAGCAATCGATTGACACTTACCCGGTTCCAGACAATACCAGTATCTGTCCATTGCTCAGTCTCTACCTGACGGAGATGGACTCAGGTCGGGCAAATGCCCTGGGCCAGCGATTTTCAGGATTGAACTGCAGATGATCTCAATAGTCGTACCCACGTACCGGGAAGCGGGGAACGTATCAAAACTGGCAGGCGCGGTTGACGTGGTGATGAAAGGTAAGCAGCTCGAGTACGAAATGTTGATCGTGGATGACAATTCTCCCGATGATATCGTTGAAATAGTGCAGGGCCTCGCTGACAGGCTTCCAATCAGGTTAATCCAGCCCACCGGGCGAGAGCGAGATCTTTCCTTAGCAGTCATTGATGGTGTAAGGGCGGCAAGGTTTGATACCTTGGTTGTGATGGATGCTGACCTCTCGCATCCACCGGAAATGATTCCAGACCTTCTAAAACCTCTCGAAGAGGATAGATCAAGATTTGTTGTAGGCAGCAGGTACACAGCCGGTGGGAGTTTTGACCGTGAGTGGAGTCTTTGGCGTTTTCTCAACTCCTATGTCGCGACGATAATAGCCAGGCCCCTAACGACCTGTACAGATCCCATGTCCGGGTTTGTTGCTTTCAATCGTGGTTTTGTTGACCTGGATGAGTTGAATCCCATTGGCTACAAAATAGGCCTTGAGTTGTTGGTCAGAGGCAGGTTCACGAGTGTCGTCGAGGTAGCCATACAGTTTAAGGATCGCACCATAGGCGCAAGTAAAATGAATCTGGTTCAGCAGTGGAAATATCTGAGGCACTTGCGGCGCCTTTACCTGCACCGCTTCAGGGGCTGGGCTGAATTTGTTCACTATGGTGCAGTCGGGGCAAGCGGTTTTGTTGTCGACATAGCCTTCTATTACCTGCTGCAGTTGTTTGGGGTTGAACATAGGATTGCCAGGGCTCTCTCTTTCTGGCCGGCGGTAAGTTGGAATTGGGCGCTGAACCGTGTCGCCACCTTTAGTGAACGTGAACGTAGGCCAAAGGCAAGGCAATGGCTTGAATTTGTGATGACGAGCCTCTTTGGTTTCTCGGTGAATTGGGGAATATATTTTATCCTGACGACTAAAGTCGCTTTCTTTGATACCTATCGTTTGATTGCGTTAGTAGCTGGCATAGGCGCTGCGAGCCTGTTCAATTTCGCAGCATCTACACTTTTTGTTTACAGCGAAAAACGTGCCCACTGAAAGCTGGAGAAAAGTTTGATCTCCCTGAACAAAGTAGCCCTGAAGAATCTTCGAATATGGAATGGGGTTGATGACTCCATTGACTCCGGTGTCGATGCTGTCATGTTTGAAAATGGCGACCTGACGTTTGTTGGCTCGTCTGAAGACCTGTCAAGGGAATCTGTGTCGGTAGTAAGAGATATGGAAGGCCTCACTATGATTCCGGGGCTAATAGATGCACATGTACACTTGTGCCTTGACCCCCACGTTAAAAATCCGCTGGATCAGGACAAACTGAGTGAAGAGGAACAGTTCAAGGCAATGGTCAGTCGTGCAGGCGCCATGCTGGCGGCTGGTATTACCAGTGCGCGAGATCTTGGCGGCGGTCGCTGGCTGGAGCTGATAATTCGTGATCGTATTGCAAGCGGTGAGTTAGCCGGTCCGCGTCTGCTCTGCGCCGGGCAACCCATAACATCTCCTCGTGGGCATTGTCACTTCTGGGGCGGGGAGGCGGCCGATGGTACAGACGTGATCAAGGTGCTTACGAGGCAGATTGAGCATGGTGTTGACCTGATAAAGGTAATGGCAACGGGCGGGAACATAACACCCGGCAGCAAGCCAGTTGACGCCCAGTTTGATCAGGAAATACTCTCCCTTATCGTAGACACAGCTCATAAACATGGGCTCAGCGTCGCTGCCCATTGTCATGGTACCGCTGGCATTCGCAACGCAGCGGCAGCCGGCATCACGACCATTGAACACTGTTCGTGGGTTGGTCGTGAAGGCTGGGCAAAGGGGTTTGACCCCGAAGTATTGGCCTTGATCACCCGCCAGGGAATCTGGGTATCACCCACGATCAATTCGGGCTGGAAACGTTTCATGGGTAACAGTGACTATGTGGATCTG
>CETX01091461.1_pt1 | contig 17953 bp, 17 predicted proteins | sample 356501 | NCBI WGS metagenome assembly CETX01 (sample SAMEA2623390, study PRJEB7988) | marine metagenome | biome: marine biome (ENVO:00000447); feature: mesopelagic zone (ENVO:00000213); material: "saline water (ENVO:00002010), including plankton (ENVO:xxxxxxxx)" | depth 450 m | reverse complement strand
TCAAACTGACCACCGTCTTTTTTTACCTGCCAGCGCTTGGCCTGGTCGTCGTCGTATGATTTACCATTAAATGACAGCATCCAGTTACTGACGCTCATTTCAATTTTATCACCAAGTCCCGGGGTTTCCTGATGTAATAATACTCTTACGCCCAGTACTTCACCGTTAACAGCAACGCCGGCTATCAGGTCGATATCGCCGCTGTAGCCGTCGGGTGCGGTAAATTCTACCGCCAGGGCGGCGTCGCTACCGCTTTGGCGTGCGCGGTAAACTGATTTTGGCTCATCGCCCAGCGCGCTGTCGTCAAGAGTAATACAGTCCAGATAAAGCTGATTATCATACAATGCTGGCGGAACAACCTCGTTGAGTGTTGCCAGCTTCTTTTTAGCCCGCTGCTCATCAATACGCTGTTTGGTACCGTCGAAGGTAATGGCAATCAGGCCGGTGGTAACTAAGGCAAAACCGGTAAGGATAAGGCCGTTTTTGGTAATGCTGTTTATCGGCATCAGGGCTCTCCTTGTGTTTGCTTAACCGGGCGCTGCTGGCCATAAACTTTCGGCTGCGTGTAATAATCGATTAGCGGTACTGCCATATTCATGATCACTACGCTAAACGCGATGGCATCGGGATAGCCACCAAAGGTGCGAATAATAACCGTCCAAAAGCCGATGGCGGCACCATAAATAAGCCGGCCGCGGGGCGTGGTGGATGCTGATACCGGGTCGGTGGCAATGAAAAAAGCGCCAAACAAGACTGCCCCATTAACACAGTGAAACAATGCCGAGCCATAGACATCACCATTAATCATAGATAAAAACGTGGCGGTGACGGCAACGCCTGCAATAAGCGAAACGGGGATATGCCAGCTGATGATCCGCTGCTGAATTAGCACCAGGCCACCCAATGCATAGGCCAGCGCCACGGCACTCCAACCCAGACTGGCCGACGACCATAAGCTGTCGGTAAATTGCTGGTGATTAATGGCTTCAGAATAAGTGTAGCCCTGGCTAATCTGGGTTTTGACATAGTCCAGTGGCGTTGCCATGGTGACGCCGTCAATACCGGCTCTGAGCTGGTTAATATCATACCCACTGTAACTAAACTCGGTAAAAATCACGCTGACAACATCGCCGAAGGTTACGGCGTGAGCGGCCAATTCGCCGGGTGGCAACCAACTGCTCATTGCGGCCGGGAAAGAAATCAGTAGCATCACATAGGCTGCCATGGCCGGATTAAACAGGTTAAACCCAAGGCCGCCGTAAAGCTGCTTGACTACTGCAATGGCAAAAAACGTCCCGATAACCGTCATCCACCATGGTAACAGTGGCGGCAAACTCACCGCTAACAGCAGGGCGGTTACCACAGCACTGTAATCTTGTAGCGCCTGACCAATCTGACGTTTTCGTAAGGCCACAATCGCGCTTTCTGAAACGACAGCAGTTATCAGAGCGATAAGCATCTGTACCAGCACGCCCCAGCCAAAAAAGTAAAGCTGGGCTATCACACCTGGCACCATGGCATAAATGACCAGTCGCATAACCTGATCGGTGCGGCGTCGTACATGCTGGTGAGGAGAGCTCGATAGTACTAACTTCATGATTATTCGTTATCCTCTGAGCCGCTGTGCTGGGCTTCTCGCTGCGCTTTTTTAGCTTTGGCGCGGGCGACCGCAGCGGCGATTTTAGCTTTACGCTGAGCTTCCGCAGAGTCTTCTTCCTGGGCGGGCTGTGCGGGTGCATGCTCGGTTGCCTGAGGCTTGCTCTCGGCTTGTTCAGCGGCCTGGGCTTGTTTCTTAGCCTTTGCTTTGGCGACAGCTGCAGCAATTTTAGCTTTGCGCTGGGCTTCCGGCGAGTCTTCTTCGGCTGACTGTGCTGATGCATGCTCGGTTGCCTGAGGCTCACTTTCGGCTTGTTCAGCGGCCTGGGCTTGTTTCTTAGCCTTTGCTTTGGTGACAGCTGCGGCAATTTTAGCTTTGCGTTGAGCTTCCGGCGAGTCTTCTTCGGTAGGCTCTACCTGTGCATGCTCAGTCGCCTGAGGCTCGCTCTCGGCTTGTTCATCGGCCTGGGCTTGTTTCTTAGCCTTTGCTTTAGCCACCGCAGCAGCGATTTTGGCTTTACGCTGAGCTTCCCGGTTATCGCTGTCATCGTCTGCCTGAGCCGTGGTTTCTGTTGGTTGGCCAGACTGCGATGCTTTTTTGGCTTTTGCCCTGGCTACCGCAGCGGCTACTTTTGCTTTACGTTCGTCTTCTGCAGGTGCAGCATCACGGGCGTGTGCAGACTCATCCTGATTAGTTTGCTGAGCGGCTTTCTTCGCTTTAGCTCTGGCAACCGCTGCTGCGACTTTTGCCTTGCGTTCGTCTTCAACGCTGCCTTGTGGATCAGCTGCTGGCGCTTCAGCTTGTTGGGCTTTTTTAGCTTTTGCCCGGGCAATCGCGGCGGCGACTTTGGCTTTGTTGTCGTCAGGTTGAGGGGAGGCACTTGCCGGACTTTCGGTTGCCTGTGCCTGTTCGGCCTTTTTAGCTTTTGCTCTGGCCAGGGCTGCGGCTACTTTATCTTTCGCGCCGCCTTCTTCACCGGTACCCGGTTGCGAGGCCTGCTTACGAGCAGCGGCAGCTTTTTTATGCTTGGCTTCACGCTCCTGTTTTTCTTTTTCGAGGCGGGCCTTGCGGGCTTCAAAACGTTGTTTGGATTTTTCAGCTTTGTCTTTATCGTCGCGCTGGATTCTGATTTGGGCCTTAGCCTTTCGGTAGTAATGCACCAGCGGAATTTCACTGGGACAAACATAAGCACAGGCCCCGCATTCTATGCAGTCAAACAGGTTGTACTCTTCAGCTTTATCAAGTTCCATTGCCTTACTGTGCCAGTACATCTGTTGTGGTAACAGGCTTACCGGACAGGCATCGGCACAGGCACTACAGCGAATGCATGCCAGCTCCCGCTGATTAAGGTTTAGTTCCTGTTTGGCGGGGACCAGCAGACAGTTGGTGGTTTTCACCACCGGTACCTCAACCGAGGGTAGTGTAAAGCCCATCATCGGGCCACCCATGATCACAGCAGGCGCCTTTTGCTTTTTAAGCTGATACTGAGCCTGGCTGAGCAGGTGTTCGATGGGAGTACCAATCAGTGCCCACATATTCTGTGGTTTTTGTACGGCCTCTCCGGTTACGGTAACCACGCGCTGGATTAATGGCTTACCGTGTAAAATAGCATCGGCGATGGCGTAGCAGGTACCCACGTTAAACATCATTACCCCAATGTCTGCCGGCAGGCCGGTGCGTGGTACTTCGCGTCCGGTTAATACCTGAATAAGTTGTTTCTCGCCGCCGGCCGGGTATTTTGTGGGGATTTGCACAACGCGGATAGACGGCGTGTCGTTACATACCTGCTGCATGGCTTTGAACGCTTCAGGCTTATTATCCTCAATAGCGATGATCACCACCTTCGGTTCAATCAGGTGACTGAGAATGTCTATTCCCTTGCGTATCTGCCAGGCGAACTCACGCATTAAACGGTCGTCGGCAGTGATATAAGGCTCGCACTCCACCCCGTTGATAATCAGGAACTCAACTTTTTTACGGGCAGTGGATTTTATGTGGGTAGGAAAGCCCGCGCCGCCCATGCCAGCGATACCTGCCTCGCAAATAGCGTTGATCAGTGATGATTTAGTTTGTTGCTGGTAATCAGCGACAGGCTTGAGTTCTGTCCAGGTATCATTGCCGTCCGCTTCAATAACCACGCAAAGTTCAGGCAGACCACTAGGGTGAGCGGTGGTGCGCTCTTCAATTGCCGAGACTAATCCCGAAGTTGGCGCATGTACCGGTACTGAAAACGGAGTTGGGCTGCTGGTCAGCGTTTGCCCTTTCAATACTTTATCGCCAACCGACACCAGGCAAACGCCTGCGGTGCCAATATGTTGTTTTACCGGGATAACCAACTGTTTGGGGAGCGGCAAGGGGTTAATTGCCGTTTGGTTGGACAGGTGTTTACGCCCGTCCGGGTGCACACCACCGGGGAAGGTCCAGAATTTTTGCTGGTCGATGCGCTCAACTATCTGCTCAAAATCATACGGCATATCAGGAAATCACTTTAACCGGAATGTCGCCACGGGGTGTTTGATTAAAATCCCATTGCCAGGAGGCGGTAGTAGGATTTACCGTGACCATGTCTATACAATCTACCGGGCAGGGCTCCACGCAGAGGTCGCAGCCGGTGCAGGCATCGGTAATCACCGTATGCATTTGTTTTGCTGCGCCGACGATGGCATCTACCGGGCAGGCCTGGATACACTTAGTACAGCCGATGCACTCGTCTTCCCGGATGTAGGCTACCTTAGGCGCTGCATCTTCACCGTGTGCGGCATCCAACGGTTTGGCCTCAACCCCCATCAGTTCAGCCAGCTCTTTAATGGTCGACTCACCGCCCGGCGGGCACTTATTGATATCATCGCCGTTGGCAATGGCTTCAGCATAGGGACGACAGCCCGGATAACCACACTGACCACACTGGGTCTGCGGCAGGATCGCGTCAACCTGATCAACCAGTGGGTCGCCTTCCACTTTAAAGCGAATGGCTGCATAACCCAGTGCCAGTCCGAATGCCAGTGCCAGTAACCCCAGCGCTATTAATGAAGATAATAACATTACAACTTAACCAGTCCGCTAAAGCCCATAAAGGCCAGTGACATTAATCCGGCCGTGATCATAGCAATAGAGGCGCCTTTAAATGGGGTCGGCACGTCGGCTGCGGCCAGCCTCTCGCGCATCGCCGCGAATAATATCATGGCCAGTGAAAAACCGACCGCAGCGCCAAATCCGTAAATAATACTCTCGACCAGATTATGCTGTTCGGTGAGATTGAGCAGAGCCACCCCCAATACGGCACAATTGGTAGTGATCAGGGGCAGGAAAATACCGAGTAGCCGATATAGCGTCGGGCTGGTTTTGTGAACAACCATTTCGGTAAATTGCACGACCACGGCAATGACCAGGATAAAGCTTAGTGTGCGCAGGAAGCCAATACCCAACGGCTGCAGCAGGTAAGTTTCAACCAGATAACTGCACACTGATGCCAGCGTTAGCACGAAAGTGGTGGCCATTGACATGCCTATGGCGGTTTCGAGTTTACTGGACACACCCATAAATGGGCAGAGTCCGAGAAACTTCACCAGGACAAAGTTATTTACCAGGACTGTACTGATCAGTAGCAGTAGAAATTCGGTCATCAGAATTTGTTTACGCCGTTATTAAGAATTTTGCCAACAGGGCCTGCCAGACTAATACGTTGAGCTGGCCATAAATACAGGCCCTGTATTATCTAATATTTTGCCCGCAATTAACATGCTGTTCGACTTAGTTTTTGCTCGCTAACCGATTGATTGGCGATGTATTCCACCGTTCAGGTGTTTGTATGAGTAACAGACTGGTGCAGATCAGTGATTAGGCTGTCGAAATTACTTATCCGTAGTAAGAAAATCGATCAGCAGTTTGCTAACGACATCGAGTTGTGTGAATAAGCGTTCAGGATAAAGTTGGTTTAATCTGTCCAGGCGATCAGCGTTGGTATGCCAGATCTGCCCCCAGCGTTGTTCCTGTGCAGGGTGACAGGCGGTTTTTTCACTGTGGTCGAGGCAGTTCCACAGTGACGGGTGCAGGGCTTGTGAGTAGCCGTCGTAGCCATCGCGACCTTTAATCGAAAAATTGGTGGTTTCAATATAAGCGACGGGAATACCAGCACAGGCAAAAGGCGCATGATCTGACCATTCACCGGTCTCGCCCTGTGGGTAGCCGGGATAAGCTGGGTGTAATCGAAAGGGCAGGGAGTTGGCGCTGGCAATACTCATCAGTGAATCGCGCACCGATGTAGACGAATTATAGCTATCGACTTTATCGCAACGTTTATAGGTTTTCTTAGTCGGGCTGTGAACATACAGGTGATCACCACCTGCGATAGTATCCAGGTTAATCATCGCTGTGGGGAAGGGCGCTCCGGTTAAGAAACGACTGTTTACCTGCAGCGCTGTGGTGAAAACTTGCGAACCAAACAAACCCACTTCTTCGGCGCCAAACAGTACCAGGGTTACAGAGTCTCTAAGTTCCATTGTGCCCAGTTGTTGGCCCAGAGCCAGTAATAATGCCACGGCAATGCCGTTGTCTGTTACGCCCTGAGAGCCTTCATCTTCTCCCGCAGAGTCGGCGTGGGCACCGATTACGAGATGCTCCCCGGACCTACCCGGAAAGGTAATCCAAATATTAACACTGCGCTTTTCGATGCCGCTTACAGAAAAGGTTACCGGCTGACTGTTAACGGGAACTCCTTCGATTTGGCTCCAGTAACGGTTGGTAAAGTCATACAGCAACTGGCGCTCCTGAGAACTGCCTGCGGGGCGGGCGCCAACTTCACTGACAATTTCCTGCAAAATCTGCCAGCTTTGTGCAGACACCCGGGCTGATGGCGACAAGGTGGATGCAGTCTGTGCCATGCCGTAATTGCAAAACAGTAGTTGAGTAACCAACAGGAGGTAAACCAGAAAATCTATGCGGGCCATAATCGTTAGCAAACCAAATGTAAAAACCAGATATAACAAATACAACGCTGGTCTGCATTAACATTCGAATTGTTTGAATTGTGATAGATACTGCTGAGGAAAATTGGAGCCAGTAAGTTGGCTCCCCGACCACTCCTTACTGGGAACTATCCAGGTGCCTTTTGTCACATTTAAGCGTAAGTTGCCGCCACCATTAAGAAAAGTGGCATAAAACCCGAATATGGGAATAGTTCCCCCCAGTCTTTGAAGCATGAATATTTACCCTAACTTTGCTTTTTAGACTGTGGGTTAATGGGTTATGCGCACAGATAAGTCAAAATTCCTAAGCCCCAGGTCGGACATTACATTTAAATGTGATGCGTGTTTGCACGTATGGGATTCAGAGCCAGAAGAGATTGTTGACGCTCCGGAGCTTTCGCACCCTTACCGATATTATGCGACCTGCAGTAAATGCCGCAGTACTGCCCAGCAAATAGCCTGGCAACGCGGGTTATTCAGTAGCTATGTAAAGTCAACCGGTCCTAAAACGCTGGAAGGAAAAGCGGCCTCAGCTGCGAATCTGGAGGGGCACCCTACACCAGAAGAAGCCATGCGCACCCGCTTTAATGCGTTAAAGCATGGAGCTGCGGCAAAGCAGGCGCTTTATTTCCCAGCTAAACCAGGTAAGTATGATGCGTGTGAAACGTGCGACATTGATCATGATTATTGCGCTCAGCAGCCTGCCTGCATGCGCCGAACTGAACTCTTTATGCGCCACCTTATCGCTATACAGAACAGCGACCCGGAAATGCTGCGCGAAAACCATGCGATACAGCAGGCTAATTTTGCGGCCCTGATGGACGATATGTTGCTAAGCGTTATTCGCAAGGGCGTAGCACTTGAATCACCGGTTTATGCCTTTGACAAAGAGGGCGGTTTTCATTTAGGTAAATATACCGATCCTGAAACAGGTGAAAGTCAACTGCTAAAAGAAGTGAAAGCCAACCCGTTGCTTAAACACATATTCGACCTGATAGGTAAAAATAACCTGTCGCTGTCTGATCTGGGTATGACGCAAAAAGTTAAAGATGAAACTGACATCCAAATGGGTAAATTGCAGCAGGAAGGTACCGAAAAACAAAGTTTACTGGCCTTTCAGGAAAAACAGGCAGAGCAACTTGGCCGCCTTGGCGACATGCTAAAAGCCAGCAAAGAAAACCTGAAAAAAGACCCGATCCTAATCGAACACAATCAGAATAGCGGCGATGGCTGAACGTGTAACGGCTAAAGAGCGCCGAACCCTGCAACATTTAGCAACCACCGAGATTAACCGCTATGCCGGCGATCATGGTCTCTGGCATAAACATATTCACGATACCACCCTGGATCCGGTGCAAATTCTGAAATGCCATGAAATGGACCAGCACCCCAATACCATCGATAACAGCTGCCGCCGGACGGGAAAAACAGCTGTAAAAGAAATGTGGAATTTAAAATACCTTGCCACAAACTCGGATCAGGAACTGGGTATTGTTGCCCCAAAAGAGGCGCAAAGCCTGGTTAACCTTGGGTATCACCTAGATGCTATTCGGCGCAGCGATGTATTGAGTAACTTTATTGAATACCGTAATGGCCGCAAGCAAATGAGTGACACCTATTTCCGGTTTTGTAATCGCAGCGTGGCCAGAGGATACGGTATTTTTAGTCAGATAGATGGTGGTGACTTAACACTGGCGAGCATCGAAGAGGTTGACGACCTGGACCAGGAACGCTTAAACAGCCGTTTCTTACTTACCATGGGCGCAACCCGGCGGCTCGGCGCAGATGAAAATGCTGTTAATAACCCGATTATAAGGATCACTGGTGTATTTAAAGGGGCCTCGGTGCTATCCAATTTACTGGAAACTGGAAAGTATCACATGCTAACCACAGTCGACTGTCACTTAGGCATAGAGCTTGGGATACTCAATAAAAAGTTTATAGAGGATATGAAAGCCCAGCTTTCACCGGTTGAGTACATTCGCCAGCTGCTGTGCATCAACACCAGTTCCCGAAATCTTATCTGGGAAAAATATATAAGGGCGGCTATTCAAATGGGCGCCAAAACGAATTTTGACATTGTGGTACCAGAGCCGGGCGAACGTTACCGAAAACGAGGCCTGATAAGCTTTGGGTACGATGCGGCGGGACATGGTGAAAACGCGAACGCTTCAAAGCATGCCTTTATTGTTACCGAACAGATTGGTAACTACGTGGTATTTATTTTCGCGAAAACCTGGGCGGCCGGTACCGACGACACGGTGGTTAAACAGGATTTATTGTCTTTCTGGAAATATTTCAGGCCGGATTATGCGGTGGGTGATGCGTATGGTCTCGGCATGCTAACTCAGTTAAACCATGACCTATTCAGGGAAGGGTTAACGCATATTAATATCAAAACCATTAATGATGGCGAATCCAATGCCAGCGCCTGGAACGAATGGCCGTTTGCGCCGCTGCGTTTTGAGGGCGGGATGAAACACAATATGGCCTCAACCTTAAAAGGCATTTTTCACCATTTACATGCAGTGATCCCATACGTTGACCACCTTGAACCGACCGGGCTGGATATGGATAGCCTGGCTATTATTGATATGCAAACGTTTATCCGCCAGTTACCCAATATCAAACCAGAAGAAACCACAAAAAGTTATAGCAGTTACGTGATGGTGCTAAAAAAACTGGGCGACGATTTATTTGATGCGGCCATGGCCGCCGTCTGGGCGTTAGCCACTCGGGGCCAGCCTAAACCGAGCGGTTCGGTGGCAACCAGCAGCCGAACGCGGGAAGAACTGCTTGGCACAAACCTTTATTTACCGGGGTAATCAGCATGGGACTGTTATCAATAATATCCAATACCTTTCGCCGCCATCCAACCACCGCGGCAACAGTCACCAAAGACAGTGACACTACTGGCAATAGCACGAAAGACGGTACCACGGCGAATAGCGAAAGTTATATCAGACTACTGTATGACCAACTGTATATCTCGCCAGAGTATAAAACGTCGGTGCTTGAAGTGCGCCACATGGATAAAACCGACCCGAGGGTAAAACGGATCCACCGACGTATGGCCCGTGATGCCACAAAAAACGGCATTCGTTTGCAGTGGGAAGGGCAGGAAACAAAGCGTATTACCACACTGTTTAATGAGTATAAAAAGCGGCTTGGCCTTAACAATGCGCAAAAACTCCACAGTGATGCGCGAGGCGCCGTGAAAGAGGGAACCTTAGTTTTACAATGGGTGGTAAATGATCAGCGCAAGGTGGTTTCAGCATTACGAATGCCAGCAGAAACCATGTTTGCCGACTGCCTGCCCACCGGACAGTTAAAGAACGTAGCCAAAGCGTATAAACAACTCGATCCGATTGGTGGTTACCAGGTGATTGCTGAGTTTGCTTTCTGGCAAATTTCCATGGTGCGGTTAGATCCGGATAATTTCGACGATTATTCATCACCTGGCCGTCCTTATCTGGATGCTGCCAGAAAAACCTGGAAACAACTGATCATGACCGAGGACGATCTCGTTATTCGCCGCCGGACCCGCGCGCCTCAGCGGTTTAGTCACGTTTTGGAAGGGGCTAACGATACACAGCTTCAAGCCTATAAAAATGAGCAGGAATCGAAAAAAGGCCTGATCACCACCGACTTTTATCAAAATTTTAAGGGTGGGGTGGAAGCGTTAAGCGGCGATGCACAATTAGATCAGATTGCTGATGTGGTGCACTTACTCGATACGTTTTTTAGCGGTGCACCAGCACCAAAAGGGCTATTTGGCTACGCCGATGGCTTAAACCGTGACATCCTGGAAGACTTGAAAAAAGACTACTTCGAGGAAATCGAGGGTTTACAGGATACACTTAGCCAGGCTTATTATGAGGGTTTCCGCCTGCAGTTGCTGTTAGAGGGGATTAATCCCGACAGTTACAAATTTAAAGTCCAGTTTGCCGAGCGTAAAACCGAAACCCGTAACCAAAGAGCCGATCTGGCATTAAAATACCAGGCACTGAATGTGCCCGACGCGATGGTCTGGGAAACCGCCGGCTTAGAGCCTGACTATGTGATGGATAAAATTAAAGACCAGCGCAAAAGCAAAGACCCATACCCCAGCGAAGAGGATGACGATGACGGCACGCCCACCAACGACAACCAACCGGGTAAAGTTTCGGTGACGCCGGGCAATCAACCTAAAGGTGAGTCGGCCACCTATGTGTCAAACAATTAAACCATTACATGACATGGTGGTGATCACCGACGAACCCGCGCAGCATGATTCGACTATAGAGGTAGTCGATAGTCGCCCATCCAATCAGGCCAGTGTGATAGCCGTTGGCCCTGGCCGCCAATTAAGCAACGGCCGCCGATCGCCAATGGCAGTAACACCCGGTGACCGTATATTGATTGGCCGTTATGCCGGGTATCGGTATGAAATGGATGACGGCACAATTCGCCTTATCGATATCAACGACATTGTGGCCGTGTTATGAGCGAGTTATCCCGTAAAAAAGCCATCATTAAACGGGCACAGAAGGCTGCTATTAACCAGTATTTCACACTGGATAAAGAAACCCTGGCCGAACTGCGTGGGCATTATGAATCGAGCCTGGAAGAGATTATTACGATCCTTGCTTTCTATGGCGATACGCTGGGTGTCATCCGGTTGCAAAACCTGCAAGCATTGCGCCGTGATGTTGAGCGTGTGCTAAGCGAGCTTAATTTACTGCAAACTACCTTGTTAAATACCGGGATCACCAGTGCTGCCACAATAGGTGCACAACCGTTTATTAGTTACCAGGGCGCACAAGCGGCCCTCGATGTTAGCCAGCGAACCGCCCGGTTTGTCCAAACGTTTACCGCCAATGATGGCTTGCAGTTATCCGATAGAATTTGGAATGTGAACGACACTAACCGCAGCCGGGTGATCCGCGCAATTAATCAGGCGGTTATTATGGGGCAATCGGCCAGCGAAGCCACCGCCGCCTTATTGGCCAACGGCGAAACACCACCCAAATCCATGCTGGATAAAGTGAACAAAGCCAGCGATAGCAACATAGGTAAGGTGCTCAAAGCGCAGTATTTCGATGAAGATGCCGCGTACTGGCAAGCCCGCCGGTTATTTCGTACTGAGATCAACCGGGCATACGGCATGGCCTATCAAAATAGCCTGGAAGAGGATGACGACATCATCGGTACACGCTTCCGTTTGAGTCCTAACCATCCACGGGTTGATATTTGCGACATGCATGCCACGGTCAACCGGTATGGACTGGGCAAAGGTGTCTACCCTAAAGGCAAAAACCCCTGGCCCGCACACCCCAACACGTTAAGTTATGTCGAAGCGGTGTTTGTTGATGAAGTTTCCGACGAAGACCGCGCCGGCAAAGAAACCCGCATAGAATGGCTGGCCAACCAGCCATACCACCAACGTATTGGTGTACTGGGGGTATACAAAACCAACTTGCTGCAAAATAACCTACTTAAAGAAACCATGATCAATAGCCGGGTAAAAACGTTAAAAAAACGCTTTGGTTAAAAACGCCGGCTTTTTACCCTAACTTTGCTTTTTTGGCTTTGCGACACTGCATAAAAGCTAATTTCCAGAGTAACACTATGCGTCAATTCCGTACCATCCGTTTAGAAGCTGCCGCCAGTCGCGCTGTACGCTTTCTTTCGTCGTCGGTGTCAGTGGATGCTGAACGCCAGACCAGCATGGTAACCATTACCCGCGCCGGCCAGTTTTTCGACCCCCGTTATGGTGATTTTGAAATCACGTCGACCATGCTGCAAAGCATGATAGATAACTTTAACGGTAACGTCTTTGGCCAGGACATTTGCATTGACTGTGCACATGATCCCCGCAACGGCGCGGCAGGCACTATTACCCGCCTATTCCTGGATGGGAATAAACTGCGGGCCGAAGTAGCGTGGACCCCCTTTGGTTTTGAGTTAATAAAAGACAAAGGTTATCGCTATTTATCAGCGGAATTCAGTGAAAACTTTGTTACTAACGAGCACCCGCGCACCGAACATGGCCCTACCTTGTTAGGCGCTGGTTTAGTGGTTCGCCCGTGCATCAAAAATTTAGATCGGGTTGAGCTCTCAGAGTCTGATGACTTTGACGGCATTCAGCTGATCAGCGAACAACTCGCAAAAGAATTCAAAGAGGATAACTCCATGAACTTAATTGAACTGTTTGAAGCCGCGCTGAAAAACAAAAAACTCAGCGAATCCGTCATTGCCCAGTGGGTAGACACCGCGAAAAAGTTACTCGAGGGTCAAACCGACGAGTCAAAACAAAAAGCGTTAATGGCCACGCTGCAGGAACAGGCGTTGTCACTGGCTGAAAGTGGTCAGCCACAAACCATTACGCTAAATCAGTCAGGGCTGACTGCAGAGCAAGCCAAAGAACTGTTTGCCTCTATGCAGGAAGATGCGGCGAAAAAACTGGCCGAGGATCAAGCCAAAACTGATACCAACCGCAAATTGCTGTCGGATAAAATCAATGCGGCCGAAGGGTTAAGTGACGAAACCAAAAACACATTACTAAGTGCGGCTGATCTGGTTACTGGCGAAATGACAGAAACCCAGATTAATGCGCTGGCCACCCAGCAAATTAAACTGGGTCAGACCATTGAGTCACAAAAGCAACTTTCCGGGATGGGCTTTGCCGGTGGGCAGGCCGCTGGCGGTTCGGTGATTATTTCATCTGGCCACAATGCGAATGCCATGAAACTGGCCGAAGATATTCGCAAAAACTTAAAACAAACCAGTGCGTTTTCAAGTGGCAGCATCCGCCTGTCTGAACACGTTGACCCGTTTGTGAATAACGTTTTGTCATTATTTGACAATCAGTACAACGACAAACTGAATCGCGAATACAAGGTATTGTCAGGTGAGGGTAATATCAGCGACACAGAACTGCCTTATGCGTTCCGCCGTGAAGTGATCCGCGAGGCGCTGCACGATATGACCATCCTGCAGCTGGTTGCCACTAACACCGACCCAGGCGCCCAGGCCACCACGCAAATTCCGTATGAAGAGCGTAAACCATTCACCACCGTTAACGACGGTATTGTGTTTGAACGTGGTGCGATCCCTAAAGCCGGCGTGACCCAAAAAATGGACATGGCCTACATCAACGCGATGAAACTGGCATTTAACATTTCAGATGAAATGATGCATTTCACCCGCGTCAGCAATGTTAACTGGGATTCATGGGGTCGCCATGTAGCCACTTGTTCACGTATTTTGCGTGAAATTATCGTCCGCCGCCTGGCCAATGAAATGCTGCGTATGAGCGACAGTTTTTCAGCGGGTACTGCCACTAACGAAAGTATTGCCGCGCAACTGAATGGCAGTAACGCCACCATTAAAACGGCTAATTTCCCGATTGTTCGTCCGCACACCGTTTACGACCTGCAGGGCAATGTGGTTGGTAGCACCACCAACCCGATCACCGTTGCATTTGGTGGTACCACCATCGAACCGTTTGATGGCACTGGCAAACAATCAGCAGGTACCTACTGGGTGATTGAGAACGTTAACTTAGGCTACATCGCCTTTGTGGACGAAAGCGGCGCGGCGGTAACGCCTGACGAAGGTACGGCTACAATCAGCTACAGCTATGCCACCAACGTGGCGAAGTTTGATTCAGACATTGCCACGGGTCTAACGCTTGAACAGCACCTTAATGGCCTGCTGCGTAAGATTGGTTCGCGCAAAGCGCTGATGAAGGATGACCGCTATATAGCGCCCAACTTCCTGATGATGAGCAACACGCTGAATGACACCTGCACCAACGCCGATCAGTTTGTGGTGAGCCTTAAACGTGATGGCACCGACACCAATAACATGGGCGACCTGGTGAATGTGAAGGGTATCCCTGCCTGGGGCACCAACGCGCCGGGTATCGACTTAGGCGATGAGCGCATTTTGATGGGCGAACGTGGTACCACCAATTACGTGGTAGCCAAAGCGTTTGCGATTGGTGAAATGCAGGAAGGTCGCGATCCAACAACCGGTGAACTCAACGGTACCAAAGAGGCTTACGGTACGGAGTTTAACGCTATCCATACGCCTAAGCCACTGGCAGACCGTTACACCTCTGTACTGGTTTACAGCGCTACCCAGCGCTAAGCAACTGGTTATTCAACCCCAAAAGGCAGGCGCTTGCCTGCCTTTTTTAATACAGGTGCCTTATGAAAGAACAACTTTATACCAATAACACCACGTCTATTCAGTTTGTCGGCGGTAAGCTAATCCCACCCGGTGAGTCGCGCCCGGTGATGATGCGCACTGCATCAACAGCGACACCGAAATTTAATTATGCAGAAATGCTTAACTGTAAAGTCAGTGAGTTAAAAGAACGCATCGAATCATTAACCATCGACGCTCTACAGGCAACATTGGCCGCAGAAGAGAACGGTGCCAACCGTAAGGGTGCGAAAGAGCTAATCGAAGAGCAGATTGCCGCCCGTGAATACGACCTGGACTTACAGGAATTTGCTAAGGAACTCAGCGCTGTTGAGGATATCGACGCATTACTATTGCTAGTGGGCGATGATGAAAATAAAGTAGCTATGGTCGAAGAGGAAATCACCCGCCGCAACGAGCAAGCCAAACATGACAATCAATAAATCCGACCTGATCGACGAACTGAAAGCCTCACTCACCAGCACTCAAAAGGTGCTGGACGACTTCGATCAGGCCGGCATTTATGACGAAATTGTCCGCGCCGCCGTGTACGCACTAACCAATCTGTGCCCGGCCACCAGTGTGGATACCATCGCACTGCAAGCCAACGTGCAGGTGTACGACGCCCCGGCGGATTTATGGTCTTACAAAGAAACGGCCTGGGGAATGCAGCAGCCGGTAGAGCCCTGGGATCCCGGTTTTATTTCATTGTTACCGACAATCCAAAGCAGCAACGGGCATATATTTTTTAGTTTTGCGCCTACGGCGGCCATGATCAGCAGCCTGGGATCGTCATTTACCTACTTTTATTATTTACTCTACAGTGTCAGTGAGGGTGGCACGATTAACGTTGAGCCGTTTAAAAAGCCGCTGCTATTACTGCTGTGTCAATGTGAAGCCATGAAAGTACTGATGCTACGCGAACCCAGCGTACAGGTAACGGCTAAAACCGGGCTGAGTAATCTACGCCGCGGCGATCCCGGCAAAGTGTATAACCAGCTAATGGCGGACGCCAAGGAAATGGCCCGCCGGCTATGAATACCGTAGAGTTAAATCTTAGTCGACACGATTTGCTAAAAGTAATCAAACGCTCACCGGGCCTGATCGAGTTAGCGATAAATCAGATATTTCGCCGGGCCGCACAGGAAGGTACCCGCGAGGCAAAACGTAAAGCACCTAAAGCCGATTCCACGCTGACCAACTCTATTGCTCCAAAACAGTTAAGCTACACCCACCACCAGATTATTGCCGGGCCGCATTATCAACGCTATGTGGAAGAGGGCACCGGGCCAGGCGGCTGGGTGCCTGATAAAACCATGGAAGACTGGATAAAAGTAAAAGGTATTCGACCCCGGGATCCGGACATGAGCATTGAGCAGTTAATTTACCTTATCCAAACCCATATTTTTTACCAGGGCACCCCGGCACAGCCATATTTTCACCCCGCCGCGCAGCTCATTCGCCAACGCTTACCCGCTATTGCGCCACCGGTGCTGGAACGGGTTTTCAATAAAGGCTTTAAACCATGACGCCAAATGAACGCATTATTACTGTTGTGAACCGTTTAACCGCGTTGGTGAACCCGCACACCGTTACGCGCAGTTATCAGGATCTGGACCGTTTTGAAGAGCGGGACACCGCCATATTTGTGGTACTGTCCGGCGGCTTTCCGGCCTTTGGCGCACTCTTTGACGAAGAGGACGAACGCCACGAATTTGTGATTTTAGCCCAGCAGTATGTGCCAGACGGTACCGACGGTGCCACCCGTGAAAATCTGGAATTTAGCTTTCTAGAGTACGTTCGCCAACTGGTCCGCGAGGATGGCACGCACAACGCCCCGCTGAATATTGAATTAAAAAAAGCGCATTCAAGCCGCCAGATGGATCCTAATCATGCCTGGATGCTGGCCGAATTAGAATTTAACGACCTGTAGAACGGCCACTTTTACCCTAACTTTGCTTTATTTACCCTGCCACACTGGACCTATCTTAACGAGGGTCCATCTATGTCAATCACCGTTACCAATGCCAGTAAAGACGTGCAGCGTAGTGCTGGCATCGATTTTAAGCCAGGCAAAAACACGCTGAGTGCTAACGTCTTAACTGCGGCGAAGCGTTGTCAGATTGAAGCCAATTCACATTTAACCATTAGCGAATCACCCACACCCGCTAAAAGTAAAGGGGAGGCCAAGTAATGGCTGCCGTATTTCAAAAGTACAAAACACCGCGCTTAGTGTTAGCGTTAGCTGTCTTTAATGCCACAGCAGATCCTGCCTTAACCCCCGGCGAAGATTACATTGCCGCCGGTGAAACTCCGCTTTATATCCAAACCAAAAACGCCACCATTAACCTGCAGGTCGAGCAGCTCGACCGCGAACTGGATGACGCCACATTAGGTTATAAAGAACAATTATTGGTTGGCCATCACTTTACCATTGAATGTGAGGTAGAAATCGCCGGGCGCGGCACCAGTAACAGTGGCAGCGCCAGCACCCCAGCTGCCTATGCAGGCCTTATTCAAATGGCAGCGTTTGATCAGGATGTGTCAAGCGGTACCCATGTGGATCATACCCAACTGGATGATGACAGCTGGATAGACGGTACCATTTACTTTTATGCCGCCGGCCGTTCCCATAAGTTGCTGAACGCCCAGGCAGAATTTGGCGTCAATATCAGTAATGGTGCGGTCGGCGTATTCCCCGTTACGATCACGGGCATTTACGGCGGTGTCGCCTCTGCCAGCTTCCCGGCTATCACTTTTAATCAGGCAAAGCCCGTGAAAGTGGGCAATCAGTACACCACGTTTACAATGGATGGCACTGAATATGCGCTGGTTAATTTTAGCCTGAATCAGAATAACGAAGTGAATTACACCGACCTGCCAGGGTATGAGGGCGTGAGTATTGATGACATTGCCCCGGAAGGTGAAATCGAAATTCTGGCGCCTGCCCACGGTGACTTTGACCCGTTCGCGATTGTTCGGGCGGAAAACCAGGCACTTTTGCCGGTATCCGTGGTGCACGGGACAACGGCCACCAACATTGTGACTATCAGCAACCCCGAAATCCAAATTTTGGGCGTCGGCTATGGCGATTTTGAAGGTAAACGTACCTTTGTAATGCCATTCGGTGGCATCGGCAAAACACAAATCCGGACTGCCTGATATGAAATTAAAAATTATCGAAACCAACGAGGTAACC
>CETX01079163.1_pt1 | contig 18333 bp, 17 predicted proteins | sample 356501 | NCBI WGS metagenome assembly CETX01 (sample SAMEA2623390, study PRJEB7988) | marine metagenome | biome: marine biome (ENVO:00000447); feature: mesopelagic zone (ENVO:00000213); material: "saline water (ENVO:00002010), including plankton (ENVO:xxxxxxxx)" | depth 450 m | reverse complement strand
CGTCGCGCTCGACGCCAACACCGGCGAGCAGCTCTGGGCGTTCGACCCCGAAGCCTTCCGGACGGGACCACGCGGCGCCGGCCCCGGCGGCTTCAAGCACCGCGGCGTCGCGGTGTGGGGCGAGGGCGACGACATGCGTGTCTTCATCAACAGCCGCGACAAGCTGCACGTGGTCAGCGCGGCAACCGGAGAGCCGATTCGCTCGTTCGGTGACGATGGCCACGTCGTGCTGACCGAGGACTTTCCCAACCCCGTCACGAACGACGAATTCGACCAGACGTCGCCGCCGGTCGTCTACGACGACCTGATCATCGTGGGCAGCCGGGTGCCCGACCGGGTGCAGCATCGCTTCGACACCCCTGGTTCGATTCAGGCCTTCGACGTCCAGACCGGCGAGCGTCGCTGGGTCTTCTACACCGTCCCACAATCGAACGACGCCTTCGGCGCCGACACGTGGCAGGACGGCTCGTGGCGTTTCACCGGTCACGCCAATGTCTGGGGCCTGATGTCGCTCGATGCGGAGCGCGGATTGCTCTACGTGCCGACAAGCACACCGAGCAGCGACTTCTGGGGTGGCCGGCGCCTCGGCGCCAATCTGTTCGCCGAATCGATTCTCTGCCTCGATGCCCGCACCGGGGAGCGCCAGTGGCACTTCCAGGCGGTGCATCACGGCCTGTGGGACTACGACTTCACCTCGGCGCCCAACCTGATGACGCTCGAAGTGGACGGCCGTTCGATCGACGCCGTCGCCGAGGTCTCGAAACAGGGCTTCACGTATGTGTTTGATCGGGTCACCGGCGAGCCGGTCTGGCCGATCGAGGAACGGCCGGTCGACACCGACACCGATGTGCCGGGCGAAGTGCCCTACCCGACGCAGCCGTTTCCCACAAGACCACCACCGTTCTCGCGCCAGGGCACCTCGCTCGACGACGCGAACGACCTGACGCCGGAAGTCCACCGCCTCGCACTCGAAGAGCTCGGCACGTTTCGCCTGGGACCGCTGTTCACGCCGCCCAGCCTGCGGGGCACCCTGCAAAGTCCGCGGGTCGATGGCGGAGCCAACTGGGGGGGCGCGGCGTTGGACCCCGAGTCGAACATGCTGTATGTGCGGACGTCCGAGGGCACCTCGCCGAACCAAGTATGCGCGATCGATCCCAACGTGCTCGATGTGGACGTCCCCTACACCAACAACTGTGCCCGCGGTGGCTCGGCGGGCATCTTCCGAGGGCTGGACGGCTACGTTCCGACCGAGCGGAGCCGTCTGGGACCGATCCCGCTCACCAAGCCGCCCTATGCCAGGCTGGTGGCGATCGACCTCAACGCCGGCGACATCGCCTGGAGCGTGCCATTCGGCGAGGGCAGTCGAATCGTGCGCAGCCATCCGCTGCTCCGGGATGCCGACCTGCCTGACCGTCTCGGGACCCCGGGGGCGAACGGCCCGATGGTCACCGGCGGCGGGCTGGTGATGCTCGGTGGTGGCGACCCGTATCTATATGCGTTCGATGCGGCGACCGGACGAGAGGTCGCGCGCGTGGCCACCGAGTTCCGGACCAGCGGCAACCCGATGACCTACCGACCTCGCTCGGGCCGGCAGTTCATCCTGATTGCGACCGGTGCTGGACCCGACGCGTCGCTCGTGGCGTTCGCGCTACCGGAGTGATAGTCGTGACACACCGCGTTGCTGTCGTGTTCGCCCTCGGCACGCTCGCGGTGGGGTCCGCCGCCACGGCGCAGGAGCATCCAGGCGCCGAGCCATACAAGGTGGTGTGCCAGTCGTGCCATGGCGAGAAGGGCCGCGGCGACATCGCCCCCCCGCTCGTCCCCCTGGCCTACGATGCCGACTACGTGCTCGCGATCGTGCGTGAAGGCTATGGCCAGATGCCGCCGATCTCGACGCGGGAGCTGACCGACGAGCAGGTGCGCCAGGTAGCCGCGTACCTGGCGTCGATTCTCGAGGAATCACCCGAACCCAAAGCGTCACGTGCTGAAGACGCCCTCGATACCGCCTACTGATAGCGACCGTGTTCTCGTACCGCGCGGCTGCGGTGACTTTGGCGCCGGCACCGCCTGCGCCGCGCTAGAATGCCTCCAGCTACCGGATTGGAGCGAGCACCGATGCTGAAGCGACGCACGTTGTTGTCGGCCCTGATGACACTGGCCCTCGGTGTCTGGGCAACCGGAACCGCCGTGATGCAGCAAGACCCCGAGCTGGCCACGACGGTCAATGACGGGTTCACCATTGCCACAGTGGGCGACCTCATCTATGCCCACGACCTCGGGCACATGATGACCGACGGGTCGTTCGCAGACGTCGTCGCGCTGCTGCGCGGCGCCGACGTGGCGACCGGCAACCTCGAGGGCATCATCGTCGACGGCCGGACATTCACCGGCTCGCGCATGGGCGGGCACGGCGCCGAACCGGGCGCCGCCGACAGCATCAAGGACATGGGCTTCGACCTGGTGGCCCGACCCAACAATCACGGCAACGACTTCGGACCCGAGGGCGTGGCCGAGACCAGCGCACACCTCGACCGTGTCGGCGTGCACTACGCCGGAGTCGGCAACACCTACGCCGCGGCGCGCGCCGCGCGGTTCTTCACGGCAACGGCCGGTCGGGTTGGCATGGTGGCAACTACCGCCACCGGCACGCTGCCGGCGCGACCGGCGCGTGGCGAGTTTCCCGGGTCAGGCGGCTACAGTACGCTGGATGTCACCCGCTTCTTCATGATGCCCGCCGCGTCGTGGCAGGCGGTACAGACCATCCGCGACCACTTCCCGAACGGCACCGGATTCTATGCCCGCGGCGCCAATACCAGCGACCAGGTTCAGCTGCTGGGCCAACAGTTCCGGAAGGCTCCAGCCGGCGTGACCGAACCCTACTACGCGTTCGAAATGAACCAGCGCGACCTGCGCGACGTGGTCGCAGCGGTTCGCGAGGGCAAGATGCGGTCGGATTTCCTGACGGTGGCGATTCACTCGCATCACTTCCGTGACGCGCAGGGCGGCTACCGGGGGCCGGGCATCGCGGAGGCGGAGCACCTCGACACGAATCCGAGCGTCGCCGATTATCTCGAGGAGTTCGCGCGGGCGGCGATCGATGCTGGCGCCGATGCGTTCCAGGGCACCGGCGTGCACGTCGTGCGCGGCATCGAGATCTACCAGAACCGGCCGATCTTCTACGGGCTCGGCGAGTTCGTCCGTCAGCGCGACGTAGACGGTTTCTCCGGTCTCGGCGAGCTGCGTCGGGACGCCTGCCAGGGGTGCCCGTTCCCCGCCAAGTACGAGAGCTTCATCGCAATCAGCGAGTTCAGCGGCGGCATGCTGAAGGAAGTGCGGCTCCACCCGGTGGAGCTGCGCTACGCCGCCAAGCGGATGGCCCATCGCGGCATCCCCCGCATCGCGCCGCCGGAGACCGCGCAACGGATCCTGACCCGGCTCCAGGAGCTGTCGGCGCCTTACGGGACGACCATCGCGATCGAGGGCAACATCGGGGTGATACGGCCATGAACGCCCAAAACCCAAAGCGCAAAGCCCAAAGCCTGGTAACCGCCGCCTGCGTGCTGGGCGTTCTTGGCGTGATACCAGTGGCGGCGCAGGAGAAGACCGTCTGGGACGGCGTCTACAGCGAAGCGCAGGCGCGCCGCGGGCAGGAGCTTTATCAGGACATTTGCGGGTCCTGCCACCGAGATGACCTGCAAGGCGGTGGCAGCGAGGCCGGAGCACCCGCTCTGGAGGGATCGATCTTCACCACCCAGTGGCAGGACCGCCCGCTCGTCGACTTGTTTCTGGCGATCGGCACGACCATGCCGCAGAACGCCCCCGATTCGTTGACGCCGCAGATCGTCATCGACGTCGTCAGCTTTCTGCTCGAGGCCAACGGCGTCCCCGCCGGCGTGACGGAATTGCCGGCGCAGCTCGCGCCGCTCGAACAGATTCTGTTCACGGCCGAACCTGGCGACTAGCCACAAGAGGCGCCTAGGTCACTCCGTCTTGGGCACTGACAAGCGCAGATCTGTTTAGTCGAGGACCCGGCACATCAGTACTTAGGCACGGTCACAATCGCGCCAATGGGCTAGCGAAACAGGCCGAGCAGTGTGCTGTAATCGTCCGTCCACAGCCGTTCGCGACTCGCCCGCGCCGACCACGGGGTGATGTACGGCTCAACAGCGTCGAGGAGCTGGCGGTTGTCGGTCATGAGCACCCAATCGGCGTCGAAGGTGCCCCGGTCGTCGTCGTCATCGTTGGTGATGAGCACGGCGTGCTTGCCGAGCACACGAGCGACACCGCGCAAAACCGACTGCAGATCGAGGTGCAGGTTGGAAATGTGTATCACCAGCGCACCGCCAGGCCGAAGATGCCGCCAGTAGAGCTCCACCGCCTCTCGTGTCAGTAGGTGGATTGGAATGGCGTCTCCACTGAACGCATCGATCGCGAGAATATCGAACTGCTGGGATCCGCCCTCAGCGAGCTCTCGCTCGAGCGATGTCCTTGCGTCGCCGATGACCGTCTCGGTTGTCGACCGCGACTCGGCCAGAAAGAAGAAGTGCTCGTCCGCAATGCGGATCACGTCTGGATCGATTTCATAGAATCGGAAGTGGTCTTCAGGCGTGCCGTGTGCCGCAATCGTCCCGGCACCGAGGCCAACCACACCGATACGTACACCTCGGGCTCCCGGCTCGCCCCCTCGAGCCTCATCATCCGACCGTCTCGGATACATCGCGATGGTGACACCGACGCCGCTCGTCAAGCCGTAGTAGGTCGTCGGCAGCGCGCGCAGATCACTCCGAACGAACTGACTGCCGTGGACAATCCCTCCATGAAAGAGCGACCGCGACACCGGCGACTCTTGCGTGCCGACGTCCTGGTCATAGACACGCAAGGCACCGTAGAAATTCCGAGTGGCCTCAATGAGGTCCCCGCGTCGGTCGCCCAGCCCGGCCGATAGATAGATGACAGCGGCGCCCAATCCGGTTGTCAGGATCAGTGGCCGAAGGGAGCCTCGACGGGCGCCGCCGGCTCGCCATCCGGTGGAGACGCCGAGCAACACGCGTGTTCCGATGAGCGCGATTGGAAACTCCCACGTCCCGACAAACAGGAGCGGCGCCACCAGCGTGGCCAACAACCCACCCAACGCCCCGCCGGTCGCCACCATCAAGTAGAACGAGGTCAAGTAGCGCGCGTCTGGCTTGCGGAGCGCGAGCTCGCCATGACACACCATGCAACACGCAAAGACCACACCGGCGTAGATCGTAGTCTGCGTAACGACACCGAGGGGCGCTTCCGCGCCGTTTTGCCAGAAGAGATACACGACGGTTGCCAGCGACAGGACATACACGGGCGTCCACACGCGACGGCTATACCAGCGCTCGTGGTCGAAGCAAATGATGAAGGTCGCCAGGTAAAGGCTAAGAGGGAGCACCCACAGCAACGGCACCACCGCGAGGTCGGTCGTCATCTGACTCGTCGTGGACAGCAGCACCAGAACGCCGCATGCCGACAGCAGCACCCACAACAGTCGATCGCGAGCCGCCGGACGGCGAGCGGCGGCGCTGACCGCCAAAGGCGGGCGCAGCGATCGCGGCGCTCGTCGCACGTGTGCGGCACATGTGGCGCACAGCAGCACGTACAGGACGAAGCCCCCCGACCACACTCCGGCTTGTGTGGCGAGCGACCACAACGGCTCGAGCAGGAACGGGTACGTAAGCAGCCCAGCCAAGGCCCCGGCATTCGATGCCGCGAACAACCGGTATGGTGACATTCCTGACACGCTGCCAGCCCAGTGCTGGAGCAGCGGACTAGACGCCGCCAGCACCAGGTAGGGCAGCCCGATGGTCGCGCCAAGCAGACTCGTGATACTCACCATGGGGTTCCGCGAGTCGACAGGGGACCAGGCGGGGTCGGGGCTAATCGGAATCAGCGCCAGTGCCGCCAGCAGCATGGCGACATGCACGAACGGCTGGCGGCGGTCACCGACGTATTTCGCCAACCCGTGGGCATAGCAGTAGCCACCCAGCAGGAGCACCTGAAAGGACAGCATGCACGTGGTCCAGATCGCCGCTCCTCCGCCGTACCACGGCAGGATGTATCGCGCAATGAGCGGCTGTATCTGAAACAGCAGGAACGATCCGACGAAGACGGTCAGCGTGAAAACGACCATGGGGACCGTACGACAGATGAGAGAGGCATCCTCCACGGAAACCGTGACCGCGCTGGGGCACGGACGCGGGCCGAAGCTAGGATCCGGTCGCGCATTCGCCGTAGTACTGCTCCGGCCTCGATGTGAAGCCTGGTAGCGAGGTATCGGTGTACTCGTGCCGCGTGTGGACCGCCATGAGCTTCCCGTCGGTCGTCTCCCGATCGATGACGGTGGTCGTATAGAGCGGTCCCACCATGAACATCTGCACGAGGTGGAGATAGTCGCCGGTCTGTCTGACGATGATGCTCGATGCCCCGTACGGCCCGACGACCTCGGCAGTGGCGCTATCGGTGTCGATCTCTTCGAACTGCATGGTGAGCGTCGCGACGTCGAGACTCGCCTCGGCGTCACCCTCCGTCCACGTCCCGGTGGCAATTGTCGTGAACCTGCAGTCGAGACTCGTCGTGTCGGCCAGGCGTCCCTGCGCCTCGGAGGCGGTAACCGACGCCAGCGCGACCATTCCCACGACAACGCCTCTCGAGATCATGAGCTGCTTGTTGACCGACATGCGTTCCTCTTCCGCGGTGCGATAGACTGCGTGGAATTCTATCCGGTCTGACCGGCACAGCGCCCCATGAGACACGCGAACCTCGTTCTGCTGCTCGCCGCCGTGGTGGTCCTGGAGGGACAGCCGTCCCCAGACCTGAATCCGACCCTACGCGGACAGCTCGAACAGCTGTTTCCCACCGCCACCGCCTTCTCGTCGAAGGAGGGGGCGCCACCGCACTTCAAAGCCTACGAGGGCATATCCGGCTCGGGGGAGCGGACCATTACAGGGTACGCCTTCTGGACCACGGAGCTCGAACCGCTCGAGCGCGGCTACGACGGACCGATCCAAATCCTCGTCGGTGTCGACCTGAGCGGTCTGCTCACCGGCATCGTCGTCGTCCGGCATCACGAGCCCTACGGCTACTTCTCGGTCGACACCCCGGAATTCGCGACGCAGTTTGTGCGCAAGGACATCCGCGAGCGCTTCAGGGTGGGGGATGACATCGACGCCATCTCGACCGCGACCCTGACGGTGACGGCCGCGACCCGCGCCGTGCGAAACGCGGCACGCCGGATCGCCAGGCAGTTCCTCGTGCCAAGCGGGTCGCAGTGATCCGCTCGACCGCGCCATGCCTCCTCGTCCTGCTGGTGCTCATTGGGGTGGGGACCGCGCCGCTGGCGGCGCAGCCGGATGCCACCGCCACGGACGCGCAGCCGCCCGAAGACCTCTGGCAATTCGACGGCGACGAAGAAGACGCCGACACGTGGCGCGCCCTGTTACGTGATCAGGCACCCGATCTGGCGCTGTTTGTGGCCTTCGCGGGGCTGACGCTCGTCAGTTTCTTCCGGAAGAGCATCCCGCTCAAATACGTCACGCTCGTGGCCGCCGTCGTCTACCTGGGATTCGCCAAGAGCCAGCTCATCTCGGTGGTGAACGTGTATGGCCTGGTCACCGGGAATCTCCCGGTGTTCAGATACAGCTTGGCCTGGTACTTGTTTGCCGGGTTCACCGTGGTCTCGACCGTGCTGTGGGGGCGCCTCTACTGCGGCCGGATCTGCGCGTTCGGCGCGCTCACACAACTACTCGATCGGGTGGTCCCGGCGCGGTGGCGGTTCGAGGTGCCTGTCTGGCTCGAGCAGCGCGCCGCCTGGGTGAAATACGGGCTGCTCGCGACGACGATGGTCTTCTTTCTTGCGACGGCCGACATCTCGGCCTATCGATACGTCGAGCCGTTCTGGATATTCAGCCGCCGGGCCACAACCGGCATGTGGGTCGGTCTGGCCGTGCTGCTGGCAGCCACCGTCTTCGTCCGAAACCTCTACTGTCGTTTCCTGTGTCCCGTTGGCGCCGCGCTCGGCCTACTGTCAAAGCTGACCGTCTTCCGGATCAAGCGCTGGTCGGAATGCAGCAACTGCAAGATCTGCGAGAAGGCCTGCGAGTGGGGAGCGATTCGGGGAGCAGAGATCGTGATGACCGAGTGCGTGCGCTGCGACGACTGCGAGCGGCTCTATCTGGACACCGCGAAGTGTCCGCACTGGTTCCTCTTGCGCCGATCCGCGGCAACCGCGAAACAGGCGGACGCCGTGGTGTAGCGCCTCTAACCTTCAAGCGCTTTCCCTCTTGCTTCCGTGTCCGATAGACTGTCGGGGAAGCTGATGCCTATCTTCGAATACGAATGCCGCGGGTGCCACCACCAGTTCGAGCTGCTGGTGCTCCCCAAGACGACACCCGCCTGCCCGGACTGTCAGGGCACCGACCTCGAGAAGCTGCTGTCTATCTCTTCGGTCAGCTCAGACGGCACACGCCAGCGCAGCCTCGGTCTCGCGCGGAAATCAGCGAAGAAGATCCAGCGCGACAAGGCGCACGCCGAGCACGAGGCGTTCCACCACCACCATCACTAGCGGGGGGGCCTGCGAGGCAAGGCTAAAGCCTTGCCCTTCGGTGGGTGTGCGCGTCTAGACGTCTGACAGCTGTGTCAGCTGACCGGTACTGTCGCCGAGCTGCTCGGTAGGCACGCCGATCCTGTCGAGCAGGGTGAGCTGCAGGTTGGTCAGCGGCGTCTCGTCGGCGACCCGCAGATGACGTCCGCCCCGCAACCGGCCGCCTGCCCCGCCCGCCAACAGGATCGGGAGATTGACGTGCAGATGCTGGTTCCCGTCACTGATACCGCAGCCGTAGAGCATCAGCATGCTGTCGAGCAATGTGCCGTCGCCATCCGGCGTGGCCCGCAGCTGTTCCAGGAAGTAGGCGAACTGCTGGATATGATGCAGGTTCACCTTCGACAGCTTCTCCATCTGCGCCGGGTTGTTCTGATGGTGCGACAACCCGTGATGCGGGTCGGGGATGCCCAGCTCCGGATAGGTTCGAGGGCTGACCTCCCGCGACATCATGAACGTGATGACCCGGGTCATGTCGGTCTGTAGGGCCAGCACCTGCAGATCGAACATCAGTCGTGCATGGTCGGCGAACGTGTCCGGGATGCCTCCGGTTGGCCGGGCCAGCTCCGGCAGCTCGATGTCGCTCTGCGCCTCGGCCAGCTGGATGCGCCGCTCGATGTCGCGGATGGCGTCGAGATACTGGGTGATCTTGTCGCGATCACTCGGCGCCAGCGTGCTCCGGAAGCTGTCGACCTCGTGCACCAGCGAATCGAGAATGCTGCGGTCCTCGCGAATCCGCGCCAGCCGGGCCGCCTGGCTGGTGTCGTCGGCGTCGCCGAAAAGCCGCTCGAAGACCGCACGCGGCTGGTTCTCCATCGGTAGCGGCGTGGTCGGATTGCGCCACGACAGGGTGTTGGCGTAAGCACAGCTCCACCCGGCCTCGCAGGCCCCGATCAGCTCGTTCGGGTCGAGGCTGAGCTCGAGCGACGTCAACTGCGTCTCCTGCCCGATGCTTTGCGCCGCGATCTGGTCAATCGACGTCCCGCCGCGGATGTCCGGTCCTTCCGTCTTCTTCGGGTGCACGCCGGTCAGGAAGGCCGACGCCGCACGAACATGATCGCCGGTGCCTTCGCCCGGCAGCGGGAACATCGGAGCGCTGGCCAGCCCGCTGACCACGGTCAGCTGATCTTTGAATGGCTCGAGCGGCCGAAGCGTCGCCGGCAGCTCGAAGGACCCGCCCTCGGCCGTCGGGGTCCATTTGTCCATGATGACGCCGTTGGGCACGTAGCCGACAAAGAGCCGCGACACCGGACTGGCAGCCGTGCTCGGCGGCCCTGACAGGGCAGAGAGCGCCGGCACCATGCCATCGAGCAGCGGCAACGCCAGCGTCGCGCCGACACCTCGCAGAAACGTCCGACGCGGCAACGCCATCTTGGTGATGATCATGACGCGGGGGTTCTCCTCATCTGAAACGGCACGCTCCGTGCGATGCCGGCAATCAACACAGACCAGCGGTAGTCGTCGGCCGCCGCATCGCGGACAATCCGTCGGACTGCCGGGGCATCGTAATACTCTACACCGCGCCCAAGCCCGTAGGTCAGCAGCTTTTCGGTCACGGTGGTCACGAAGCTCTCCGGCCGCTTCAACAGCGCCGACCGCAACCCGATGGGACCATCCACCGGTGTGCCGTCAGCGAGCTGACCGGCTGTGTCAATCGGCGTGCCGGCCTCGTTGGTGCTGCGCCACCGGCCGATGCCGTCGAAGTTCTCGAGCGCGAACCCGAGTGGATCCATCACTCGATGACAGGCCGCGCACACCGGATTGGCTCGGTGCGCTTCCATGCGCTCCCGCACCGATTTGGGCGCCTCGCCGCTGTCCTTGTTCTCGGCGAGCGCCGGCACGTTGGGCGGCGGCGGCGGCGGCGGTGTCCCGAGCACGTTCTCGAGCAGCCACTTGCCCCTGACTACCGGCGAGGTGCGATGCGCATACGAGGTCACCGTCAGCAAACTGCCTTTGCCCAACAACCCGTAGCGCGGCTCGAGCTCGTCGCCCAAAGTGATACGGCGGAAGTGGTTCCCGTAGATGTTCGGAATGCCGTAGTGCTCGGCCAGCCGTTGATTGACAAAGGTCTGGTCCGACGTCATCAGCCCAAGCACGCTGTGGTCCTCGCGCATCTGGCTGTCGAGAAACAGCTCCATCTCCCGCGCCATCGCCTCGCGCAGATTCGCGTCGAAGTCGGCAAAGGCGTAGGGATCGGGCGACACCAGCGCCATGTTGCGAAGATACAGCCATTGGCCGCCGAAGTTGTCGACGAGCGCCCTGGCGCGGGGGTCGGCGAGCATTCGCCCGACCTGCCCCTCGAGCACACCCGGGCGGCGCAGCTCGCCTCGCTCCGCCAGGTTGAGCAGCGCCTCGTCGGGAATGCTGCTCCACAGGAAGAACGACAGGCGGGAGGCAAGCTCCAGCTCGCTGATCGTGTACGACGCACCCGGCGCTATCCCCTCCGGATCCCGTTCGCGTCGGAACAGGAAGTCGGGGCTGACGAGCACGCGTCGCAGGGCCATCTCGACGCCAGCGTCGAAATCCCGGTCGGCGCGGCCCATCTCGAAGAAGCCGAGCAGCATCTCGAGATCGCCCTCGGTAACCGGTCGCCGGAACGCCCGGCGCGCCAGGGTCCCGAGAATCTCGCGCGCACACGCCAGCTCGTCCGAACCCGACGCGACCGCATCCGCCGGTGGCCTGCACGAGAAGAGGGTCCTTCGGCTGGGCGTGTCGCCGCGTCCGGTGACGTTGTAGGGTCCGCGCAGCTCGACCCGGAGGACACCCGGGTCGACCGTCTGGTCGCCGGCGTATTCGTAGCTCGTCACGGCATAGTGCGGGCGACGCATTCCCTCGAGCACCGACGCCTGGTCGACAAAGCTGACCGATAGCCGATGCGGTCCGGCGCCCGCGGTGAAGCGCACCTCTTGTCCATCGTCTGCCGCGTTCCGGTAATCGCGACGACGCGTCCGGCCGTTCTCCTTTCCAAGCGGACCACCGACGGCGAGCTCTTCCACAAGCGCGCCATCGAGCCGGACCTCGAGCTGATGCGCGTTGGCCAATCCGCGGATGCGTCCGTCGTAGGTTCGAGACAGGTAGATCTTGACCACGTACTCCCCATCGACAGGGAACGTGTGACCCACCGCCAGCCCGCCCCGCGAGCCGAACGGAAGATCGTCGCTGACGCGCGCGTCCTGTTTCAGATATTTGTCGACCGCGAAGATCTCGGTGGCCGGCGCCAGCGCGGTATCACCGACCGCCAGCCGACTCACCTTCCGGGCGGCCGACAAATAGCGCTCGGTCAGCATCGGAGACACCGACAGCACGTCGGCGATATTGTCGAAGCCATAGCCGGAGTCGTCGGCCGGCAGCAACGACCGCCCATCGATGTCGAGCGCGAGCAGATCGCGAATGGCGTTGGTGTACTCGGCCCGGTTGAGGCGGTGGACCGCCGGACGGCGGCCGGGGTTCGGGTCGGCAACCGCGGCGGCATCAAGCGCGGTCTCGAGGCGCGCGGCAAGACGCTCGTACTCCGGCTCGCTGGGCCGCGGCCGACCGACCGGCGGCATGGCGCGCGAACGCAGCCTCCGCACGACCGTCTCCCAGACCTCGGTTTCCTCGCCAAGCTCGCCGGCACGCTCGAGATCGGCCTGCTGGAGCGTCAGCTCGGCCGTCAAGGTGCGGTCGTTATGGCAGGTCACGCAGTAGCGGTCGAGCAGCGCGCGGTCGGCGCTCGTTGACGTGGCCGTCTGGGCCACACCGGTCCCGGCGCTGCAGCACAGCACGGCGAGACCGAGCCGAAAGATACGTCGACGTTCTGACATGGCCTGGACCCACCCATCACGGCACGACGTCCCTGGCAGGAACGACTGTCCTGAACGGGTACCGGTGCATTATCATGAGGGCTCTTGCAAGGAGTCAAGGCAAGCCGTCGGCGACGCCTGGCAGGATGCAGAGCGCTCTGATGAGTCTCGACCCGACGCAGCTCGTGTTCAGGTTTTTGGCTGTGGTCTTTGTCTACTGGCTGGGCCCCGGTCGCCGCGGTCCGTTCAACAGCTGAAAATGGGTAGTTTCATGCCGAGTCGCTGCCGATCGTTCGCCGTCGTGCTCGCGACCGGTCTCCTTGTTCAAGCGTTCGCCGGGCCGAGTCTGGCCCAACCAACAACTGACGGCCCCCCGCTGATCGCCGCGGCACGGCTCGCCGATGACGATGCGGTCCGGGCGCTGCTCGCAGACGGCGCCGACGTCAACACCAGATATGGCGACCAAACGACAGCGCTGCACTGGGCCGCGCATCGAGATGCGGCAGAGCTGGTTGCGGTCCTGATTGGGGCCGGCGCCGACGTCAACGCCGCCGACGATCACGGCGTGACCGCGCTGTCGCTGGCGTGTCTGAATGGCAGCCTCCCGATCGTACAGGCACTGCTCGACGGGGGTGCGGACGCGAACGCCGGGCGCGGCAACGGCGAGACCCCGCTGATGACCGCCGCTCGAGTCGGCAACGTCGAAGTCGTCCGCCTGCTACTGGCCGCCGGCGCCGATCCCGACGCCACCGAGGCGACGCTGGGACAGACCGCCCTGATGCAGACAGTGGCGGAGAACCACACCCCGGTCGCGAGGGTGCTGCTCGAAGTCGGCGTGGCGGTCTCGGCCCGTTCGACGAACCGATTCACACCACTACTGTTCGCCGCGCAACAGGGCAACATCGACGCGGCCCGACTTCTGCTCGCGGCTGGTGCAGACGTGAACGAGTCGGCTCCAGACGGCATCGGCGGCAACACGAACGCCCGCACGCGATTCGTCACCGACACCGACGCCGCCGCCCTGCTCGTGGCGATCGACAGTGGTCATGCCGACATGGCCCGGTTTCTGCTCGAACAGGGTGCGGATCCCAACCACAGCGGCGCCGGTCGCACGGCTCTGCACGCGGCCGTCCAGGGAGCGATGCCCGAGGTGGTCGCGGCACTGCTCGAACGCGGCGCGGACCCGAACGCGCGGCTCGAGCGCCGGCTCCCCTTCGTCTCCCGGCGCATCAACCAGGACAACGGCCTGACGCCCTCGAACATCGGCGCGACACCGTTCTTCCTGGCGGCCAGCTTCGGCGACCTGGAGGGCATGCGCCTCTTGCTGGACGGCGGTGCCGACCCACTGCTGCGGGTCAACGACGGCACGACAGCACTCATGGTGGCAGCCGGGGCCGACTACGTGGATGGGGCGGACAAGTACGGACGGCGCTGGTTCGGCGACAACCTGGCGCTGCAGAGATCGGCCCTCGAGACGATCAGGTTTCTGCTGGATCTCGGGCTCGGTGTCAACGACACCAACGACTACGAGCAGACCACGCTACACGCCGCCGTCTACCTCGGTGGCACCCTGCTCGTCCCGTTCCTGGTCGAGCAGGGCGCCGACATCAACGCGATCAACGCGCGCGGTCAGACGCCCTGGATGATCGCCGCCGAGGGGGAATACCGATCCGGCTCCTTCTACACCCAGAAGGAAACGGGTGAGGTGCTCGCCGCGCTCGGTGCCGACACGACCCTGGGCGAAGACCTGGGCAAGGACTTCAGGCGCGTGCTGGAAGCGCGCCAGGAACAACGGTAGCGCGACCTCGCTACCCCGGTAGGCTCGCCAGGAACGCATCGAGCCCGGCTTGCGCCACCACCTCATCCTGATCGGGGCTGCCGGAGCTGCACCCGATGCCAGCGACAATCTGGTCGTCGGCGAACACCGGCAGCCCGCCGGCGACGATCATGAAGCGCCCCTGATTGCTGACGTGGATCCCGAATGCGGGGCCGCCCGGACCACCGACCTCCCCGTAGGCGCGCGTGGATTTGCGCGCGGCCGCCGCCGTGAACGCCTTGCTGATCGCGACGTCGATACTGGTAATTCGCCCGCCGTCCATTCGGTGGAACATCAGCAGGCTGCCGTTGTCGTCGGTGATGGCGATGTCCATGTCGACACCGATCTCGCGCGCCTTGGCTTCGGCGGCGGCCATCATCACGCGAGCGTCGTCGAGTGTGAGCTTCTGTACCGTTCGCATGCGGTTCGTCCTCCCGCGCAAATTATAGTCAGCGCTCGCCCTGCGAGAGCTTCCGCACCAGCTCACCGACACGAACGCGGCCCGGCTCGACTACCTTGGCATTCACACCGCGGAGCTGGAGCCGTCGGCCCAACTTGGAGTTGACGAACTTCATCGCGTCCAGACCGAAGCGCTCCACAAACTGGCCACACCCGGTGTGCGGCTGGTCGGTCAGCTCGATGACGGCGGTGCCGAGCGCGAGTCGGGTGCCGGGCGGCATGTTGTCGGCGCTCAGGTCCAGGTCGACGAACAGCTGATCTCCGGCCAGCGTCCAGCGGTCTCTGGACTGCGCCAGCAGTGCGATGACGCGCGAGTTCATGAGGTTCAGCTGCATGTCAGGATGCGGCGACCCGTCCGCCGTGCGAGTGCTGGCTCGCGTCTGCCAGCTGTCCCCGACGAGGCCTTCACGCAGGCTGAGCTCGGCTTCCTCGAAAACCGTCCGCTCGCCCTTTCCTGGCCGCGCCACGATCAGCTCCAGCACACCCTCGTCTCGCGGCGATCGGGCCACCTCTACCAATCCAGCCTCGATCTCCGCCGTTGTCAGGTGTCTCACAGGCATGCGTCTATCGTTGACTGAGCACGGCATCGAACGCAACAGCGACCTCGCATGAAGACAATGACCAAGACGAAAACGAGGAATAAACCGGAACCACCCGTGGTCTGTGTCTCATGGATGCCACAAACCGGCACAGTCCGGTTGTCGCCAGCGTCTGGCCGTCTCGCGGGGGTCTGATTGACCGCCGCGGAGGAGATACGCGATGTCTCGAGAAGTGACCGACAGACTGGAAACGCTGTTGCAGAACGTCCCGACAGGCCGCCGTCATGTGCTGAAACGCTTGCTCGCCGGCGCCGGTACGCTCGCGCTGCTCCTGCCGTCCACCACCGTGCTGGCGCAGGAACCGGAGGCGCGACGGCGTCCTGGCCCCGGCCAGGGCAACGGCACCGGGAAAGGGCGCGGACGAGGCAAGGGTGACGGCACCGGCAAGGGTGGCAGCGGCAAGGGCAAAGGTGGAAAAGGCAAGGGCAAGGGTGGCAGAGGCCAGGGCAAGGGTGGTAGCGGCAGGGGCAAGGGCACTCCGCCAGCCGCCTAGGACAAGCCGGACTCGGGATGTCCACTCGGGTGTCCCGGGTCCACCCCATCTCGCCATGGCAACCCACGGCCTGCTTCGACTGAGTCCCTCGGTGCTGCTGTCAACCACCACGGACAGCTACGTCGCGTATGACGTCCGGCGTGAACGTCTCTTCCGGTTGAACCCCACCGCCGCGCTCATTGTCGAACTGTGCGACGGCACCCGCGACCTCCCTGGGCTGCAGGCCGACTTCGTGCCGCTGGTTCCGCTTTTCGGTGCCGACTGGCAGGGGTGTCTGGATTGGATCGAATCGGCGATCCGTGACCGGATCATTGACGACACTCCGCCCGACCCTACCGCTGACGCGCCTCCAACCGCGGTCGAGCTCTCGGCACAGGCCGACAGCCTCCAGCATCGCGACCGTGTCCTCGCCGCCTTTGTCTGCCAACGGCGCGCGGCGGAGCTGGCGCCGGACGACCCCGATATGTGGCTCCGGCTCGGAGAGCTAGCCCACATTATCGGCCAGCGTAACGAGGCGCGGAGCGCCTACCAGCGCTACCTTTCACAGTGCCCCGACGACGCGGAGATCGCGCATCTGTTGACGGCGCTCGCCGATACCGCACCTCCGCCACGGGTCTCCGACCGATGCATCGAACAGCTCTACAGCCGGTTCGCCACTTTCTACGATGAGAACATGACCGGCGAGCTGGACTACTGCGCCCCCGACAAACTCCACGAGGCGACGGTGACGGCGCTGGGACATCGCGCAGGGCTCGACGTACTGGACCTTGGATGCGGCACCGGGCTGGGCGGCGCGCTATGGCGAGCAAGGGCGGCGCATCTCGTGGGAGTCGACCTATCGGCCGAGATGATCGCCCGCGCGCGGACGCGCGCGATCTACGACCGGCTCGAGACCGCCGAGATTACACAGTGGCTCGCCCAGACCACGTCCGACCTGTTCGACCTCGTCTTGGCGTGCGACACCCTCATCTACTTTGGCGATCTTGCGCTGGTCGTGGAGCCGGCCGCCACGAAGCTCAGACCGGGCGGACTGCTGGGATTCACCGTCGAACGGGGCGATACGGATCCCTTCCGGCTCTCGGACTCCGGTCGTTTCACGCATCATCCCAACCACGTGTCCAGCGTCGCGGCGAACACCGGACTGACCCTGCTCAGCCTGGACGAGACCACCGTCCGTTACGAATACGGGGAACCGGTGGCCGGCCTGATTGCGGTCTGTCAGGGGTAGGGAGAGACTCTCTAGAAGTCAGGAGTCAGAAGGCAGAAGAACAGGAGGAGGCCGGAGGGCTTCCCGACATGTGCTTCGCCGTAAACACAGGGCCGCTCGACTCGTGGTAGCATGCGACATTATGCATCTACAGACTCGGCGAGCCGCCCTGACCGGGGTGCTGGCGGCCTTGGTGCTCGGTTTCCCATCACAGGCCATGCAGTCCAGGACACCGATCGAAGTAGACTCGCTTGGCCCGCAGGTCGGCGAGCGCGTACCCGAGTTCAGTCTGCCCGACCAGAACGGCCGCATTCGGACCCGCGACTCGATCCTGGGGCCGAACGGCGCGATTCTGCTGTTCCATCGCTCGGCCGATTGGTGACCGTATTGCAAAGCGCAGCTCGTGGAACTGCAAGGCCGTTTGGAGGAGCTGCGGGCACAGGGGCTCGGTGTCGCGGCAATTAGTTACGACTCGGAAGCGGTGCTGGCCGACTTCAGCCAGCGGCGCGGCATCACGTTCCCGCTCCTGTCTGATGACGACTCGGCGGTGATTACCGAGTTCGGCATCCTGAACACCGTCGCCGCGGAGGGTGTTGGTGCGAACCGGGACGACCCGGACGTCGTCGCCGACGTCGCGAAATACGTCTCGGTCTTTGGCGCCAACCCGATGATCGTCGGCACGCCCTACCCTGGCACCTTCATGCTCGACTCGGGGGGGCGCGTCACCTCGCGGTTCTTCGAAGAGTTCTACCGCGAGCGGAACACGACAGCGAACGTGATGCTGAAGCTCGGTGCCGGGCTGTCGCCCATTGCGGCGATCGAAGGCTCGACCGCGCATCTGAAACTGACCGCATACGCGAGCGACCCGAACGTCACCGTCGGCACCCGGTTCTCGGTAGCCGTCGACGTCGAACCCAACCCCGACATCCATGTCTACGCACCGGGCGCCGAGGCGATGGGCTACCGGGTCATTGCGTTCAACCTGAACCCGGTCCCGCACCTGCGTTTCGAACCGGTCGAGTTCCCCGCGTCGGAGATCTACCACTTCGAGCCGCTCGACGAGCGCGTCCCGGTGTATCAGCAGCCGTTCACGCTGATGCAGGAGGCGGTTGTCTCGGGAGCCCCGGACGCCGAGGAGGCGCTGGCCCAGCTCGACGCGCTGACACTGACCGGCACGCTCGACTACCAGGCCTGCGACGATACCCTCTGCTTCGACCCGGTTTCGGTGCCCCTCACGTTCACGCTCGACCTCGAGCTGCTCGACCGGCAGCGGGCGAACCGCTAAACCTGGAGCTTGCATGGGTTGATTCTGTGGCGCAGGCCTTCAGGCCTGCGAGGCAAGGCGAAAGCCTTG
>CETX01141340.1_pt1 | contig 18394 bp, 14 predicted proteins | sample 356501 | NCBI WGS metagenome assembly CETX01 (sample SAMEA2623390, study PRJEB7988) | marine metagenome | biome: marine biome (ENVO:00000447); feature: mesopelagic zone (ENVO:00000213); material: "saline water (ENVO:00002010), including plankton (ENVO:xxxxxxxx)" | depth 450 m | reverse complement strand
AGTATCGGTCGAAGTGCCATATTCGCGAAGGTGAGTATCAATGAATGAGGTAGTGATTTTGTCTGCCTTCGTGCATCGGTGAGTTCGTACTGAAAGATTCTTTATCAGCCAATCTCGGCCTTCGAGATTTAACATTGCGAGAATGTGTTTTTCATCCCAGTAGGAATGAACCAACACGTTTCTATCGTGCACTGCCCGCCAGATCAGTACTTTTTCGGCTTCTGTTACAAATTCGACCGTCATCAAATCCTCAAACAATGTCCCAAGGGTTTTGTTTGCATCGGCGTCATCAAGCCTCAATTTCAGGGCAGGCTTCCCGGCCTTTTTTCGCTCATGGTCAACTATCGCGAGTAAACCGCGTATTCCATTTTCAAGTATTTGCGCAGAGTAAACTGCATGGCCATATGCTGAGAATACGGCCGTTAATTCATTCTGTTCTGGATCATTCATCTCAAAGTCTCTGCTAGCAGGCAACCAGGTGGATCTCTATATCCTGAGAAAGCTGTAAATATTTTCAGTCAAAAGTCACAAACCGGTGTATTTCAGCGATACGTCACCGTTCATCTACTTTCCTGACCTTGCTCAACACACGTCTACAAATTAAAAGTGGGACCCTAATATACACCTTTAAGACCCGTTATAAGAGATGTGGAAATGTCAGGTGACATAGTGCCTTTAGCGATTATTAAGGCTTTCGCACCGAATTTGTGGTCAAAAGTTGAAGACTTGATTGGAGAAAGTGTTGTAATGGGGTTGTACGTCTAGTTCGCAAGTAACAACCCATAGCAACGGTCTCGGGAAAGATTCCTTGCCGTGGAGTAAGGGCGTTACGAGTCACAACAGTGGAGGTGTAGTGAACACCCAGGTTCAAGAAAAAATTTCCAGCTACCCTGGAAACGCTAAGAGTCAACTTGAATGTATTCGAAGCCTGATTTTAAAAGTGGCAGACGAAAATAACTTGGGTGCTGTCGAGGAAACTTTTAAGTGGGGAGAACCGAGCTATCTTGTAAATGGCGGAAGCACTATTAGAATTGACTGGAAGCCCAAAGAACCTGATGTCGTCAAAGTTTATTTTCATTGCCAGACCAGCTTGCTAGAAACATTTAAAGAGTTGTACCAAGATGAATTGGAATTTGATGGAAAGCGAGCAATTGTGATCTCGTTAGATATGGATATTGATAAGTGCCCGCTAGATCATTGTATCGAGTTGGCACTAAGGTATCACAGTTTAAAACACCTTCCTTTACTAGGGGCATAGTGTGAAAACCCCTCTACAAAGCCGCTAAACTCGCGACCTTCGGTCGTTGGACGTTCGTTCCTTGCGCCGTCTATGGCGGGTGATGGTCTTCTGCGGGTTCTAGGATGGCGATGATCTGGCTATCCGTAAATCTTGATCGTTTCATGTAGGTTCTCCTGGTTAAACTATATTGGAGATCTTACGTGTGAATTCTTTTATTTTGCGGGAGGATTACCGGTCGAACTCGTAGAGGTCGAAGCCAGCCGAGAAAACTCAGCCGTGACAGGGGAAACCCAGATGACCCGGGAAGATACAGGGCCAGTCTTGAAGATTCTGACGAAACCAACGCATCGAAAAAGGCTTGTGTAGAGACTATACTCAAACATTGTGTGAGCAACGCGTCGTCCTACTGATGGCGGGGCAAGTAGGCTGGTATGGATACAGCGATCTGGGAATTCGCTCACAATTACTAATTTGATTCTCAATAAGGAGTTTGAAATAGTGCCACATCGTAGCATTAACGCATTGATATGGACGGCAGTGGCCGTTTCGTTCGTGCACTTTCTCTTTCTTGTCCTTGTGGCTCAAAAGGTCAGTACGATAGCTGTTATTACTGCGGGAGTTGCTCTGGCAATGTTAGTACCAGGAGTAGTGCGGCTCGCTGGAGCCACACAGAACACCCGATTTAGAAACCTGGCTGTATTGCTAATGGTATTCCTCGCGACTAGCTGGTTGAATCAGGAGGACAGGTTTGACCTAAATCGAACTTCCACTGCGCTTCTAGGCATGACGATTATTAATGGGGAAAGAGGCGCAGAATCAGTTACGGATGGTGTCATTCTGATTGATGAACAAGGCCTCATCGAACGCGTTGGGTCTCTAGAAACGATCAAAGTTCCAGAAACTTATCACCGAATTGACCTGCCAGGGAAGTTCGTTTTACCAGGGCTTATCAATGCTCACGGACATATGATTCTACCTGGTAGAGACCGTGACCCAGATGAAGACCCGCCACCCATCTTGGGTTTACCGGATTGGGCGGTGAGTCTTGTTGGTTGGTTTATGGAGACCTACGCTGGTGAAAAGGTTGCTCTGTGGATGATGGCTAACAATGCAGAGAGAGCCATTGCAGGAGGGGTCACGACTCTACGAAGTCTTGGGGATCCGAACTTCTATGATCTCAAGCTGAGACAGCTGATTGAAAATGGACAGCGTCGTGGACCGCGACTGTTGGCGGCTGGACAGCTACTTTGTGTCACAGGAGGGCACGCTCATCAGATAGGTCAGGTAGTTGATGGCCCCATAGAAGGTAGAAGAGCTGTGAGGCATTCTTTGCGAATGGGTGTTGATGTCATCAAGATCGCGAGCACAGGGGGGGTGGCGGACTCCCGCCGAATTGGTGAGGCAGGTGAGTTGCAAATGACCCCGGAAGAGATTCGCGCGATTGTCGACGAAGCACATCGCAAGAATATTCTTGTAGCGGCTCATGTGGAAAGCTCCCAGGGAGTATTGGAAGCATTGCGAGAAGGTGTCGATTCTATTGAGCATGGAGCTGAACTCGATGATGAAGCCATCGCTCTCTTCCTGAACAACCCGCTATCTCTACGAGGATACTCAACACTGCATCCGACACTGTCAGTCGGTTGGATTATGGGGGATCTAACAGATGCGATTCGCAACGATCCTCAACTTTATATCATTTACAGAAACGGCGAAGAGATTCGGCAAAGGATGACGACAGGCTACAAGCAGGCGTTGGAAAAAGGTGTGCATATTGGCTTAGGCACAGATGCGGGATTGGTGGATCACGGCACAGTCTGGAAAGAACTTAAGCACATGGTAGAGGTTGGTGGCATAACGGCCGCTGATGCCATTCACGTCGGGACCTTGGCTACTGCAGAGAGTATTGGCGTCGCCGATATCACCGGTAGTATCACCCCAGGCAAGTTTGCTGACTTGCTGGTTGTTGATGGTAATCCACTCGAAGATATTGAAGCTCTTTCCGAACCATATCTTGTTATGACTGAAGGTATCGTTTACTGACCAAAGACGGCGACAGGCGAGTTTCAAATATGACCAAGCCGATACCAAATTCGTTCAGGACCATTCCACTATCATAACCTTGGCCGAAGCAAACAAGCCGAATAGGGCTCCGTCACTTACGCCAATTACGAATCATCAGGAAGTCACGGATATGGAGCAGTGGCTCGACGAACTTGAAGACCGCTTCGAGAATCCTTTGAACTATGACTCGGCATTCAACTGCCTGGCGATTTTCTTCGCCGCCTGGATGCCAGACTGATAGGCCCCGTGACATGTGCCTTGCCCACCATAGACGGTAGCCTCACCGGCGAAGAACAGGCGTTCATCGATAGGGCGTTGTAGGTTGGCGCGTTGATGTGCTTGCCCCGGTAGCGCGCAGGCCCATGACCCGAGTGTCCAGGGTTCCGTGCTCCAGGCCGTTACGATGGAGCGGTTTACATGCTTGCGGATGTTGTGACCGAAGATATCGGCGACCCGGTCAACGGCGAAATCATGGCAGGCCTGTTGACCCTGTTTCTCGAGCCAGACGCCGTGGCGACCGCCAACAAAAACAGCGGCAGTGTTGAGCCCCATGATGCTGGCGTCAACCTTTGCCGCATTTCCATCGTCATTCCAGGTGCTGTAGTGACCACGGCCATCCGCACCGAACACGTCCACGTCGAAGTAGATACCGATTTTGTTCTCTGTCCCCATGGGTAGACTGTTTATGGCTTCTGTTTTCCAATCCGGCAGGCCCGGGGTAAAAAGGATGTCGCCGGATGCCAGAATACCCGTCGATACAGTGCACAGCGCTGTGCGTCCCGCAATGGTTCCTTTGGGAGTCTCAACTGTCACACCATGACCCGACCAATCAACCCGCTCAACGCGGGTATTGAGTGACACCGCAACATCCGCACCCCAAGCCGCAACCAGATTGCCATAGCCCTGTAGTGCGTGAAAACCGAGCTCGCCAGTGGCGCTGTCGAAATCTTTGGTTGAAACAAGATCAATATCCTTTCCCCAAGCCGAGGCTACGCCACATAAAAGGGGTGCTGAATATTCGTTGTCCATATCGACCACATCGCTAATGGCCACATCGTCGCCTTGTTTGGCAGCAGCCGAGATCGCCTTGTAACTGTCGCCATAGAAACGGAGGCAGGCAGTGCGTTGATCTTTGTTCAGGGGCTCACCATTTCGCTGAAATATGTGATTTTCTTCTTTGTACAGATCACTCTTGTCCTTACCCAGCTTGATACCCAGATCATCAGCGATGGCAACAAAAGGATTGGTTGCGCCCACGACCAGCCAGGCACATCCCAGATCAAACCATACGCCGGGGGCAATTTCTTCGGAGTAGGCACGTCCACCGATGCGGTGTGATCCCTCGACCACCGTGTATGTCAACCCGAGCCGACTCAGTTCCTTGGCTGCCGATAGGCCTGCCGCACCGGCGCCAATGATTATAACGTCTGATTCTGAAGGCATGAATTGTCTCCCTATATGAGTGTCGTTCTTCTTCTGCGATTGCCTGAGGGGAAGGTACTAATACCATATTACTAGAAATCTGCCAGTATGATTTGATCACTGCAGGCTATTCACAAATGGGATTGATGCGGACTACTCGTACACCGAATTTACCTGCATACTGAACCTGAACTGTGCGAATTAGTGATTAATTCATTTGACTACTAGTAATCCTGGACCGAACACAAGGGGAGGCCGACGTAAACGCGTTGGAGGTCGTGCAGCGCGCATTAAAGAAAGATCAAGAGGTACGACTGGAGAAGTCGTGCGTCCCGGCCTGTCCGGTGGTCAGTATCGCCCATTGAGTGATACTGATATCCAACGAATTTATGAGACGGCATTAGACCTTCTCGAATGTGTTGGTATTGGAGACCCTCTTCCTGAGATCCTTCATTATGCATTGCCCAGGGGCTGCAGGGTTGATGATGACAATCGACTCCACTTCCCGCGTACCCTTGTCGAAGATCTGATTGGTATCTCTGCAAAAGAATATACAAGATATGCGCCCGATCCTGCCAATGATCTTGAAGTGCGAGGAACAGATGTCTTGTTTACTACAGCCGGGGAGGCCGTAACCATCCTCGACTTCGAAACAAAGAAATTCAGGCCAACGACTCTCATTGATTTATATGATGCAACCCGCCTGGCGGATCAGCTGGAGCATATTCACAGTTTCGGACAACCGTTTATTGCCGCTGATTACAGCGGAGACACATTCATTCACGATGTAAATGTTGCTTATGCACAGTTGGCAGGTACAAAGAAATCCTTTTCTCTTGGCGTTGCCAACGTTGATCATATTGAACCTCTCATCGCCTTGTTTGATGAGTACCTTGGTGAAGAAGGAGGATTCCTAAAGCGGCCATTTTGTATCTTTTCAGGTTGCCCAATCGTATCACCGCTTCGATTCGCAAAAGACAATGCCCAGATGTTGGTTAAAGTCGCCGAACTCGGGTTAACCTGTGATGTGGCCGTCGCACCTCAGGCTGGCGCAACATCACCAGCAGCGCTTGCGGGGACACTGGTTCAGTGCTTCGCCGAAACCCTGGCGTGCTTGTGTGTCGTAAATCTAATTCGACCCGGTAGTGTCATCAACTTTGGTATGTGGCCTTTTATATCTGACCTGCGAACTGGCTCCTTCTCAGGCGGCAGTGGTGAAGAAGCATTGATATCAGCAGCGACAGTGCAGATCTGTAATCACTTCGATCTTATTACCTGTGTAGGTACAGGAATGACAGATGCCAAAACTATGGATGTCCAGGCTGGATACGAGAAGGCGTTGACAACCGTGACCGCGGCGCTGGCAGGCTGCAACCTGATCGGCGCATATCCGGGTATTGTAGGCAGTTTAATAGGTCAGTCATTTGAAGGCATGGTGATAGATAATGACATGATCGGGAACGTTCAGAGAATCCTGCGTGGTATTGAGGTTACAGATGAAACCCTGTCCTATGAAGTGATCAAGAATACCGTGAGTGGCACTGGTCATTACCTGGGTAGTCAGCAAACTCTTGATCTGATGCACAGTGAGTACCTTTACCCCGATTTGGCAGATAGATCAGCACCTGGTGCATGGGAAAGTCTCGGTAACAAGAACCTGTATGAACAAGCTCATGAAAGAGTACATGAAATGCTGGAAAGCTATTATCCCACCTATATTAATGCAGCAGCTGATGCTCGGATTCGATCGAAGTTTCCAATAGAGCTGAACCCAAACGATATGCGAAAAGGTAATGGGCGATGGAGTTTTGGTGAAAGGTTCCGTTAAGAACTGGGTGAGACCAATTTGCAACGTGCGGGCGAAAGTTTAAAGTGTAGTAGTTCAGGTCTGATCTGAAATTCTATCCCTGCCCCATATTTTCGATTGCATTATTTCCGATCCCATAAGGTCTGACAGCTTGTTCAGTAAGGCATCGAAGATACGATCCGGTAACACCCAACTCAAGAAAACCAATGCCTTTGCGTCTGGAGTCACAAGGTATCTAGGCTTTGGTCGGCGTGATTCTACCGCGTGTGCTACTACTTTTGCCGCTTGTTCCGGCGTTGCGGCGTAATCTTTCGAGAAGGGTATCGAACTCATATAGTCTCGGATAGCCGACTCATAGTAGGTTTTCCCTTCTCTGGGCAGATTGCTGATGACCTCTTCACTCTCCGCTTCAACTTTGTCCATCATTGGTGTTGCAATGGCTCCAGGCTCCAGCAGGCAAACCCTTATTCCAAATGGTGAAAGCTCACGCCTGAGGACATCTGTGAAACCCTCGAGGGCGAATTTCGAAATTGAATAAGGCCCGTTGAAACGGAAGGCGACTTTTCCTGCAATAGAACCAACAATGACGATTCGCCCCTTGGCTTTTCTTAACAGTGGGAGCAGCGATTGAGAAAGAAGGAGCGGACCCATCGTGTTCACTTCAAACATATGTCTGATGTCATCCGGGTTGGCGAACTCGAGTGGTATAAATTTGGCTATGCCTGCATTATTAACCAGCGCATCTAGCCCAGTATCCGCAAGTTGATTCTCAAGTCTCTCTACTGCTGCACCCAGTTGCTCACCATCCGTGATATCAAGCAACAATGGCTGTATATTTCCAGCGGAATCTGACTCTGTTAGTGCTTGCGCGTCCTTATCGTTTCTGACGCCTGCAAATACCTGGTAGCCTTTGTTCGAAAACAGGAGAGCCGTTGCTCTACCCAATCCCGTTGAGCAACCAGTGATCAGAATGCTCTTCATAGAGTTGTTGCTGCCACATTTTGTTAAGGTAGGTAGCCGGATCTTAAAGCATCTAAGATAGTGTGTCCGAATTTGGTGCTTAGCCAGTGGTATGTAGCGGACAATTGCAATGTGACTTCATTCGATATTCACCAGCTGAGGCCATTATACCTGCCACGCCAATGATTTCCGCGAGAGATCCGAAATCTGCTGGTGTCATAGTTTGTTCCTTCTGACCAGAAGCAAATATAGTGACTGAATGATACTCTTGGCTGCAGGTCCTCTAGACTCCGGAAATGAAAGCTTTTGGTTCAAGCACTCAAATGCAAACAGGCAGCAAGGAAGGCCGGGAAAAGAACACTACACATACCATGCTCTCGGCTCAAGAGATGAGGATATTGCAAATGCAGCTCAACACCCAGGGTGTGATTTTTATGAATTTGGGAATCTGAGGTTAGGGGGTAATGAGCGTCGCTGAAAAATCTCTAACGATGGTATTGCTCTGCCTATCTGGCAGCATGATGTATTGGATGCCATTTTTGTCAGAAATCTTCTATGTACCCATGCAAGACGCCTTTGGTTTTTCAAAAACGCAATTAGGTCTTCTTTCCAGCATCTTTGGAACTACCTCGCTCATCGCCTACTTTCCTGGAGGTTGGTTAGCTGACCGCGTTTCATCACGGAAGCTCATAACTGTTGCCTTGACGATTACAGCGGCAGGTGGGGGTGTCTTTTCAACGCTACCGTCTTTCGAGATCTGTGTACTTTTGTACGGTGTCTGGGGAATTGCAACGGCGTGCATATTTTGGTCAGCGATGATTAAGGCAACACGTAAATTGGCAGCAAGTGAGGAGCAAGGACGAGCGTTTGGAATTCTGGAAGGAGGAAGAAACTCTGTCGATATGGTGACAGCCACGATCTTTCTGGCGATCTTCGCTTTCCGCGGGGGTGATGGTTCCGCTCTCTCCGAGACTATTTTGCTTCTCGCTCTTATCCTCCTATTCCTGGCTATTCTTGTCTGGAGCGTCATGAAAGAAGACAGAGCGCCTGGAGAAGAAACAAAAGCGGAGCGGTCACCTCATTCGATGAAAGAGATCAGTGAAGTCCTGAAGTTCCCAATAGTGTGGTTGTTAGCAATCATTATTCTGTCGGCCTATAGTGGGCTGTGGGGGGCGATCTATTTCACACCTTACGCCACAGAAGTATTTTCCCTGGGCCCTGTATTGGGAGGTGCCATTGGCACGGGCAAACTTTGGCTTGCGTTCCTTGCAGCCATTGCCGCTGGATTTATTGCTGACAGAATTGGCATTGCGAAAGCTGTTCTGGGTTCTTTCGTTCTCATGACATCTGGCTTTCTTGTTTTCGCACTCGTACCCGGTACGCCGAGCCTTGTGCCACTATTGTTGATCAACGTGGCCGCTATCACGATCGCAGTTTACGCCTTGCGCGGAATCTATTTTTCTCTCCTGGAACAGGGCGGCATTCCTATAGCAGCTACCGGTACTGCAACAGGTATTGTTTCTGTTATTGGTTATACACCTGATATTTTTATGCCTACGTTAGGTGGTGTGATTTTGGATGCTTATCCAGGAGCTGATGGATATCAGCTCTTGTTTCTCTTCGTAGCTGCTCTCAGTTTTCTTGGCACGATTGCCGCCTATTTCGTTTACCGTAAAATGGAGGATAGGCAAGTTGCGAATCCCACCTAGTATTTGGATACATCATGTGCGGTGACGTTTAGATGGTGCTTCGGTTCATTCCCCTTCATAGCGCGGATAACGTAATCTGATGAGCATAAGTTTTGATTTTAGGTTCAATCTTTCTGCAATTGGCAGAGGGATATGCATTACCTGTTCGCTACCCAAATTATCGTGAGGTTCTAATGCGGCGTAGACGCGCTAAACATAGACGGAACAGTCAACAAAATAACGTCGTTGTTGATACAGACAAAGGTCTGCATTTTGGTCCTACACCATCTTATGACCCTTTAAGTGATATTCAATCACAACAAATTCTTGAGGCGGTCTTTAAGACCCTGCGCGAGGTGGGCGTCCAATTTGAACCAGACCCAAGAGCTTTGGATCTATTTCGCAAAGGTGGGTGTGACGTATCGGACAGTGGTCTTGTTAAGTTTCCTGAGCAAGTTGTTCGCAGCGCATTGGGTAGCGTTGCCAAGAGTGTGAAGCTGTGGAATCGCACTTGCACAGAAGTTATCGAACTTGATAACCGCCATACGTGGTTCATCCCCGGGATGACATGTATTAAGGTCTTTGATGATGAAACGGGTGAAGCGCGCGACAGTAACCATGAAGATCTGGCCTTGATTACCCGGGTGGCCGACGCGTTAGAGAATATTGATGCTGTTACGATTGCTTGCAAGAATGTAGAGCGTTCCGATGTATTTGGTGAAGTTGATGAGTTTGTTGTGATGGCTGAAAACACAACAAAACCACTTGAATATTTGTGTGAAAGTCCGGAATCGCTGAATGTTGTTATTGACATCGCGGCTGCGATTCGTGGCGGATACCGGCAGCTGGCGGACAAACCATATTTCATGCAACTTGTTACCCCATTGCCATTATATTTTGCCAAGGTCCACTCCGACCAGATTATCAATGGGGTGGAGGCAGGTATTCCGATAGCGACGGGAACCTATGTGATTGGAGGTGCTTCGGCCCCTATCACTATGGCCGGTTGCCTGGTTCATACATTGGCCACTGATTTTGCAGGTATGGTTTTGGGTCAACTGGTTCGCAAAGGCTCTTTTTGTGTTGGTGGTTCAGATGCTCGTTTTATGGAACCAGCAACGGGTGGTGTTGGGTCGTTTTGCCAGACCTCGCTTGCGGAAATGGTACTTTGTCAGATTGCTCGTGAATTAGGCTACCCTTCCCTGACAGGAACAGGAGGCGATTCTAAAGCAAGACGGTTTAATCAGGATGCTGTGTGGGAATTATCAGCAAATATGATGCAAACCTATTACAGTCGCCCTGCAACATGCGACTATCTTGGATCAGTTGATGAAGGTATTACTTTTTCTCTGCATTCTTTACTGTTTTGTGATGAGTTGGCTGGCATGCTCCGTAAAATGTGGAAAGGTGTTGATATAAGTGACGAAACACTGGCAATGGACCTGACTTTGCAGGAAGGACCACGCGGGAATTATCTGGCCAACCAGCATACCGTTGATCATTGTCGAACCGAAAATTGGGATGCCCGCTACTTCTATCCTAATATGCCTTTGACCAGCAGCGGCAAACCTGACGTTGAGTTGATTGACAGAATAGATACTGAGCTAAAGACGATTATTGAGACACATCAACCGGAATCAATGACAGCTGACATTCAGCTGAGGATTAGAACAATTCAAAAGAACTTCGAAGATACTTATCAGCCACCTGCATAGTGACTTACAGATCCCATACATTGCAGCTATCATGGGTGCTAAATTGGAAATGCTGCGATGCGCTCGACTAGCCAGTATGAAGACAGAATACCAACACAATAGGCCGCAACTCTGGTAAACGAATCAACTGGCAGAGAATAGTCAGCAAATAGTTTCCCGGAAACCAGGCCAGATAGCTTGACCAGGCTATACACTCCCACAATGAATAAAAGCTGACCGAGTTCCACGCCCAGATTGAAGAAAAGTAACGCTGTAGTCACTTGTGTCTGTGGCAAGCCCGTGTCCTGCAGCACTGCAGCAAACCCGAATCCGTGTAGAAGTCCGAACGAACAAGAAACAGCTATCGGGTATCGCCAGGTCAAGCTAAGGGGGCGAACGTTGCGCTGACCTGCTCTGGCAATCTCTACGGCGAGAAATAGAATACTGAGTGCTATCGCGGCTTCTACGGGCGGCGTTGCTACCCGCAGAACCTGCAGTGCAGACAAGCCAAGCGTCAGGGAGTGTGCCAGTGTAAATCCGGTTATTACGACGATAACACGCTTCATCGTACGCGCAATAAACAGCAAACAAGTCAGAAATAGCAGATGATCAAATCCTGCAAGAATGTGCTCAACGCCCAACCTCAGGTACTGAAACGCCACACCGGCTTTCGATTCCCGCTCGGGAACGACAGCGGCAGTCGCTTCCGGCCCAGCCAATACAGTATGTTGTTCTCCCGTTACGAACGTAATTCTAATCAGGGTAGAAACGGATGGGTTGTACAACGGATAGCTAATCGAAATCGCGCGCCCGTCCAGGACAGTAGCACAACGATAAAGTCGCTCGCTGCTGCGCTCGCTGCTGAATACACCGGAACTTTGCGTCAATCCTATTCTATTGCAATCTCCGGGGAGCCGCACATGAGGTCTGTTGTTAGCCTGAAGACTCGGTGGAACCTGCCATCCGACACGATAAGTTCCAGCGGCCTGCTCATTGACTTCAACAAAAAAAGGTCGCGCCTCATGAGCATGGACCGCGCTACCCCAGTGCAGCAGATATAACATGACAAAAATTGCTTGCAAAACTTTCATTGCACTACTTTCATTGAATCGTTGGTTGATAATTTATCTGCACTTCATAACCAGCGACGATATCAGCAATTGCTGCCTGTTCTGCCTGCCGGATATTGGACCGTTTGAGATCCAGGATGATCCGATCAAATACTTCGTCGATACTGGGGATGTGTTCCGGCTCATTTCGCTTCAGCAACACCAGATGAGATCCCAAGTCAGATGTAAAGGGACCTCTCCACGCCTGGTCAGTAGGTGCAGAAGACAAAATATCTTTTGTCATTGGCCAGCCAAAATGACTGGCAATAAGCGAGGGAGAACGATCAACATAATTGACATGATACGCAAACAAATCCCCGTGCTGCGGTGCCTCTGAAAAAGTAACACCTTCACTGTTTAACTCGACCAGTTTTTCTCCAGCCAGGGCTTTAGCCTCATCCATTCCTCTCTCATCTGCGGAAAAAAACACATGTGTAAAGGTAAGCGTTGGCCCGATCACATAGTCGTTCTGGTTGGCTTGAAAATAGTCCTCGACATCTTCGCGATCAGGTTCCTCTATTCCTTCACCCAGACTCCTCGCAACAAACTCGACCTTCTGTACAAGTCTGCGGCGGATGACGTAGTCATTCTCTCCCAGTCCCATGGCCAGCGCCTGCCTATGCAGTGCTTCCTCACGAACATAGTCGGCAATCAGGCCATCAAGTTCTGATGCCGAGATGTCCTTCAGCTTTGATCGAGCAATACTCGGATCGAAGATCTTGGTGCGGTACTGGATAAATGACAGCAGTGACTGTTCATCTACATTGATGACTTTTGAATAAGTTGGTTCTTCTGTGGTGGGGGACAACAGATCATACAAAACAAACAATGCGAGCCCAGCCACAAGAAAGTGCAGCAACGGATCACGAAAAAAATTCCACCGCGAGATATTTGGATTATCCAAGGGTTTGCCTTCTAAGGCGTGTACCAGATTGGTGATGTGTAGGCACGGTCCTGGATGATCATTGGAATTTCATCGGGCAGATCAAGTCCGAAATAGGCAGCATCATAGGCAGTCCAACGTGGTCGTGGAATTTCGATGACTCGCACATAATAGAATGCTTTTTCTTTCGGATCGAAATCCGGGTCGGTCCATACGGTGGACAGATTTGTGGTACCGATGGTGTTGCTGTAGGTCGCCTCCTTGACGTTGACCGTTGAGCCTACCGCGGGGATCTTGCCCGTTCTGGCATCGGCCGTCCGATCGCCGGACCAGGCGATGTCATACACCTTCTCCTGAAGTGATCCCTTGCGATCCAGCCAGCCTTTTACGATCTGAACCCGGTCAAGGTTAGGGCCATCAGGGTCCTTGGTCGCAAACACGATAAAGTCAGGTGCGTTCTTTTTTGGTGCCGCCGTTAAATCACCACCCATGGGTACGCCCTTCTCGTAGGCGGTATCAAGATAATTTGGTCGGGCAGCATCCTGCGACCCGTAATCCCAGCCACCAAAAAAACGAACGGTAATTCTACTGCCGGTAGTTGCATAGACTTCCCTGCGCCGCATGGCTTCAAACAGAGATTCCCGGGTATTCTCGCGTGCCCACACTGCAGCGAAGCCTGAAGCCACAAGTCGCCAATTTTGCCAGAGGACATTGTTGGCCATCGAATTCTGCGTTCTCTCTACGCTTGGCTCCGATTCAGGAAATTTGCCGAAAAAATTGTCTTCCTGGGAGGTGGACAGTGAATTGTGCCCGTCAGTGCTGCCGATCATTCCAAATTTGAACGGGTTGACGCCCAGCTTTTTCTCATAGGCCAATCCCAGCTTCAGTGCCCCACGAGCGTACTCGTGCTTCAACATCCAGTCTTCTTTAGCCTGAGTTCGGCCAATATTGTCCCAATCCCAGTTCTCGAAATCGGCAAATTCATCATCGGGTGACAGGGTAGGGTGAGCTTCTCCGTCGCCTTTCACCTGTGTCACTTCGTAGATGGGTTCCCAGCGTGCGCGCATTTCCGCATAGGCACGATTCAGCGGTTTGCCATCGACTGATTTGTCCGGAAACATCATGCCGTTGGATATATTGCCGTTGTGGGCGATGGCCATAACCTCACCGCCGGTCACCTTTTCGTAGTTCTCCAATGCAGCCCACAAATCTCTAGGATCAAGGCTGTCCTGCCCGGTGAAAGGTGGCAATTGTGCTGCACGCGCTGCCGAATCCTTGTAGACAACGACCCGATGCAGATTATTCCCATTGATCATGGAGGTCCATTCATAACCGGTAAATGCTGTGAATACACCCGGCCTGTTGTGCTCGTCTGCCGTCTGCGCCACATCCTGCCAGATGGTGCTTTGAGTTGACTTGGAAAACGGATAGTTATTTACAGGATCTGCCAAACTCGCAGTAAAGGCAGTCATCATTTTGATGGGGTCACCATCCTTGAGATACTGCAACCACTGGCGGCCAGCATCTGTGTTCACGACTAACGGATCACCCACCGCAAATCGAACATACCCGCCCAGATATTCGGAATGGTCCGATACTACAAGAAAGTCCAACGGACGACGCAGCCTAACGCGCATGCCATTATGCGCGAGAATTTCCTGCCCCTGTGCAAAGCGGTAGGCATCGATAGGCGTAAGGTTCCTGTTACCAATCGAGTAGGCATCTGCTGAATTACGCGTATGCAGATGCGTATCGCCCCAATATACTGATTGTGGATAGTCCTTGCCGACGGGCTGTGAGTATTCCTCCTGATCTGCAGCGAAAGCAGTGCTTGCAAATCCCAGGGCAATACTTACACACAAAGAAAAAAGCTTTCTATCCATAACTACAATCTCCCAAATGTTCATCCAAAGGTTCGACTCACCAGGTGGTAGAAAATACCATTTGGGGTAACGATAACCCCGATTACCCTTCATAGTTGTTGAAAGGATAAGTAACGCTGGAATGGTGCCAAGTATGTCACTCTCACCAACTGGGTACCAGCCAGCTACATCTGTGATTGCCTCTGTAAGCTACAGCCAGCAGGCAAGTTCAACGCCATATCGCTTTGGCTGGTTCACAACTCTGGTGTTGAATAGCGGTGGTACATTCGTCTTACTTTCCAAATAGAGCTCATCCGAGAGGTTCTTACCAAACAGGGTTATACGATAACAACCCTGGCTGTCTTCATAGCTGATACTGGCATCCAGAAGATCCGGCTCGTCACGGGTGGCGGGAATTCCCGTATACCGTTATTTTTCTCCCAGTAGTAAAAGAAGTGAAAATGATGCGCACGCTACTAGCATCAGGAATAGCAATGCACCGTGAAATAAGAAAGGATAAAGGTCACTAAAGAATCCCACGACACAGGCGGCCGCAACTACTCACACAGGCTCTACCCGTTGCAGAAGTTCTTGAGTTTGTAAGAACTAAAAAATGAATATTGTCCCAGTTCTGGTGCCCGAATTTGGAATTGAAGTGCTCGTCATCAAACCATACTGGTGGATTTCTCAGAATTGGTATTAATGCTTCTCATACTCAAATCGTCACTTTGGCAGTTAAGTTTGGGCAAGCCATGACTCGGCGGCAGCCGTCTCGGCACTGCGAAACGCACTACGCAATTCAGCGACGATTTGTTCCGGTAGTACTCCCTTCGCTGCGATTTCCAGGTTATGTCCGATGTTGGACGGCCTTGTGGTGCCGACGATCGCTGTCGTGAGACCCGGCATCGATAGCGTGAATCGCAGTGCGATCTCGGTCCAGGCTTCCCCAACCGCGCCCGAAAAACCCAGATCCGCCGGCGTGATCCCCATCTTCGCCAGTCGCTCGGAATAGGTGCGCGCGTAGTCGACATAGATTCCCTGTTGTTCCGATGCATCCTTCCAGGCCGCGTTAGCGATCGGACGCTTGGCCAGTACACCGACATTGTTCCGCTGGGCTTCGGGCAGGGCACCATCAATGTTCGCTTGATCGCAGATATTGACAGAGGTCTCGATTACCGCCACGTCGTCTAGACCCGCTGCATATACTGCTGCCTCATTGTCACCTGAATAACCAACAAAGCGGACTTTCCCGGCACTGCGTGCCGCAATGAGCGCACCGAGTGCTTCACCTTCTTTCAGGGTTTCCAAATCGCAGGAATGCAATAGCATGACATCGATATGATCTGTTTTGAGGCGCTTAAGGGACCGATCTATGGTCTGTTCAATGGCCTGGGCGGACCAGGCCTCACCATCAACATCCTCAAATGCCTGACCGCATTTTGAGACCAGCACATAGTCTTCCCTGCGATGACCGACAGCCTCGCCGATTGCTTCTTCCGAGCCAAAATAACCTGCAGCCGTATCGATCAGGTTAACCCCCTGGTCGAGCAGGGGGTTTAGGATCTCCGCTACCTGCTGGCGATCCGTTGAGAGAAAGCCAACCGGACCTCCACCAAAACCGAGCGCGGATACCTCAAAACCCGTCTTGCCAAGAATGCGCTGTTCCATATTAGTCTTCCTTTTTTAGTGCCAGTTTCTATACGCCAGATGGCGCCATTTTAATTCTCAGGGTCTAAAACGCCGGTGTCCGAACTACTCTGGTAAACAAGGTCACTAGTCGAGTGGAGACCTTGTGTATAACCAAGCCCCGGAGGTTGCCAGGTTTCGTTGACCTTTACCACGAGATCCATGTCATGCATGACTACGCGACTGATAAAGCGCCATTCATCATTGCGTTGCTCGAATCGATCGACATACCGACCGCCCCAGCGATAGTCCGTGTCCACTTCACCATTTTCACCAGGAGCGCGGTGGTTTGCATAAGCATAGGCCTCGCCTTCGGCAGTGCTACCTTCGACTTCGACCCAGATATTCGACGTCAAGTGCTGGGTTATTTTGAAATTGGAGAGACCTATCATGATGTTATGCACGAAGTCGTCTCGGAGTTCTGCGCGGCTTGTGGTAATCACCGCATCCTCATGGAAGCAGTCACGCAGCAACTCAGCATCAAGGCGATCGACGCCCCGCGCGTAGCGCAGGTAGAGCTTGCGTATATCACGTTCATCCAGCAATATTTGAAGCGCTGCCTGATCGAGTTTTGACATATATTTGATCTCCCTATGTTATTGAAATCAGGATTTGCAGGTTTCGATGGTTGTAAACATATCTACGCCCCATTGGGTCGCTCGTCAAGTTGCTCTATCAGACTTCGAAGCACTTGCGAAGAAATATGGTTTCTGGCGCGGCATCAAGGATAACCCGCAAGAAGGCTCTCCGTTTGTATTAATTGGTATGGATGAGTCCTGGCGGGATTCCTGCTTCTTCCACTTCCCAATTTTCACTCCAGTTACGCTAGCAGTTCTTACTAATGCTGTTGCAAAATGACCTGCAGGTATCAAATCATACTGGTAGATTTATAAGAATATGGTACTAGTGCTTCAGGTTTTGCTCGGTATTGCCCGATAAGAGCGGTCTATCAGCAGTGATATCAGGGGGTAAATAACGCTGATACTGCCAGAGACCGCAACATTAATGGATCTGCAACATTGGACTTGAAACATTGGACCTGCAACGAGGTCTGAGTAGCAAAAAAACTGATCTTGAAACTAGCTGGCTTTTTGCTTGTTGCCGAGAGAAATATGCTTTTTGACGACAGGGGTTGTCTGGCCGCTGATACCTGTCTCAATGTACTGAATTTTCTTGCCCGACTCTAAAAAGATCCTGGTCTGTTCTGCGATGGATTGTGAAACTTGGCTTGCTGCCTTTTGCTTCTTCTTTGCCGGTGCGCGTGTGGGTTTGCTCGTCATATTCTTACGTTTGTCCAGGTATTGGGACGTTGATTATACGCTATAAGCAGCTTCCAAAGGTAGCATATGTCTTAGAGCCGGTAATTTAGGATACGGAACACAAGCCCATGCTTAGGATCAATATCGATTAACTTTCGAAATATTCCAAACTATTTGGGTATTCTGTGCAGATGAGAAATCGCGACGAACTGCAATATCCGCAGTTGGCCGGTTGTTCACAACGCAACGTAATCCTTTTTGTCGATATTCTTGGCTGTGACGGCTAGTAAGCTACAACCCTTGGCACGCACACCTGTGCATCGGGATCGGCATGCCGGCGAAGAAGGATTGAGCTCAGTGTTTCCCGTCCAGAATCAGTTCAACAAGCTTCTCTCCATGCGTGTTCTGCAGGAAGTGGTGAGCGTCCGCGAGGCCATCGAAGCGCGCGTTCATCTGACCAGCCCATTTTCGGCCCCAGGCTTCCGGGAAGGTGTCGTCGGTGCATCCCCAGATGAAGTGCACGCCCTTTTTCCACTCGAGCAGTGTGCGGTAGTGGAGAGTCTGGGCCGCGCCGTTTCCATTGTCGTAGCTATCCAAGGGGATCGACAGAGGAAACCGGCGCATACCGTTGTAGCCCTCATCCGGCAGACCGCGATGAGGCGCCGAGAAGCCCTTGTAGTCTTCAGCAGCCCTACCCTTGAGGCCAGGATCCTTGCCCTCTCG
>CETX01146960.1_pt1 | contig 18655 bp, 16 predicted proteins | sample 356501 | NCBI WGS metagenome assembly CETX01 (sample SAMEA2623390, study PRJEB7988) | marine metagenome | biome: marine biome (ENVO:00000447); feature: mesopelagic zone (ENVO:00000213); material: "saline water (ENVO:00002010), including plankton (ENVO:xxxxxxxx)" | depth 450 m | reverse complement strand
CAATACGCCTGAAGCAATTATGGGGCTCAAATTGACCTATGCCCTACTGCCGACCTCCATTTTTATCATTGCCGGGCTGATCATTTGGAACTATCCGTTAACCAGGGAGCGGCAGCAAAGAATTCGTAGCGCCATCGACCGACGGGATGCACGACGGCGGGCCAGCGCGGCGGCGGCCTAGGCGTCGTGGCCTACGCTTCGCGGCCAGACGTGGCCCGGCCTACGCGGCGGCGGCCAGACGTGGCCCGGCCTACGCGGCTCGGCCTATACCCTAGACAAAGGCTCGTGTTAATATCCGCGACTCAACGATTAACCTAAAAACCAACTGTGACTGATGTGCGGGGCCGCTAGCTAGTTCCCGACCAGTACCCATGGAGACAAATAGCGCATGAGCAGAAAAGCATATATCGTCGGTGTCGGAATGACCAAGTTCGAAAAGCCCGGATCAAAGGACTGGGATTACCCGGACATGGCGCGCGAGGCAGGAACTAAAGCCATCGAAGATGCCGGCATCAAATTCGAGGATATTGAGCAGGCAGCCGTCGGCTATTGCTACGGTGATTCAACCTGTGGAGAGCGTGCTTTCTATGAGCTCGGCCACTCGGGCATCCCGATCTACAACGTAAACAATAATTGTTCCACTGGCTCGACAGCACTCTTCATGGCCAAGCAGTTCGTCGAGGGTGGTCTCAGTGAATGTGCCATGGCGCTTGGTTTCGAGAAGATGGAGAAGGGATCCCTTGGCATCAAATACAACGACCGCACCATGGCACTCGATAAGCACTTTGAGGTAATGATGGACAAGTGTGGTTTCGGTGAGGGTCCACCGACAGCACAAATGTTTGGCAATGCCGGTCTGGAGCACAATGAAAAGTATGGTACGACACCAGAGCATTTCGCAAAGATCGGTTACAAGAACCACAAGCATTCAGTTAACAATCCATACTCACAGTTTCAGGACGAGTACAGCCTGGAAGATATCCTTAATGCCCCGCAGGTATTTGGCCCACTCACCAAGCTTCAATGTTGCCCGACCTCGGACGGCGGTGCGGCGGCTATCGTGGCGAGTGAAGAGTTCGTTGTGAAGCACGGGCTTGAGGATAAGGCTATCGAGATACTCGGTATGGCCATGACCACCGATTACGAAAGCTCGTATGGCGGCAGTATGATGAAGATGGTTGGACAGGACATGACAGCCAATGCTGCCAAGAAGGTCTATGAGCAATCAGGTCTTGGACCGGAAAATGTGGACGTGGCTGAACTTCACGATTGTTTTTCTGCAAATGAGCTGATCACCTACGAGGGGCTTGGCTTGTGTGAAGAGGGTGAGGCTGGTGAGTTTATCGACTCCGAGGCGAACACCTTTGGCGGCAAGGTAGTGGTCAATCCATCGGGCGGTCTCATTTCCAAGGGGCATCCCCTTGGTGCCACTGGTCTCGCCCAGGCGTCTGAGCTTACCTGGCAATTGCGCGGCGAAGCGGACAAGCGCCAGGTGGATGGTGCCAAGGTCGCACTCCAGCACAACCTGGGTCTCGGTGGTGCCGCTGTGGTCGCTATGTACCGTAAGCGCGGTTAATTAGTCCTGCTTTGATGGTGGCCGATCCGCTCGACCACCATCGAGCTAGTACAATCTGATTTCTAGCGATTCCCTGCTAGTCTGGAAATTTCTCTCCGGACCATTGCTCACCCAGGTCCCATAGGGTTGCTGCCACACCCATATCCAGCGCATGCGGCATTACGCCCCTTTCATGTTCATCTGGGTCATCAATTTCGTCCGCGACCGCACAATCTTCACAGAACTTCCCTGCAAGGTTATCGAAATCCGGTGTTGTTGCTGCCCAAACCGTCGTCGCTGCTCCTTGGGATACATCTTTCATAGACAGGCCTTCAGGGATTCCGGTTTGCAGGAATGCTACTTCTTCCTCGGAAAAATGCCTGCCAAGTTCCGTATTAATTAACCCCGGGTGAACTGCTGTTGTCCTTACACCACGGTCCTTGTATCGCCTGTCCAGTTCAAGCGCGAACAAGACGCTGGCGGTTTTCGACTGCCCATAGGCAGTCAGCTTGTGGTACTCCTCCTTTTCAAAGAAGGGGTCATCCAGCCTGTAGGGTGAAAGCCGGTGAGCAGAACTGGTTAAGTTAATAATTCGTGATGGCGCCGCTTGTATCACATTGTTTATCAGGTATTTCGTGAATACATAGTGACCGAGGAAATTGGTGCCGAGATGTATTTCCAACCCTTCCTTGGTACGACTGAGCGGCGCGGCCATTACGCCTGCATTGTTAATGAGAATATCGATCTTTGGGAAATTTTCCGCAATCTCCTTGCCACACTTCCTCACTGAATCCAGATCGAACAGATCCAGTATCGCAAGTTCCACATCCGCATCAGGCACGCTTTTCTTAACTGTCTCCAGTGCAATCTGACCTTTCTCCTGGTCACGAACAGTGCTCACTACCTTAGCGCCACACTTCGCAAGAACTCGAATAGTCTCAATGCCAAGCCCTGCAGAGCCCCCAGTGACAACGACCAGTTTCCCTGAAAGGTCTGTATCACCCGCGACTTCTTCTGAACCCATTTTCGGTCTGTAATCTGCCATCTTGGCTCCTGTTGCAAATAGAGTGGATAATTCACCTAAATGGCAGAATGGTCAAGCGGGGAGTTTTTCGCTGGGGAAAAGAGGACGTATACTGGTATTCTCCTGGGGCCAGTCAATCCACCTGATGCTATCGTCACATGTTTTTTAACGCCTGTGACAGGCGATGCCTATGCGAGGCGAATGCAAGGTGAGGAAGAAATGAGTATGAATGAGGAACGATCCAGTAATTCGAGTGGAGAACTCCGGAAAACAAAACGCAGCCAGGTTCGTCATGTGCGCGAAAGAGCGAGTTACCAAAGAGAAGACGCCTATCAACTTATTGATGATCTCAAATTGGGGCACATCGGGTTTGTAATTGAGGGTCTGCCTTGCGTTATACCCATGACACTCTGGAGGATTGAAGACCACCTGTATTTTCATTGCCTCAATAAAAGTAGATTGCAACGGCATCTTGAAGCGGGGAATGAGGTTTGTATCTCGTTCGCAGAGAGCACTGAATGGGTTTTGGCGAAATCTGCCTACCAACATAGTGTCAATTACCGATCAGCCGTTCTTTACTGCGCTGGGCAAAGGATTACTGACGTTGAAGAGTTTGATCAGGCATTCGCTAGTATCATTGAGGAGCTTGAAGAGGGTCGTTGGGAGAAGGTGAGACCCCCCAATAAGAAGGAAAGAAAAGCGACTGCATTGATGAAACTGAAGATTGATGAAGGATCTTTCAAACAAGCCGAAGGTGGCCCCGACGAAGAAGCAGAGGATATGGAACTGCCAGTTTGGCATGGGAATATACCCGCATTCCCCTTTAACCAAAAAGATAATGGATAACCAGCGGGCTCCGATCATCTTTTCTTTCAAATCCTGATCTTTCCGAGCCGGGGTCGAAACATATGAGTAAGCGGATAGAGAATATTTGGCTTCTAGCCAAAATGATCTTCAGTGCCATTATGGGAAGGCTCGCCGCTGCAAAATACAAGCCCATCACCCTGACGTACGCTGAACATGATGGGCGAAGACTGGAGCTTGACCTCTATTTACCTGATGATTCAAACGCAACCTGTAATTCGGAACCTTTGCCCCTAATCGTATGGTTTCACGGTGGTGCCTGGATCATGGGGTCGCGTAAAGATATTGAATCCCTGGCAATCAGGCAGATCGAACGAGGTTTTGCCCTTGCCAGCGTTAGTTATAGTTTAAGTGATAAAGCAAAGTGGCCCACGCAATGTTTAGAAGCGAAAGCCGCGTTGAGGCACCTGCGGCACCATGCTGCTGAATATGGGATTGATCCTGAATTATTTATTACCTGGGGCATGTCTGCAGGTGCACATATGGCATGTATGTTGGGTGCCAGCAATGGTTTTAAGGAACTGGAAGGAGACTACGGTAGTTCAGTCGAGTCGAGCAGCGAAGTACAGGCTGTCGTCGCATGGTATCCACCTACGGATTTTCTAAGTGTAGGCAGAGATTTTGATGGTCTCCTGGATTACTACGCGGAAGACTCACCCGTGACAAAATTTCTCGGTGAAAGCATTGACGCTGCGCCGGAGAAAGCCAAATTCGCGAGTCCGCTAAATTTCGTTACAAGGGATGCCCCCCCATTTTTCCTTGCCCATGGCAGCAAAGATCCTATCGTGCCTCTCGCACAAAGTGAGTTGATGTATAAAAAACTCAAAGATGTGGGCTCTGATGTGAAGCTGGTTATTGAACCGGAATATACCCACGGAGACTACCGTTTCAACTCAGGGAAAACAGCGCTGGCGGTAGAGGATTTCTTGGATCAGGTGCGAGTAGACCAGAGTTGATGATGATACTTTTTGTCGCTGTGATTCTTATCATTTCGGTCGGGCCAGTGTATTTCTGATGTCTCACTCGAGGGTTTTATAGCTGGCGGTCAACTGGTGAAACAATAACCGTTGACCTGTCACCAGCTCTATTTCATTGAAGTTCTACCAGAAGTAACCGGGCTAGTCGCCTGTCAAAGGCCGTAGCTTCTCACCCAACTCACTTAATCGATCCAGCCCACCAGGACCGGCAAAAAGAAACGACGGGATCATGGCCCGACCAACGCCGAGTTCAGCCATTTGTTCAATGCCTGCAACGGGGTCAGCCAGTTGTAGGCCAAACATGGCGTTTATCTCAATACTGTCGGGATCACGTTGCGCATCTTCTGTCGCGCTACGCAAACGACCCATCAACTTGCCCAGGCGTTCAGGATCGCCCTCGCCTGGAAAATAGCCGTCGGCAATTTTTGCGGCGCGCTGGATAGCAGCTTCCGAATCTCCCCCGACTATCACCGGGATGGAACCGTTGACTGGTCTCGGGCTGGATGTGACAGGGTCGAAGTCAACGAATTCACCATGAAACTCCGCGTGTGGGCCAGACCAGAGCGCTCGCATGGCCGCGATATACTCGTCATTTCGTGCGCCGCGCCGCTCCCAGGGAATACCAAGGGCATCAAATTCTTCTTTCATCCAGCCAACGCCAAGGCCTAGTTCTACCTTTCCGCCCGACAATTGGTCGAGGGTTGCCAGTTCTTTGGCAAGCACCAGCGGGTTGCGTTGGGGAACGATTAATATGCAGGTTCCCAACCGAAGCGTGGGCGCTGCAGCAGCGGCAAACGCAAGCCATATAAGAGGATCAGGAATTTTTGTATCTGGTTCTGCCGGGATCTTACCATCAGCTGTATATGGATATTTGGAGTCGATGGAATCCGGCATGATGACGTGTTCGCCACACCAGATTGATTCAAAGCCGGCGGATTCAGCCGTTCGACAAATTTGGAGTGCCGACTCGCCGTCTGCAGCGATCCCGCTTGCGAAGGTAAGACCTAATTTCATGAGATTTCCTTTTTCTGTAAATTTGTAGCCCCGTACACTAACAGATGTGTTCTTGCCTACCAAAAATTTTATACTGCAGCAGTGCATGGCAAGCCAGATCGCACGACTTATGCGAGGTACAGTTTTTATTGTTCAGCCATCACCCTGGCTAACGCTTCTGGTGTGCGCCATTTTTCGCCTCGAAGCCTGAGAGCATAGACAGCAGCGGTTGCAATTATCATGATGACAAAAACCACCCATGCGGTCCGGGGACCCATATAAAAGACCTTGATAACAAAGAATTGGACGATCAGCATGACCCAATGCAGGGAAACGGAAACCCACATGAGCCAGCGCGTATCACCAGCGCCGCGCAACACGCCTCCAATCACCAGGATTATTGCGTCCGCCATGGCATAACTCGCCAGGCCAACCATCATAAATGTCGACAATTCCAAAATAGCGCCAGCGTTTGGAACATCGACCACAAAAAGGAGCACGAGGGCCTCCCGGAAAACAACGAATGTAATCGCTAAAATGCTGGAATAGGAGAGGCTGATCAGAAACCCTGACAATATAACCTGCCGCAGGCGATCCATATTTTCTTCGCCGACAAATCGGCCCACCAAACTGATCAGGGCCACGTTCAGTCCAAGCATTGGCACAAACGAAATTATGTCCCAGTTAAATACGATTGCCGCCGCGGCAGCTTCAGTGACGCCATAGGATTGGAACATCAGCAGAAATAAATTGAATGCGGCAACGTTGAGGAACATCTCGACACCCGAAGGGAAGCCCAGTCTTACATAGCGCCGCAGAATGCCTTTTTCAAGCCGGAGTGACTGCCCTACAAAATACCTGGCCCGATGCTGGCGTTCAAAATAGAAGACGAGAAACAGGGTCAGGCTGAAGCTTGAACTGATAATGGTCGCGTACGCTGCGCCTTCTATGCCTAGCTCCGGGAACACCCAGGTACCAAAAATAAGTGCGTAGGTGAGTGGAATATTCAACATCACACCAAGCGTGTCAGCGATCATCACAACACGCGTTTTAGCAATGCCTGTGAAGTAGGAAGCGAGACAGGTTTTGATTAGCCCGATGCTTGAACCCCAGATTAGAATGTAGAAGTATTTGCGTTCCAGCACTTCAAGCTCTGGCGCGTGCCCCATTAAGAGAAAAAGATCACCGACAAAATATCCGATCAGCAGCAGCGTGGGGATAAACGCCAGGCACAGGATAAGCCCCTGGGTGACCACACGCGGGCACTTTTCAAGCTCCCTGGCACCGTAGTACTGGGCAACCAGCGCATTCGCATAAGATAAAACACCAATAAAAAGTGACATGCAAAAAAAGGATGCAACGCCACCGCCCAGTGAGGCAGCCATGTGGGTTGGGCTAATGAGTGACATGAAGTAGCGGTCAGTAAAGATCATCACAGCGAACGCACCTTGAGAGACCACCATTGGGTAGGCGAGCATCAAGAGTTCGCTCAGCGTGTGCTTCTCGATCTTTATAAATTTAAACATGGAGTCCAGGTGCCAGGGTAAACTAACGAATTCCGATAGTTAGATGCAAGAAACAAGCGGATCTTTGCTATTCCTTATATTCTCTTGTGTGTGACAGAAACCATCAACAGCTTTCTCATGGGTTGGACAGGAGCTATAGTTCGACACTCATTAAACCACCACGCCCAACCTCGCAGCAGGAAGATTACATTATCATACAAAAGTGGCATCAAAGAAGAGAGGGGCAGATTTCAATCCTCCTCAACCATGATATGGTCATGTGTCAAGGAACAGATCTGCGGCACGATATCTTGCCAGGTTGCCTTTTTGATATAACTCAAAGCCCCGCTGGAATCTTGCTTGCGCCATGCCTGCACTTCTTGTTGACTTGGTTGATGGGTTCATAGCAAGGTGTTTGTATGGTTGTGAGGAACATTAAACCATCTATTGCATCAAGAAAACTGAAACGGAACTATGACAGATAATCGCACACGACTTTATAACGGCGAGTGGATACTGACATCCGTATTGCTTGACCGGGCGGAACGATTTGGCAGTGAGCGCGCGATCATGTCTCATCATGGTGACCTTTCCTGGGCAGAGATTGTTGATCGTGCTGCAAGGATCGGGGGCTTTCTCCTAGAGCTTGGGGTGAAATCAGGTGATCGTGTGGCGACGATGCTTCCTTCGGGCATTGATTACCTTGGTGCATGGCATGGAATAATGTGGTGTAGCGCCATCGATGTGCCTGTTAACAATGAGTACAAGGGGCTGTTCCTCGAACACATTCTGAGAGATTCCGGTGCTGGCGTATTGATTGTCGATGCGCGCTGGCTGGAACGTTTGCAGCACATTGAACTCGCTGAACTGAAACATATAGTCGTCGTTGGTGGTTCGGATGTAGATTTACCCCCCGGTCTGGCAAGGCATTCGTTTGCACATGCGCTCGGGGCAGACCCTTGCCCACTCACGCCGAGAACTGAAACGGACCTTACCTATATCATTTACACTTCTGGCACCACCGGGCCTGCAAAGGGCGTAATCCATAACAACCGGAGTTCGCTGAACTACATCCAGCCTTTTGTAGAAGGTCTCGATCTGACCGACGATGATGTGTGCTATTCAATGTTCCCGTTGTTTCATCAGATGGGGCGTTCAGCCTGTACCTTAACGGCTTTTTGGGTTGGTAACCCGGTGGTGTTGCGAGAGTCCTTTACTGTCAGTGGGTTTTGGGACGATATACGAAGTTCAGGAGCTTCATGGATGGGCTATTTCGGCGCAGTCATTTCCTTTTTATGGAATCAGGAAGCCGCACCCGGTGACTCGGATCACAATCTCACCCGGGCTTTCGGGGCAAGCGCACCGCGTGAGCTAATCACGGGCTGGAAGGAACGGTTTGGCGTTAACCTTTTTGAAACCTATGGCTCTACGGAAATTGGCCTGGGGTCTGGACTTGGCTCCGGCCTGCCCAAGTTGGGTACTATGGGGTTGCCAAGTCGTCGTGTTGAACTGCAAATTGTTGATGAAAACGATATGCCGGTTCCAGCGAATGTTGTTGGCGAGGCCGTATGGCGGCCGCGGGAAGCCTACGCGATTTTCCAGGGTTACTGGAATAGACCGCAGGAGACAGTGAATGCCTGGCGGAACCTGTGGTTTCATTCAGGTGATGCCGGGTTGCTTGATGAGGACGGCTATTTCATATTCAAGGATCGTTTCAAGGATTCGATCCGCCGCCGTGATGAGAATATTTCATCATTCGCCGTCGAAGAATCCGTGCGCGTACAGCCCGGTATCCTGGAATGTGCGGCTTATGCGGCTGTATCAGATGTGGCAAACACTGACCAGGAGGTGATGATCGCGGTGGTCCCCGATGCAGAATCCAAGCCTGATGTGGAAGCACTCTTTCATGTGCTCTGTGAAACGATGCCGCGACACGCTGTGCCCCGGTATCTTCGTTTTGTGAATGAATTGCCGAAGACACCAACTCAACGAGTACAAAAGTTCAAGTTGCGCGAGGAAGGTGTGACAGACGATACATTCGATCGTGAAGCAATGGGTATATTCCCATCCAGATAGGAAAAGCTAAATAGTATTATTAACATGCATTTCCCCGGAGAAGGGGAGGGAGAATGAATGATGAAGTATCGATTGCTGGGTAGAAGTGGTGTCAAGGTGTCGGAACTGGCACTGGGCGCCATGACGTTTGGTACGGAGATGGGTATCGGTGTAGAAAAGGAAGAGAGCCGGAAGGTCTACGATCGATTTAGGGAGGAAGGAGGAAACTTCATCGATACTGCCAATGTTTATAATAAAGGCACGAGCGAGACATTCCTTGGCGAGTTCATGGCTGGAGAGCGGGAGCGATTGGTCCTTGCCACCAAATATACTGGTGGTATGCGCTCCAAGGATATGAACGCCTCCGGGAACTCGCGCAAGAATATGATGGAATCTGTGCACGCCAGTCTCAAGCGACTGAATACCGATTATATTGACCTTTACTGGGTGCATGCGCGTGACCCTCTCACGCCGGTGGACGAGATGATGCGCGCCTTCGATGACCTGGTGACGCAAGGCAAGGTGCTCTATGTCGGGGTATCGGATACGCCTGCCTGGGTCGTTGCACAGGCTAATACGATGGCTGAACTGCGTGGCTGGAGCCGGTTCGTTGGTCTGCAGATACGTTACAGCCTCATAGACCGTACCGTGGAAAGAGAGCTGCTGCCCATGTCCCGTGCCTTTGATTTGGCTGTTACTCCCTGGGGAATAGTCGGCTCTGGTATTCTGTCAGGCAAGTATAATCTTGATGAGAAGGCGCCTGGACGAGCGAGTGCCAGGGGGCCGATTGACGAGAGGTCTCTGCATATCGCCGCAAAAGTTATGGAGGTTGCCGAAGCTGTTGGCGCAACACCAACGCAGGTCGCGATCAGCTGGTTGCTCAGAGGCCCTGCGAATATCATACCGCTGATTGGAGCCAGGACGGTCGAGCAGCTGGACGAGAATCTCGGCTGCCTTGACGTGCATCTTGACGACGAACAGATGCAACTACTGAATGATATCAGCGCAATTTCACCCGGGTTTCCCCATGACATGCTTTCCCAGAGTGGCTCAAGCAGGGTCAAGCAAATAATCAATCACCGGGAATGGTTCTCAGGTTAAACCTGCCTGTCTCTGGGCCGATTTCCTCCAGGTGAATGTATTTTCACCTGGAGGGTAAGGTGCTGCGTTAGCCTACCGCCCCAGTGCGCGTTCATGAAACGCAGTATTGTCTTTAAGGCGGATGTAACCAACTTCACCGCCCGTTTCAGCCGGGTTCTCAATGCTAAGGGCTTCACCAACTCGTGAGTCATCTTCGATAACGTCGATGGCACCTTTCGCGATATCTTCAACCGTGAGTATATTAATCATGCCGAGTAAGGGCTGTAACCATTCTGCCGGTGCATTTCCATCGCCCGACTTGTTTAGAATGGCAGTATCTGTAACACCGGGCATTATCGTATTCACCCGGATATTGTGTGATGCCTGAAGTGTGACGCAGGAAAACGAAAAATTAATGATGGCAGCCTTGGTCGATGAGTACATCGGGTCATTCGGCATGGGTCCAAAGCCAGCGGGCGATGCGGTATTGATGACTATTCCGCCACCCGTTTTGGACATGACGTCGACAGCTACCCGGGTGCCATACATAACACCCAGGAGGTTGATTTTCACAACGCGACCCACTTGTTCTATGCCAACGTCTGGCCAGCCCGGCTCGCCAAGCATAATGCCGGCATTGTTAAAGGCAATATCAACCTGACCAAAATTGTTTACGGCCTCCTCGTATAGTGCGCGGACTTTATCTGCATTGGAAACATCTGTGTGCTTGTAAACTGACTTGGCGCCTTTGTCGATAATCCCTGCTACGGCGGCTTCACCTTTCGTATCATCTATGTCGCCGATTACGATTGCCCCCGCGCCTGCATCTGCCAATGCTTTTGCGATTGCCAGTCCAATACCCGCCGAACCACCTGTTACAACTGCTACCTTGCCTGCAATGTCCATAATCATGCCTCTACTATTTGTTGCGAGTATACCGAAAGATTAGAAGGATGTGGCAGTATTGAAGAAAGTGGCACGTTCGCTCAGCAGCTAACAATACTACTCAGTTTAAGCTCAGTTATGATGCTCTTGATGAGTGGAATATCGAAAGGCCCATTCAATCCGCCTGCATCGACGATCAGAATCCTGTCCGCGTATTGTTTTTGAGCCAGCAGGTGGATTACATCATCACCGGCAAGAATGCCCGGCGGTTGACGAACGACCGCATAGTCGAGGGTTATTTTTTCGATGGATAGTTGGCCTTCCTCAAGGGTTTCAGTCCCGATCGCCAGATCACGCTGTGCTGAAATGAATCGCTGCTGCCATGCTTCTTGCTTGCCGTAAATAATGAATATCTGACTCTGATCCTCCAGGTCAGCCCTTAGCAACGCGCGATAGGTTTCTGGAGGGCTATAAACTGTAGAAAGCAGGGCATATGCAGTGTAGTAGGGTGTCTTGTCGTCAAAGGGATCCGCTACTGTCCAATTGTCGGGCAGGTGGGGTTGGCTCACGAGGGCCAGAGAGTTCAGCGCATGGCTGGTTTTACTGGGTGCATTGTGATCCTTGAGCATTGCAGCTATCGCGGTCTGACCCTTGTCTTCCGCAATCTGAAGCGGCAGGAGGCCCGTCTTGTCTGGCAAGTTAGGTTTTGCCCCGGCATCAAGGAGAGCCATCACCGAGGGCAGGTTGCCAGCCAGTACTGCCCAGGAGAGTGCCGTCTGTTTATTGGGACCGGTCGCATCCGGGTGGATACCTGAGTCCAGAAGAAGCTTTAGAATTTCAGTATGTCCGTTCATCGCAGCATGACACATCGGATTAAGGCCTTTCACATCAATATGGTCGGCTTTTGCCTTGGCATCGAGAAGCAGCTTGACCGGTCTGGTCTCCTGCAGTGAGCCTCCGACCAAAGAAGAAACGTATCAGGAAAAATTAGCCGAGGTTTTAACTGGTGGATCTGTCGCTCAGTGTATCGGGCTCAACCAAGAGCAGGTGCTGGCATTCCATAAGAAGCGTGAGGAAGGTCTGGCGGGATCAATGTTGAGCGGTGATGATATGAAACTAATGAATTGTGATTATAAGATCAGGTTACTGGCGGAAGGCAGGGAGGAGTTTCGTGGACTGGAGTAGAGGGGCCTTTCATTCTGGCTACCTAATGATCAATAGCCCCAGTGAGAAATTGCTGGCGCTAATCTATTCAGGGAAATGTTACCTAGATTGCACAGACCGTGTCGATAGTTGGGTGCCAAAGGACTGACCGCCTTTAGCATTCTTTCTGCCTGGTCGTTTTTCATCAAGTGTTCGGGTAAAGGTCCAGAAAGTTTCTGTGGAAAAATAGATCTCTATCATCTTCTGACAGTGCTTCAGTGGTGCGCATAAATCGCCCAATAGGATCACGACCACCTTCTGCGTGCGGGTAGTCTGATGAGAACATATAGAGCTCCGGGAAGGACTCATCCACAAGCAAGGAAACATCTTCAAACGGGTACGGAGTAAAGCGTAGTTGATCCCGAATTTGTTCTGATGGTCTGCGTTTGAATCCTGCTAAATGTGGTTCCGACCGGGCCCAGATTTCAGCCGCGTAGTCCAGTCGCCTTATCATGTCGGGAACCCATCCCGCACCCACTTCAATTACACCGCCTTTTAGCTTTGGAAACTGTTCCAGCACGCCATCCAGAACCAGGGTTGAAATAAATCTAACAGTAGTATGGTGAATAACCGTTAGATCCTTTGACCCAATAACTTCGGCACCACCCCGGGCCGATGCACGGTTAGGTCGACCGTCATTCATCCAGCAATCCGCAACGTTTAGAGGGGCGCTTCCAACATGCAGAATGAAGGGTACACCACGTTCCTGTAGAGTCGCCCATATAGGATCATGCGTCGGATGACCAGGCGAACGTCCGCCCGGTGCATCTGCGCTGATCCATATTGCTCCCAAACCCAGATCAAGAGAGTTATTGATTTCATTCAGCGCCCGATCGGGATCATCCAGAGGCACCATGGCAACGCCTATCATTCGGTCATCGTCGGCAACGAACTCCGCCATGGATCGGTTCTGCGCACTAGCGGCACCGTAGCTGATATCAGCATCTTCAGCGCCGAAGATTATCCGTGCAACGAACGAGGAGAACACGACCTGTTTCCTGAATCCCAGTAGGTCGATAACTGTACTTCGCTCAGCCGGATTGAAGGAACCCAGCGCTTCATGCCACTTTGGCCCTTTGGTTATATCGTCACCCATCGCAACTAGCTGTTCTACCGTCTCAGGTCTGTGTGCCCTTTTGGTCGTATAGTCTTTTGGATCGAAAAGGGAGTTAGATGAGATCCCTAAAGGGGGTAATCTGTCGCGCATACCGGGATCTGCATTAGTCGACAGGTAATCATTCAACTCCATAAGATGACTGTCGGAATCGTAGATAACGCGATCTCCTGCATAGCTCATTGTTTCTCCCGTCGTTACTTATTTTTTTAACAACTTTTTGCATCGGTCGGAAGCTATCATCCTCTATGCAGGAAGTTAAGAAAAGGCTTGATGTGATCGATTTTAACCAGCCTACCCCTGCCCATGGTAAGGTAGTTAAGGAACAGGCCTTTTTTTTATAGGCAATAGTAATATAGGATTACTGATACCAAGACACGGTGTCTGGACTAACCTAAAAAAGTAAATTTTGTGAAACAGGAAGAACAACCAGAAGGCTACAACGTTGCCAATGTTGAGAGTTGGGTATCCAATAATATCGAGGGACTGACGCCTCCCTTTAAGTGGACTCGACTCGAGGGCGGGCATTCTAATCTTACCTACCAATTGGACGATTCCAATGGCAAGCAGGCCGTGATTCGGCGCCCACCTCAGGGTGTGCTGCTTCCCAAGGCGCACGATATGAGCCGCGAATGGGCGCTTATCAGCGCACTCGGACCAACACCCGTCCCTGTGCCGGAGGCGATTGGATTTTGTGAAAACCCTGATGTAACAGGCGCCTGGTTTTACATCATGGGGATGGTAAATGGACGACCTCTTTACAATGGTGACGATTCACGTGAATGGGTAGCCGAGGAAAATCGCGGATTGCTTGGTGAATCTTTCATTGACGTGCTCGCAGACTTGCATGCCCAAGACCCTGATTCACTAGGGCTGGGTGACCTGGGTAAGAAAGATAGCTATGTGGCAAGGCAGTTGAAGACCTGGTATCGCTCCTGGAATGCATCGATCGAGGGGGCAAAACTGGACGACCCCAGGGCACACGAATTCCAGCAGTATTTCTTGGACCACCTGCCTGATCAAGGATCGGTGAAAGTCGTTCATGGGGACTATGGTTGTCACAATTGCCTGATCGGAGCGGGTGGCCGTGTGGCTGCTGTAGTTGATTGGGAAATTTCAACACTCGGAGACCCTCTGGCAGATCTCGCATATGCACTCAACCAGTGGGCTGAGGCCGGGGATGAACTAGCCCCCGGTGCAGATCCGCCAACCGCCATGCCGGGATTTCATAGCCGCGGTGAGTTGGCATCACGATATGCCGAAAAGACAGGAAGGGATCTTTCAAAACTTGACTACTATATTGCGTTTAACCGCTGGAAAAGTGCTGCGATCGTGCATGGGGTTTATGCTCGATACATGGACGGCAAAAAGAGCGCCGACGGCGCGGACCTGGATGAAATGCGAACGCGCATCGGCATGTCACTTGACCGGGCGGAAGAAGCAATCAACCGGATTCGATAATACCGCGATTCTCAAGTAATGGGGTCAGTGTAAAGGGTCAGATCATGCTGACTGAAAATGGCAACATACTTTGGCACTTTACACCGACCCCATTGATTACCGCACGAAGGCTCTGGCCTGCCAGTCAGCGTCAGTACTTTCATAAAGCAGAGACATGTTGTGCTGATCCCAACTGTCGATCTGATCGCCCACCTTATTGAACTCTCGCGCATAGGAATCATCCTGCCAGTAGTAGTCCCAACGAAGGCTCAGATCGCCTGCAATTGCAGAGATCGACCAGGTGTACTGCACGCCCAGCCGGAAAGTAAACTCAGGTGAGTTGGGCAGTTCATTGCCGCCCAGGTTTATCGGTAAACCGCTGGAGGTTGTTATGCCGTTCGCCTCCAACCAGTGTCGTGAGAAGTAGGCGGGAATGCCATTAGGGTAGGTCGTACCAGGCACTGTTCTGCCATTTAGTTCGCTGAGTGCCCCGGGAGAAGAAACCGTAGATCATGATATCTTCAGACAACTGGTAGTCGACACCGATTCGACCCGTTGTCGCGGTAAAATCTGATTCAGTGGGGCACGGAAATCCACGTGAGCGACAAGGTCAAGTAAGTTATATGTGCAATGACATAGAGTGTCTGTCGTCGTTTTCATCGCGCCTCAGAGGGGGAAGCGGTGCTCAAGATCAAGGATTTTGAGCGGAAGCTGGTAGTCAATACCGAATGTTTCTTTAGTGATGTAACATCAGCTTCTATGCAATATCTCAAGGCTAATGATTTCCCAGCACTGGTTCGCCTTTTGGAGGCCAGCGTGCTGCCAACTGATGATTTGAACCCGGCTGATCTCGCCCATTTCCTTGGGGTCTACGAAGGTGATGTGTTATTAGCTGCTGGGGGTCTACAGATATTGGGAAATAGTGCACTTCTTCGATCAGTTGCCACACTTTCGTCAGCTCGTCATCGAGGCTTGGCCACGGGCATCGTCAAAGAACTTGAAATACATGCACAGCGAATCGGAATCGAGGAAATTTACTTGCTTACGGAAACAGCGGGTGCATTTTTTCAAGACCTCGGATACGAAGTAGAATCTAGAAATGGAGCACCATCGGCTATTACAAAAACAGCTCAATTTTCTGAGTTGTGCTCCCAGAGTGCCGCTCTTCTACATAAATGTATAAGTCCGCTAAATGACAGCTAAATCGCCCCTTTTGCCGATAGTTGTACTGACCACAGTCGTTTTGTGGACTGGCATTCTTCTGTTATCAGCTCTGACCGCGGCCAAAGATGATGCGGCAGCCATGGGAACACTTGGGCACCAGCGGATACTCTGACGATCCGATAATGTCCAGTTACAGTGATTATGGATTTTCAGGTTCTATCACCAAACCCTATCAGGTTGTGGAACTGAGCAAGGTGTTAGATAAGATTGTGAAAGGCAACCAGCCAGCTGTTTGACCCCTGCCAGCAGTGAGAATTATCACAGAAAGCGGAACGGACTATCTATACTGGGTACATTCAGTCCATACTAACGAGGGTCCAGGCGCACAAAATGCCTTGGCGGGAATCCAGTCAAAATTCGAAACACCAGAGCCAGTGGCTCAGCTTTAGTCACCCGGTCGTATTCCTGATCCGATGATACGGGGGTCGCTGAGTAGTTGACTGTTTCCCCGGAAAAAGTGGCCGCAACATCAGGATTATCCAATATGCGGTAATACCATCTCCTCGGCCAATGGTTAACTGCTACATAAACCTGACCGTCGCTTTCGATGCGAGACAGGACACGGTCGTGAGCCACACCATCCCCATCTTTGACTGTCAAAACCAGCGTCGTTTCACCCTGAGGTTGAAAGTACCCTATTAACGACTCAAAGGTGATAACAATCCCGATATAAACTAAAACCAGAACGCCAATAATCTTAATAGCTTTCATAGAAACTGCCCCCAAATGGCCTCTCTTTAATACTAGAGGTCCTGCACAAATAAAACAATTCTGGTATGCACATTTCGCACAGCCCCACGTATCAGATACAGGGTGTACGCTGCAGAATTTCAAGGCAACTGTGAAACTGACCTGTAGGCTTCATCAATTGCCACATGCGTGTAAGCAGAAGCACCGGCATCAGAGTTGGCAAAGGTGATCCGCCCATAAGGCCTGCTCGCGACCTCGTGAGGTGCCTTGCCCTCTTCGAAGTCCTCATCCCACAGATCCAGATACTCATAGGAATACCCGTGAGGCCATCGGTTAACAGTGATTGCAAGGATGTCTTCCTGCACATTAAAACCGGCAGGGGCCAATAATCCATCCAGGACAGTACGGATCTCCCGTTCATAGTCGCTAAAGTTGAATTTGAGCATTTTCTCTCTGGAAGTGCGCAGTTGATCTTTAAAAGTCTGCGCTTCAGGGGGAGGCGACAGTGAACCCCAGAACACCAGTGGTACAGGGCCATCATCATCCATCGGGTGGGCATAACCACCTGTGTTGATTCCTTTAAACATGAACAGGTCACGCAACATGCGCCCGGGGCAGCTGACATGATCTATGCCCAGTTTGTCCATCGATTTGCTGGACTTGAGTAGTACGTTTGCCAGCAGGAGCGGCATTTTTACATTGTACTTCTGCGCCTCTTTCTGTTCGTCAGGTAATTCCGGCAAGAGATGTGGGAGCATTGAGTGGTAGCAGGCCATGACGCAGTGATTTGACGTCACACTGACCGTCTGCGATCCATTAGCGTAGGTCACCATTACTCCGTCGGCTGTATTGTGCGCATTGACCACAGTTGAGTTGAGGCGCAGGCGAACAGATGAAGCAACATCGTCCAGCCGGCCATAGTCAAACTTTGCAAGCGCAATGTTGTCGACATTGGCTCCAGGCGAAACCTCTGGGATCAGTTTCTGGACCAGCAGTCTTGCGACCGATGCGTTGCCATCAGGAAACATTGTAACCGGATAGTCCCTGTCTTCCATCTCTTCAACCGCCCCCAGCAGGTTCAGACCTGGGAGACCAGCGGAGAATCCTTCAGCAGCAGAGAGAGCACGCAGTTCAACGCCCCATGTGCCATGCTGGCTGGTATTAAAGAGCTGAATCGCTTCATTACCGAGACCTGCATACTGTCGCAGGAAATCCGGGTAGCTGATGCCAGACAACAATGCTTCGGCTTCAGCTTTGGAACTATCCCGGAGCATATTGCTTCTTGTCGTATACAGGCGCTTCAATTGGTCCTTTGCTTCTGCACTCAACGGGAATTCATCTATACATTCGATTGATTGGCCGAGGGACCAGTTTTCCAGCGTATAGCCGTACACCAGTTTGTTTGTACCGTAGGTTTCCTCGTCAAACCAGATTGCATCGCCGTTTTTCGCACCGTAGCCGTATGTGAACTCCATACTCTCGCGGAGTTTCTGATGATTGATACCGAGGTCGCTCATCAACCTGTTGGCGGTATCGCTGAATTTCCAGTGCTCGAGATTGTGCGTCCCACCCAGTGACAGGCGCATCTGGCCCCCCTGGTGAAACTCATTGCGTCGGGCATGTCCGCCAAAGTCGTCGTGGTTCTCGATGATCAGAATTTTCGCTTTTGCGCCGAACCTTCTCTGATAGTAGTAGGCTGCGGCCAGACCAGATATGCCACCACCTACCACTACCAGGTCATAGTGTTCGTTGAGATCTGTCGCCGTTGCCAGGCGTGCACCATCGCTCAGCGCATGAGCGGCTTCAAAAGACCCGGGGTGAGAGCCCCGTAGCCCGGTTCGGGTTGGCGGGTAATTCTGGTGGTTGGTTTGTTGGCTGGCACTACCCTGAACGCCGGAAGGTAAAGACGCGGCGAGAGCGGCGAGACCTGTGTCCTGTATAAAGTCCCGGCGCGTCATTCGCCGATTCATACCGAGTTCCTGGTCAGATTTAGTCATCCTTGTACCGCCGGTTAGAAGCTGTCACAACTGATACCTGCATATGTCG
>CETX01317239.1_pt1 | contig 18787 bp, 10 predicted proteins | sample 356501 | NCBI WGS metagenome assembly CETX01 (sample SAMEA2623390, study PRJEB7988) | marine metagenome | biome: marine biome (ENVO:00000447); feature: mesopelagic zone (ENVO:00000213); material: "saline water (ENVO:00002010), including plankton (ENVO:xxxxxxxx)" | depth 450 m | reverse complement strand
GAGGCCTCACCTGCCAGCTGCAGAGCGCGATTCATCCAGTATTCGTCAATTCCGTTGTGGTCAAGCATTGAGCGCGGCATTCCGTCGATTATTCATAATCGCCACTATTTAATCAGGTTCATTCAGGCTGCAGGAGAATACCGTCGGCCTTTCGAGATTTCCACTTGCATAAAAAATTTGATTGGCAAGATGAGAGCAAAGCGGCGGGGATAGCATTAATAAGTCTTTCCATGCTGGTGTCAGACCCGTCCTTACCCATATAAAACGAAGTTCAGCGGCAGCGTGAGGCTACCCGCCGCTGTATCGGCTTTTTAGCTGGTTACGACTTCACCATCTGCAAAGCAGGTATTCTCAAGTGGCATCGACGACGGACGGTGAAATGTCTGTCGTTCAGTGGCGTGGTGGAACCCGGAACGGGAGACTCGTACACACGTTCGACGTATGCGTTGTGTGTCAGGATAATTAACGCTTGCAATTATTCCATTTTGGCTAAATGGCTATATTTTATTCCATTATTTGATTTTGGCACTCATTTCGCTTGACGCCAGTGGCTGATTTTATCAGCAAATGGAAACTCTAATTCATAAAGCAGAAGGACTTTGACTTATGAAACTCTCTTATACAATAAAAGCATGCTCAGTCACTGCCGTTCTGGCATTTGCCAGCACCGCCAGTCACGCTGTACCAATTAATTTTAGTTTTACAGGAAGTAGCATTAACACTACCGGTTGCACATTGTGCATTGGAGATTACAGTTCCAATAGCGGCAGTTCCTGGCTTGATGACGGTCAATCGACGTCGTTTACCTTTGGTACTGCAAAAGCGCTCGGTGCTGGTAGTGGGAATCTGGAATTCACATTGGATATGACGGATCCCACAAACGACCCTCAATCTGTTTCGGGCCCTTATAGTGTTATAGCTACGTTCCTTTATAACGATGGCGAATGGAGCGGAGGATCAACAACTTTTAGTTATGATACCGGAACGCATGTTGGCACGGCGACCTTAGCGCTTGACAGTATCGACAAGTCAGAATGGCTTGCTTTGCCTACTTTCGATTTTACCGGCAGCATCACAAATAATGGTTCCTCGGTTAAAGCTGTTCCGGAACCGAGCACTTTAGCTCTGCTTGGCCTCGGCCTAATTGGCTTGTGTTACAGGCGTCGGAAGGTTTCATGAGGGTTATTTTGACCAAGCTCAGGAAGCCCGGCGGGTTAAATTAATAAAGCCCCTCCGCTCAAGGGAGCGTGTCAGTTTGCTGGCAAACCCTCGCCACTGGGCGGGGTTTGTCGCATCCGGGACAACATCTTGGGCGTTTTCTTGGCTGCACAGAGCTTCTATAAACTGTCTTGCAGTCGCCAGTATTTGCTGACAGGTGTTAGAACGTCTCTGCGCTTTTGTTTGCTGGCGCAACTTTGTGGTTATCCAAAAAAAGACTTCGAACTTTTTTGATTCATTGTAGAAATTTAATCATAGATATTCTTCACGAAATCCAGACCATCTTCGATTCTTGCGTTCACGACGGGTTTTTACAGTGTTACCTGCACTCCAGGCATGGCCCCATATCGACCTTTGACAGTCTGTCTGCCGCATTCGAATTTCTCCCCGCCTTAGAGGAAAATTGCGACTAAAGAGAGCATCCGTTGTCAGAATATCTGACTGTAGTTAGCCTGAGAGTCACTTGAAATTTCTTTCTTGGCCGGGTCTAAAGTAGCTATGATCCATTCCAGAAGCACCGTTGATTCATCCTTACCGGAGTGAAGGCCTGTGCTGAGATATCTTTTCTCCCACCGTGTGCTGGTCGAACACATGAGCAACGAGCAGTTGACCGACACTCTATATCTTGAGGAACGCGAAAGCCTGCGATCGCAGACAGAAACGCGCTTGCAAGAATTCACACTTGGCCGCCTTTGCGCGCGTAAGGCCCTGGCGCGTCTGGGCATCAGGCGTTATCCCGTTGGGATCGGCAAATATCGCGAACCCCTTTGGCCGCAGGGCATTTCCGGGAGCATCAGTCACTGCGGCAACTATTGTAGTGTCGCCGTATCCAACGATGAACGTATTGCCAGCGTCGGAATTGACATCGAGAGGCATGAGCCCTTGGAGAAAGACGTTACCGACATGGTCTGCACGAAAAACGAAAAACTGAGGTTAGCCGCGCAGTTACCGCCCATTCCGGCTTATGCGGAAACGGTGATCTTCAGCGCCAAAGAAAGCGTCTACAAGTGCCTATTCCCGATCACGAAGAATTTCCTGGAATTCAGCGATGTGGAAATAACATTGGCGGAGGGCGAGAACGAATTCAGCGTGAAGATGCTGCGGCCCGAGATTAGAGGACTGATTGAACCTTTTCGTCTACGTGGGCGATTTTATTGCGCCAACGGCCTTATATACACCGGCCTCGAACTTGAAAAACCAGGTTTCCCCTAGTGAGTATGATCCCAAGGGACTCCCAACTACCCCAGCGTGCGACTACCTTTCTTTAGCGCAGAGTTTCGACCAATTCTGCTATATTCCCGGGCCCGTTAGTTCATTTGAGCTGAAATACTTCGTGCGCATCCACTGAGAAATCACATCAAACAGGCACTGCCTGTCCTTCATAATGGGATAGGTATGTTCAAATTCGTCGAAATATTCGACCTGCAACTGATCCCCGAATTCGATGGATTTCATACAGTCACGCAACTGTCCTGGATAATTGATAAACTCACTGGAATTCGTAAACACGAAGAGCATATCAACCCCGCGCTCGACCAAGGCTTTCAACTCAGATTCTGTCTGGTGCTTCGGGGGCAAATTCCAAAAGTAGTTATCTTCTCTATCGTCGCGTCTGGATGCCATCTGATCCGCTAGCGCGTCAGGTTTAGTTGCGGCCCGCCGCGCCATACGTAACCATGCCATTGGATTAAAAAACTTGGCTCCATAACGACGAATATAGAAGAGCGGCGTTGGGTAACAGTAACCATCCAGAAATACCGCACCGGTAACACGTTCATCCCGGACCGAGATCTTGTGAGCGTTATCAGCCCCGGTGCACAGACCCATGGCGACAAATCTCTTTGCTCCCAAGTTGCTCGAAAGAAAATCCATGGCCTCGCTTATGTCCGCCAATATCTGCTCCTCTCGCGGCCGGTTGTCGCGGTGCTTTTCACTGTCGCCTATCCCTGAGAGATCAAAACGGAAAACCGAAAAACCCATGGCGACCAGCCGGCGCGCAAGGTCCACATGCATCCGAAAGGGTCCGGGGCGGTGGATCAGCCCGGAGTTGAGCAACAAAACCATAGGCGCTCCGCCGACAGCAGTTCCTTCTGGAGGAGTTGTCAGTATTCCGACCAAAGCCGCCGAAGAACCAAATGTATATGCACGCTCAAGCAATGTTATTAACCTTTCAACGCGTTCACGACGGCCGACAGGATTGGCCCCGGCAGGAAGGCATCACCCACTCGGGCAGCCTGATCCCACTCGCCTGCATCCTCAATGACCTCGGCGGAAAATTCTCGATGCTCCTTTTCCAGCGCTGCAAGCAGGCGTTCCGAACCGTTTGCCTCGCTAGAATGAAATACTCGAATGCGGTCCGCCTTGATTGAGAATTCGTTGGGTACGTCCAGTTGCTCGATAGACTCACGCATGGCAGGCGACATCGGGAAGCCCAGCAATTCCTCCGGTGTTTCCAGTACTGGCCGGCGGCGATTTCGATTGTACGTTTCCAGCTTGCACTGGTGCAGGTCCTGAAGATGGCAGAGATACTCCTGGCCGGAGAGAATCGGATCCCACAAAACAAAACTTGTGGTCTCGAGGCCGACCGTCGTGGCTGCCAGCGCGGCTCCTGCCCGCAGCCCTAAAACGGCCGGTTTACGCACGCCAGACAACTCTACCAGTTCCTCAGCAGCGGCACGAATATCGTCGCGCCACCGCGTAACATCGCCCTGCTGGCTTTCCCCTGCAGAATCCCCGGTGCCGAAATAATCGAACCTCAGCACATGTGTGTTAGTACCGGCCAACTGATCCGCTACTCGCCGTAGCGCCCAGTGAGAGCGAATATATTCCCGACCAAGGGGAGGACATATCAATACCGCATTCTCTCGAGACCCTGCACTCGCGGGCGGACTGTAGACCCCAAAAAGCGGCTCGCGCGCATTGCCAAAAAAAAAGGGATTCATGTTTCTAGGCTCACGCAAAAATACCTCATCAAATTATAAACCCAGGCTCTGGCGGATTTTCTCGAACAACGTTTTGCTCGCTGGAGGCGGCGTGGCCCGCTGATCTTCGGCATCTACGCGCGCCGCTTCGGGACACGCCAGTGCGATCTGCTCCAATGAGTCCATCACCATGGCCCGCGGGCCGATTCGGCACCCAGTTTCCCTTTCGATACGGGCGATGACCCGCATCGACAATAGCGAATGGCCACCAAGGTCGAAAAAATTGTCGTGAATCCCCACGCTTTCGACGTTCAGAGCCTCCTGCCAGATAGTGGCGATCCGCTTTTCCATGTCCGTGCGGGCCGGAGTATATTCACCCGCCTTAGCGGTGCCACGTCGAAACGGATCAGGCAGTGACTTGCGGTCCAGCTTACCGCTCGGAGTCAGCGGTATAGCAGGAACATCCACATACATAGTGGGCACCATGTAGTCTGGCAAGCGCGCCCTCAGGAACTTGCGCAGTTCGCTGGCCGTGGTGTGCTTGCCTTCTTCATGAACGACATAGGCGACCAGCCGTGCGTCGCCACCGTGCTCATTGTGAACCGTGACCACGCCCTGCCTGATGACCTCGTGTCCTACAAGCACAGTCTCGATCTCACCGAGCTCGATACGAAACCCGCGGATCTTGACCTGGTTGTCGATTCGGTGCAGGTATTCAATATTGCCGTCGGCGCAATAGCGAGCCACATCACCAGTACGATACATGCGCCCACCCTCCACGAACGGGTCCACAAAGAAGCGTTCGGCGGTCAAGTCGGGCCGGTTGTGATAGCCTCGTACAACACCCTCACCGGCGATATACAGCTCGCCGGGGACCCCCACCGGCATCGGCTGCATGCCGGAATCGAGTACATACATGCGGGTATTGGCAATAGGGCGGCCTATCAAGGGCCTTTCCTCTGCGCTCTGCAGTTTATAAGTACTGGACCATACGGTTGTCTCCGTAGGGCCGTACATATTCCACAGCCCGCCACCTGCACGGGGATACAGCTCCTGAATCAATTCCGCCGGCATCGCCTCACCACCGCACAAGGCCTTCAGGTTCGATGAACCCGCCCAGTCGGCGGCCAGCATCAGCCGCCACGTAGCGGGTGTAGCCTGCATCACAGAGACATCATTTTCTTCGATCAGCGAAACCAGACTGCTACCATCCACAACATCGTCGCCGCTCGCGATAACGACGGTAGCGCCGGAAACCAGCGGCAGAAAGATCTCCAAAACTGATATATCGAAACAAATTGTTGTCACCGCCAGTAGAATATCGGTATCTGTGATACCCGGTTCACGCTGCATACTGCAAAGGAAATTTACGGCAGTGCGGTGCGTTACCTCCACGCCTTTTGGTTTCCCTGTTGAGCCGGAGGTATAGATGATGTATGCGAGATCCTCGGGGCCATGATTAACTCTTGGGCCTAGCTCTGTTGCTGAGCTTGTCTCAGCAAGGGTCATCGTAGTTACCGTCTGAGAACCCAATGCATCGGCAAATGTTGAATCAGTAATTACGACCCTGGCCTGGCTGTCCGTAACCATGTACTCGATACGCTCTGCCGGATAGCCCGGATCCAGTGGCAAATACGCGGCTCCTGCTCTCAACACCCCCAGCATGGCCACAACCATATCAATGGAGCGCTCCATGCAAATACCTACGAACTCATTGCCGTTAACGCCCTTTGCCCGCAGGGTGTTGGCCACCTGGTTCACACGACGATTCAGAGCGTCATAATCTATTGCCTGGTCGGCGAATACCGCTGCGACACCATCCGGTTTAGTGTCTGCCTGATATTCAAACAGCTCATCGATACCGGCATCACGAGGGTAATCCACTTGCGTATTATTCCAGTCATATATTAATTGTTGCATTTCTGTTGCAGACAACATATCCAAATCGGATATCGGCTGATCCGGCCTACTCAGAGCAGATTTCAGAAGATTGAGAAAATGCTTGGCCATTCGCTGCACCCTGGCCGATGCGAATAACCTCGTATTGTATTCCAAGTACCCCCTAATCCTGCCTGAGACTTCGGCAAGCTCAAGCGTCAAATCAAACCGAGACATTTTGCTGTCTATGTCATATAAACCAACATCAAGGTCGGCCATCTTCGGCAGTTGCATCGGTGTATTGTGATAATCAAACATTATCTGGAACAGCGGAGTTCGACTCAGATCACGCTCTGGATGCAGCTCCTCTACAAGACGCTCAAAAGGTACATTTGCGTGGTCAAAGGCACCTAGTGTTGTCTTTAAAGTCCTCTGCAATAACTCTCCAAACGTAGGGTTGCCGGAAACATCTGTCCTCAAAACTAGGTTGTTGATGAACATACCAATCAGTGGCGCGGTCTCCTCTTGCTCGCGATTCGCGATCGGCGTGCCCACGATGACATCCGTTTGCCCAGAATACCGAGAGATCAGAATTTTAAATACTGTTAGTAACGTAATGAAAGGTGTACAGACCGATTCGGCGCTGAATTTTTTTAACCGAATGACCAATTCGTTGGGAATCTCGAAAAACTCCCTGGAACCTTCAAAGCTCTGAAATGCCGGTCGCGGATAGTCTGCATGCAAATAGACCACAGGCAACTCACCGGCCAGCTTTTCTGTCCAATAGTTGAGTTCCTCGTCGATCACCTCACTACCTAACTTCTCTCTCTGCCACTGAGCGTAATCCGAATACTGTATGCTCAGTTCAGACAGATCAGGTTCATTACCCAGTGAATACGCGGCGTAAATTTTCCATAATTCGTCTACAAATACGCCAAGTGACCAGGAGTCATTACAGATTTGATGGATTACCAGCAAAAATACGTATTCTTCTTCGCCTAACCGGAAGAGGCTGGTTCGCAGAACGGGGCCTTCGGCGAGATCAATCGGCCGTGCAATGTCCTGAACAATCCGTTGCTCCAGCGTTTCTGCTTCTCCTCCCTCACGCAGATCCTGTATGTTCAGCTTCAACGTTAGATCGGGCAAGATCAGTTGATATGCACTACCATCATGTGACCTATAGACTGTTCTCAGTATCTCATGTCGAGACACTATCCGATTGACACTCTTTTCCAATGCTTTACTGTCAAGTCGACCCTGTATATGCAGAGCAAAGGCATCGTTATATTGGCTACCAGGCTCGAGCTTATCAAGAAACCATAATCGTTCTTGCCCGAAGGACAAGACGGGCGCATCAGACTTTGGATCTGGTGTAATTGCCAAATTTTTGTCAACCACCACTTCATTTCGTTTATTGCCAGCACCCTTGCCTTCGCCTTTTCGCACCTCGTCATATACTTGCGATTGCTTCGATGCCTCCGCGATTTGTTCGACCTGCCCCGGCGTCTTCTCCCGACTGATAATTTGCTGACTCATAGCAGCAATAGTTGGTGAGTCGAATATCGTGTGCAAGGGCAGATCAACTTTAAACAACTTTCTGAGCTGAGCAATAAGTTGTGTTGCCAGCAAGGAGTGGCCGCCTGACTCGAAAAAATTATCATGAATACCAACATGATTGAGGCCAAGGACCTTCTGCCATAGTGAGGTAATGACTTGCTGTACAGCATTGCGTGGTTCTTCCGATTTCCCTGCAGCAACCTCGCTCCCTTTTACGGGCGCAGGCAACGCATTGCGATCGATTTTACGATTTGGCGTAAGTGGAAATTCCTCCATAAACAAATAGTTGGCCGGAATCATGTAATCCGGTAGACTTCCACAAAGCATAGCCTTCAATTCGTCAGCACTAACATTCGCGCCAGTGTGGCTGACGAGATACGCCACCAACCTCTGGCCCCCGGGGGAGTCTTCGCGCATCGCCACCACGGCCTCCCGTATCGCGGAGTGATCCGATAACAGCGTTTCAATTTCCCCGAGCTCAATCCGATGACCCCGTATCTTTACCTGAGAATCTGTACGCCCCGAATAACTCAAAGTGCCATCAGACCTGAAGTAAACCAAATCACCGGTCCGGTAGATCCGTTCATCTTCTTCGTTGACAAACGGGTTCTTGATAAACCTTTCGCTCGTTAATCCCGGGCGATGAAGATAACCTCGAGTTACGCCTGCACCCCCGATGTATAACTCTCCGGTTACGCCTACTGGAACAGGTTGCAAATTCTTATCAAGAACGTAGATATAGGTGTTGCTTATAGGTGAGCCGATCGATAACTCTTCGCCCGCAACTATCTCTTGCGTCGTGGACCAAATTGTAGTTTCCGTCGGCCCGAACATGTTCATCAGCTTACCGTCAAGCACCTTTGATAAATCGTGTGCGAGCGCGGGTGATAAGGCTTCACCACCCACCATCATGCAATCCAAGGATTTAAGCGCAAATGCCGCTCCAGGTTCTGTCAACAGCATACTAGCCATCGAAGGGGTACACTGAAAATGCGTGACTGAATGCTTCTCGATCAATTCCGGTATGGAGAGGTCCTCAGTAACTTCTCGATGCTCACGCCTACCCGAGATTTGCCTCAATCTATTCAGGTAGGGCAGGTGTTGAAGTACCGTATCGGTATCAATTCCGTAATCGATCAAACAACCTATTTCGTCTACACCGATTTCCTTGATTTGGTCGACTATCCGAATGCAGTCCCCTGGTGTGCCAAATAACCCACTACTACTAAAATATCTCTCAAAGGCAAACTCCAGAAGCGCATCCATATCCTCATCGGAAATATTTGCGAAGTACTCATCCAGGCTTTGGCCCGTTTCTTCAGATAACGTCTTGAAGGTGGGGAATTGCCAAGCCGCTGCCTTGACAAGGAACATTGCGCTTTTGAGGTAGTTCTTCATCGGCTCGCGCGCAATTTCCTTTACACGCATCGTTTCCGTACCGACCAGGGTATGTAGCAGCAACGTAACGTGTCCCCTGCCCTGGTGGCCGGCTGCATTATAGGCTTCCCTGTAGATCTTGAGATTCTCGCCAACCTTATCAACAGTCTGTCCCAATAAGTGGGTCAAGACATTCGCACCGATCTCGCCGGCGATCCTGAATGTTTCCGGGTTGCCTGCAACAGTAATCCAGATTGGCAATTCTTCCTGAATCGGACGCGGCAGGGTACGAACCTTAACAGGCTCACCTTTCGGCCCCGGAAATTCCAGCTCTTCACCACGCCACAGTCTTTTGACTTGCTCAATCGCCTCAACCATGACGTTTTTGGCATCTGCATGATTTTGCGGCATTAGCACGAAATCATTCGGCTGCCAGCCTGCCGCCATAGCCAGGCCGACCCGCCCATTAGAAAAATTGTCTACCATCGACCATTCCTCTACGACGCGTATAGGATGGTGCAAAGGTAAAACACAGCTACCTGCACGTAGTTGGATATTTTCTGTCATTGTTGCCAGTGCAGCACTGGTTACGGACGGATTCGGAAATAAACCACCGAATGCATGAAAATGCCTTTCCGGAGTCCAGATCGCAGCGAAACCGTGTTGATCTCCATATTTTGCGCTCTCCATGAGAAGTCTGTATTTGTCTTCGTTATAATCACGCTCATCATTGGCCACATTCCAGTAAAACAGACTGTACTGCATATCCTGTTGTGGATACTTCGAGTGTAACCTTATTGTTTTATTTTTCTGCGCACTGAAGTAGAGCACTACTCGATAACCCCGCACCAGCGTCCAGAGTAGCTCAAGCACGGATATATCAAACGATATGCTGGTTACAGCCAACCAAGTTCCGGGGCTTGAAGCGCCAATCCTTTGGTCCATACCACCGAAAAAATTTATAACGTTGTTGTGCTGGACCATCACACCTTTCGGCTTACCGGTTGAGCCTGAGGTATAAATGACATAGGCCAGATTTTTCCCGGTAACCTCACTTTCAGGATTTTGCGAGGACTGGTCTGTCATAATGCTCGGATGTTTATCCAGCAATATTTTTTCTTCAATTAACGGGAAACGACTGGCGTAAATCTCCTGTGTGAGCAAGGCGCTCAGACCGCTGTCTTGTGTTATAAATTCCAGTCGGTCTTGCGGGTAATCTGGATCAAGCGGCAAATACGCTGCCCCTGCCTTCAAGACACCGAGCATGGCGATTACCATCTCGGGGGAACGATCGATCAGTATTCCGACGACTTGATCTGGTTTGATACCTCGAGCTAGCAGTAGGTTGGCTATTTGGTTGGCTCGGTTATTTAATTCTGCGTACGTCAACGCTTTATCACGAAATATGAGCGCAGTTTGATCCGGCCGAATGCTAACTTGCTCTTCAAACAACTGGTGGATGCACCGTTCCCCATCGAAAACAGATTTAGTCTCATTCCAACAGCTTAGTTTTCGAAATTCGTCGTCAGTAATGATGGAAAATTCCGATAAGCATTTCTCAGGAGATGAATTGATACTGTTAATCAGGCTCTCGAGTTGCTGATGCATCAGTTCTATTGCTTCGTCAGAATAAAACCGCCTGTCATAAATCCAATGACAATAGGTACCTGACTCCGGAATCTCGATCGCGAGTTCGAAAGCTCCTTCTATTAAACCATCCCCGCTCTCTGAGACCCTTCTTACAACTAATGGAAGATCTTCCAAAATGTGATCTCTTAACCGGGGTTCCCGCAAGACCAGATCGCGCGCAAAACTGCCTTTGTCGGCGTGACTCTCTAAGAGCTTGTCAATGAACGAAAGGTACTCTTTAAAACCATGTTGACCAGATAACTTGAGATTGAGCGGCACTCTCTCCTGAAAATAGAGTTTCTGCAGTTCATCCGGCAACCGCTTGTCTGAGACAGCAACGGACAGATAATCTTTCTGAGATAACCTCGCGAAATAAAGTAGCAAGATGGCGAACAAAATATCGCCATAATTCATTCGTTCTTCCGGTGGTATGGTGACTTTCGGAATTTCAAAATGCCGGCGCCCAATCTCGTTTGGTCCCTCGCCGTTTTTTAGGCCTTGCGCATACGGAATGCGAAAAGGTTCTGCAGCTAGAATCTGTTTTATCCAGAACTCTTCGGATCTGCAGTTTCTTCTGTCAATTTTCGAGATTTGATTTTTTTCCCCAGGCGAAAGCTCTGGTAATTCATCACCTCCACTGAACCCAACAACCGAGATAGCCTCACCCGCGGGGATGCGTTTACCCTCAACGGTGCTTACTTCTCTTATCAGCACGTCATGCGTTCCAGTTGCGATGACGACGTTCGTGCCGATTTCCACAATCGTGCCCGGCGGGCAATCGGATTTTTTAGAGGTGATTTCAATTTCGGAAACAACCAGCAGCGCCGAACCCAGATAAAGTTTTGGAAGCGATAGTGGATTCCGGTATTGTCCGAACCTCAGCCCCCTCAGGAGGGCATCAATAGTCTCCGCAGGACATTTCCAGTCTATGGTTGCCGCCGAATCGGGCCTCTCACACCTAGCGAAATAACGAAATCCCGCAACCTCCTGCTTTACAGGCTTTACACTCTGCTGCTCGAACTGCTGAACCAGCTTCGTAAACGCCTCATACCCAGCCTCGAAACACTTGATGTTTAAGCTCAAGGCCGTCTCTGCTTCATCAATAGGTATGACAGCCGCTTGCAGAATATCCCCTCTGTCAACCTCAGCAGTCATTACATGCCAATTAATGGCATGTTTACTCTCTCTGTTTATCAAAGCCCAGCTAGGCGTATTCAGGCCGGCATAATTCGGTAAAGGCCCGTTATGAAAATTAACAGCAAGCTGTGTTGCTCGTTCAATAAAATAGTCCGGCAGGATTTTCAGATTGGCGATACTGAACAAGTAATTAAAATCTTTGGCTGCAAGCTTATGCAGGTTCTCTGAATGGTGGGGATAGACCTCAACGTTGTTGCTTTTACCCCAATCTTCGATCTCGGGTTCATCAGAGACGATAGCCAGGATTTGATACTGATTGGCAAGCAGATGCTCTGCACACTGCACTAACAAGGACTGGCCGCCGACCAGGATACAACTGTAGCGGGAGGTCTTACTCATACTATGAACCTCAGATCCATACCAAAATTTTTTCTTGTGAAATTTCAATGCGTGCTCGAATTATTCCTTGAGAACTATGTTAAACAGTTCCTATATCCGCAAATGGGAATTCAACTTTCAAGTGCCGCACGTCAGGTCTGATCTATAGAACCAGCGAACCCCAGCCTGACATCCCACCAATCAGGTTAGTTTTAACAGTCCAGACTCATCCGTCCGAATTTTTTCATTGTCATTGGGAAGTTTTTTTCCGCAATAATTACACCCTTTTAACTGAGTTTAGGATCAATAGCGGCGTTCTTTCAAAAAAAGTCCAGCGTTTTTTTGAGCACGGAATCTTGCAACTTAGTCACTCGGTGGCAACCAATTTGGATTAATTTCGTTCGATCTCACCTCAGATTTCCTGTTCGCTCTCATCGAAAGTTGCATTTTAGCGGGCCACCTGTTGCCCAAATTGCGTTTGACCAAACGTCGGGTTAATGTCTATATATCGCAATATCTAGTGCGCTGAGCTGTTTAGGTTAGGTTTGAAAGCTTCGGATCTGAGCGTTCACTTGGAAAATTCTATTTTCTCGAACTTTAGAGATTCCTTCTCAAGAAAGCCGGGCAACCCTCTAATCATGAACGTTAACTCGAAAAAAACCAGATGGTTGATAGCGCTTCTATTAGCCGGTTTGGCTAGTGGCTGTGAAAATAATGAACTTGCGCCCGTAGCCATTGCGGACTCTGGTTCCATTTCGGCTTGTAGTGATATTTCTACTCCGAATGCAACCCAAATCAACGTGAGTGATATTCGCGCAGAAGAGATTGCGACTGGTCTTGAGGTTCCTTGGGACCTGGAAGTATTAAATGATGGCAGGATACTGGTCACCGAGCGAAAGGGACAAATTCGATTGATCCATCCGGAAACCGGCTTGAGACAGGAGCCCTGGGCAACCATACCAGTCGTTGCGAAAGGCGTGGTGGGTTTGATGGGGATTGCACTGTCCCCCGAGTTTAGCGTATCGGGACACGTTTATGTCGTGGGCACCTATGACACTGTCGGGCAATCCAGCATCGACTCGCTATTGCACAAGATAAAGAAATCCATCATTGCCCCTTTTCAGCCAGATATTCAGTTCCCCCTTCGTAACCGCGTATACCGACTTACAGACGACCATGATTATGGACGCGACCAGACCACGATGATTGACAACTTGCCTTCCCACGAATGGTACGGCACTAGTTCATTGGCTTTTGGTCCGGACAGCATGATGTACATTACGACGGGAGACGCCGCAATACCTAACCTGGCACAGAATGACTCGTCATTAGCAGGGAAATTGCTTCGTTATCGAGAAGATGGCGGCATCCCCAATGATAATCCGGTCAGCGGATCACCTGTTTACGCCAAGGGATTTCGTAATTCTCAGGGTTTGGATTGGGACACGAAGGGAAACTTTTTTGCTACTGAGCATGGACCCGTTGGATATGACGAGCTCAATCTGCTAATCAATGGTGGGAATTACGGATGGCCTAATTTTATAGGACCGAACAAGAGCGCTGACTACAACGATCCAATACTTACCTGGTTTGCAGGGATTGCACCTTCCGGGCTTGCCGTTTTCGATCGCCCCGGGCATCCATGGCATGGAGATTTGCTGATCGCCAGCCTCAAAACAAAACAATTGAGGAGAGTAGCCACTTATCAGGATGCTGGTGGAAATAACAGGATTTGTGAGGAGATTTTGCTATCGGGGACATACGGTCGCTTAAGAGCTGTTCATATGGGCAGCGATGGGCATGTCTACCTGACTACCAGCAATCGCGATCAACGAGGGCAGCCTGAGCCCGCGGACGATCGGGTCCTTCGATTACACATACCTTGATTTTTCTTGAAAATGTCACCTGGATGGGCACTAATATAAAGAGAATAATTTCATGGTCGCCGCGCAGGATGCCTTTCATCAGTTAAAGGACCGACTTCAAAAATGAATTCTAACTTGCAGGTCTATAATAACTTCGTTCATGAATATACGGACTACACGTTAACCCCTCCAGAAATCAATATCTTACATCTATTCAGAGATAATTGGCATAACACAACTATGCTCGATATCGGTATCGGTACCGGACGGACTACCTATACATTCTCAGCTCTGGTCAAGGAGTATTATGGTATTGATTACAGCCCCGGTATGATTGAGCGTTGCAAACAGGCCTTGAGCAGCAGGGCAAATGCCGAAATCACCGTTCAGGATGCAACGAACCTGTCAAAATTTTACGGTAAGAATTTCGACTTCGTGATGTTCAGTCTGAACGGTATTGATTCGGTTGAGCACGAAGAGCGAATCCAGATTTTATCGGAAATATCCAAAGTTATTAGCCAGGAAGGTTACTTTTTCTTTTCCACTCACAACCTTTATTCATTCCCATTCTCGCCCAAGCTTCCAAGTCTGAATATTAAACGACCGCTATCTAGCCTTTACTACTGGCTTAAGGCACTGAGGCGTCTATTACGCACAAAATTTCACTACCGGAATGTCGATACAGAAACCGTATTAAGAAACGAGAAATACACCCTGGTAACTGGAGACCATGATTTTCAGATAGCCATATATCATATCAAACCGGCATATCAGGTCACGCAACTGGAAGAGCTAGGCTTCGAGGTATGCATGGTTTATAGCCAGCAAGGTGAGACTGTTGATCCGCAGACCTATACAGGCAGCGGCTATCTAAATTTTCTTTGCAGGCCACGCACAAACGCACCTTAGTTATACCTTTTTATGAAAAGTCGCTACAACAGATGAACCTGAGCGGTAATTTAACATAATTAAAAAGGGAAGAATTAAATGGGTGATAACTTTAGGTTGGTAATTCTTTGCAGCGAAGACCGCTCCGATTTGTTCTTTGCAAACAAAATTGCAAAGCGATTTGATCCGGTAGGTATCTTCGTGGAGTCTCAACGCGCCAACCCTTCGGCAGAACCCGTGCTGCAAAAATCTCTTCGTCTTGCAAAGACTCCTCATCAGATACCAGGGAAGATTTTTAATCGCATCGCGGAGCAAACCTGGCGAAAGGATGCATTGTATAATCGTAGTGAGTATAAGACTAATTTTGGCGACGCGGGCCGAAGGATTCTCGAAGCAGACAATCACAATGTTATCTACACGACCGGTGTTAATCGCATAAATGCGCCGGAGTATATTCAGGTGCTGCGGGAAATGCGCCCTGACCTCGTGGTGGTTTGCGGTGCGTCGATCCTTCGCAATGAGTTCTTGTCAGTTCCGAGAATCGGTGTGCTGAACCTCCATGGAGGGTTGTCTCAACGATACCGGGGCCTATTTACAACAGAATGGGCGGTTTACAATGCTGAGCCAGAGTACGTCGGCGGCACGGTACACTTCGTAACACCGGGCATTGATGACGGCCAAATCGTTTATCAGGGCAGGCCGTTAATCGAGGCAAACGATACGCCAAACACGTTATACGAGAAAGTCGTGCATCTTGGAGTCGAGATGATGGGGGCCGCAATCGAAGACGTTCGTGATGACAGAGTTGCGGCGACCAAGTTAGAGCGGCCTGGTGCGCTATACACAAGAAGCATGTTTACGCCCCGCGTGCTCAAGGAAACCTGGCGGCAGTTCGAACGCGGCGTTATTCGTAACTACTGCGAGAACAAGTTCGAACGTGACATACCCGTCATATCAAGCTTGATTAATGACTTTGCTACACCTTCGAACTAATGAACATTTTCAGGAAAGCTTAAATAGAATTGACTTGCAAATTGCTGACCTCAGACAATCTCACTCGGGCGAGAGGTTTTATCTGCTGACTCAGCCTCCTTCTGGAACATTGAGCGGATGCCTCTGAGAACGGGGATTAGTCGATACTCAAGATTGTAGAGCAGGAATCCTTTCAAACCCGGCTTGAATAGTTCAAGGGTTACATGTTTTGCGTAAGTATCGGTCCAATGGCTCAGATACTGGTAGTCATCTGCACAGCTGTAATATGTTGTAGCACCAGCTTGTTCAAACAGGGAGCGCAATGCATTTAACTCAGCGATGAATCCGGGAGAAAGTTTTCTGTATTGTTCATTAAAGTCGGCACGTATCGGGTAGCTGACACCACCCCATATAAGGTGTAACTCAAATGCGATCGGTTCTCCTGTGTTATTGCGCGCCATCCAGACTGATACCGAATTGCGGGGACCCAACTGATCGAATAGCGATTTGAGAAAGCGTACCGAGTCCGCTCGCGAACCAAGATCTGTTCCCATTGAACGCTTCCAGCTATGGCTCGACACTGCAACCATTTCTTCGATTATGGAATCGTCCCCCGATTTAATTACCGTTTTCTCGATCGTTCCACCGGAACGTTCGAAACGATTAGTCGTTGAACGAACACGCTGTCGGAACTTTTTCGATTTCTCGGCAAGAAATGCCTCCCAGTCCCCCGTGGTATTCACCACCGGCGTACTCAATGCTGGGTATACCGCGACCCGAATTCCCATCGACTGAGCAACTTCAGTCAGCAATTGATGTGTCGAACCCCTCTCTTTAAGGCCGCGCAATTCAATCAAATCGCAATCGAGATGCTTGATGAGCTCGCGCATGATATTTTTCCGCATCTCGTAGTCAACGTCGGATGCAAAAAGAATGTCGCAGAATGGTGTGTGTCCATTGGATAAAAACTTGGTCTTATTGACACTTATTCGACGATATTTACCGTGTACAGACGCCAGCGGGACAATAGCGACTATTCGTCCACACTGACGAATAATTTTAGACCTAAGTCTTGCTCCATCAGAAAACCCCTTCCACCAAGATAGCATCCACGCGGCAGTCAGAGGTAAAGGAACGGATTCACCAGCGTGAGTGTCGGAGGAAAGTTTTTCCCAGTCGCTCTCCAGCTCTAAAAAACGCTCGGGGTCGGTTACCGTTTCGATAGAGAAGTTATGCAACGAGCCTATACTCGGATCTATATTAATGGACACTTGATGATTACAACTCTGGTGCAATTCTATGCCTAGCCTCAGGAGCTGGCCCGCTTGGGAAAAACCTTGCGGATTAGCTGAAAGAAGTTATATTTGAGTCGATAAAGCCAACGCACAGGATGAAGCATTATTCGATCTTTTATCCAGAAGCTGCGTAGAGGCTCTTTCCGATGCAGTGTTTCGTCATCACTGTGCACAAAGAAGTTGACTCCAATATTCTGCCCTTCCGATTCAACATAGTGCCAATAGCCTGCCGGAATAAATACAACGTCGCCGGCGTTTACGGTACCACGAAAGCCTTTTAAACCTTTGAATCGTCTCTGATAACGTTTTTGTACAGTCATCGGGCGAATCTTACTGTGTAGTACTTTACCCTGATATAAAGCCTTAAAATTGAAAATGCTGAACGGATAAAGGTTGCGCGTATCAGTGTCCCGGAATACAAAGAATTCTTTCTGTCCCTGCCGAAGCAGCTGAATGCTGTTCCACGGATCATAATGCAAGAGTGTTTTGTTGTTTCCTGCGCCAATCCAAAGATTAGCTGAACGAATTTTTTCGGGTTTGAACCAGTTGGGCAGTTCAAGCGAGTCAGAAAGGCTTCCGAGACCGTCCTTGCTACTCGGTTTCCCTTGCTCTCCAAGAATTTCCCTCGCACCGATGTATAAGTTATCTCCTGATTTAATTCGGGAGATAAATTCTTTCATGGGAATTGTGAAGTACTTGAAGAAGTAGTTTACGCCATCGGTCTCAGGCTGCTGCACAGGCACCGAGCTTTCCATCTGTTCAAAGAATGACAGATCCCATTTTTCGAGGAACGGTAGCTGTTTCGCGAGACCTTCAAAGATCATTGGCCGACGAGCAGTCGACATCAACCCCTGAATATCATCTATGGCTTCTGGGTTGATTCGCTCTATTTCTGTGAACGAAAGATCATGAATTCTCATCGGACCGTCCTTTGGTTTGCACTACCAGCTAATCTATCAGATTGCCGGTAGGTTAAGTCTTTTCTGTAGTACTTTACTACTTTTTAAAGTATAGCCCACGTTTTCACTTATCAACCACTCCTCCTCGCCCCTGGCCAACTATGGGGTCTAACGTCCATAGTCGTCTGTCCTAACCTAACTGAATAAATCTCCTTTCAAATCGAGCTGCGACTCCTCGGGTAACAACGCGCATTCTCTTTATCGCCATCAAACACAAGCTTTACATTAATAATCAAGCCCCCCACACCCTAACATCCGAGCGGCACCGAAGATCTCGCCTCATCGGAAAGCATGAGTCAATAATGGATTTTGCCACTCTAAACGGTGACAGCTGACTGTCGGATGACATCGGACAGATAAAATTGAGGATCAGCGAAGCTCGGAACCGCTGGGTCAAATCAGCAGTTCCAGTTTTGGGTTCGTGGTGGGTGTGGACTGTTGAGTTGATTAGTTAAGCGAGAATGGGGCGGTATACGACGCCAGGCAACCGTCCCGGGGCCCGCTGTCCAAAATGAAACGCTCCACTCAAAATGCTGAAAACTACCCGTCAGTTCCGGCTATTCCCACTCAATCGTCGCCGGCGGCTTGGATGAAACATCGTACGTCACTCGTGAAACGCCGGTGATCTCATTGATAATCCGGTTGGAAACGGTTTCCAGAAGATCATAAGGCAGGTGCGCCCAGCGGGCGGTCATGAAATCGATGGTTTCAAC
>CETX01129798.1_pt1 | contig 19137 bp, 14 predicted proteins | sample 356501 | NCBI WGS metagenome assembly CETX01 (sample SAMEA2623390, study PRJEB7988) | marine metagenome | biome: marine biome (ENVO:00000447); feature: mesopelagic zone (ENVO:00000213); material: "saline water (ENVO:00002010), including plankton (ENVO:xxxxxxxx)" | depth 450 m | reverse complement strand
GGCAGGCTACGCGTGTAGTGCGTTTGGAAAAGCCTCCGACGATTTGACTGACACTGGTCGCCTCAGCTTTTGGGTCATCAAACCTGTCGCGCAGGTACTGAGTCACACTTTCAATGTCGAGATGGACTGCTGCCGCTTCCGTGACCGGCGCATCTCTCAGGCCGATGACCTGATCGGGTTCAACTTCACCCATTTCGTTGGCGATTATCCATTCGAGGAGAGGACCGATTTGCGTCAATGCACCCTGGTGATCAGCCTCGCTGTTTCGCGCCACCAGTGCGATCTCGTCACACACTGCAGATAATATCTGCTCAGAAGTAGGTTTCATGATCGAGTCCGGTCCGGGCTTGCCGTAAAGTTTGATCAGCACATGGTATGCCCTTTTTGGGTCCATAGGAATAATGTTGCAATCAGACAATCCGGTTGAGTAGGCAGGGATTTTCAAAAGGAAACTGATTTCCACTTGTTTTTTATGATATATCTAGTCCCAGGGGCGGTTGGTTTTAGATTCAGATACAAATCAGAGCAGTAAGGAAGCAAGAATGTCAGTGGAAATTTGGTGTGGTGGGCCAACACCTGATCCGGTAAGAGCGGCAGTCAGGGCAGAGGATGCGAAACAGTTCCAGGCAGCAGAGCGCCTGGTGAAGGAAGTGACACCACAACTGCATTGATCGCAGTTTTTCAATCTCAACCATTGCGGAATACGCAGGACCTCTTGATTCAATATCAGCAAAAATGACAGATATTAAACCAGAACATCGTGAGAAGGGCAGTTCAGTTAGGCCATTACGCATGCTCCTGCCTTTCGTTGCGCCTTACAAGGGAACAATGGTGCTGGCAATTGGTGCGCTGCTGATCTCTTCAGCAGCCCTGCTTGCCATGCCATTAGCAGTACGGAATGTGATAGATCACGGTTTCTCGGTTGAAAATGCAGCAAATGTTGACCGTTACTTTTTTGTACTATTGCTTTTCTCCCTCGTGATTGGCTTTTTTGGAGCTGCACGTTCCTACTTTGTGAACTGGTTGGGGGAGAGAGTTGTAGCAGATATTCGTGACCAGGTATTTCAGCATGTGATCAAAATGGATCCGGAGTTCTTCGAAGTAACGAAAACGGGTGAAGTTCTTTCGAGATTAACCGCTGACACCACCCTGATTCAGTCTATTTCAGGCGTTGGTCTTTCTATCGTACTCCGGTCCTCAATTCAATTCGTTGGCGCATTGTTTCTTCTGGCCTACACAAACCTCAAGCTAATGGGAATTCTGCTGCTGATATTCCCTTTTGTTGTTACTCCAGTCGTCCTGCTGGGTCGCTGGCTTCGCAAACTTTCGCGGGAGACCCAGGACCGGGTTGCTGATGCCAGTGGCCACGCTTCGGAAGTACTCAACGCAGTTGAAGTAGTGCAGGCGTTCACGGCTGAAGCGCTTGAAAGCGAACGATTCGGCAAAGCCATTGCATCCAGTTTCAGAACCGCTGTTAAGCGCACAAAGGTGCGCGCACTGTTTTCGACCGTCGCAACGACCTGTGTATTTGGCTCCCTGATTTTCGTGCTCTGGGTCGGTGCTCAGGGGGTGCTGGAAGGTGAGATCACTGGGGGTGAACTCGGTCAGTTTGTCCTGTATTCCATGTTTGTCGCTGTTTCCGCTGGTATGTTGACGGAGATGTGGGGGGAGGTGCAGCGGGCGGCTGGTGCTATGGAGCGCCTTTCTGAATTGCTCACCCTGACACCCACGATTCGCGCTCCGGCGGACCCGGCTGAGTTGCCGAGCCAGGGTGCAGGAAGTATTTGCTTTGAATCAGTTTCCTTTAGTTATCCATCACGGCCTGATCTTCTTGCAGTCAATGAGTTTTCCCTCGATATAGCTCCAGGAGAAAATATCGCCTTTGTAGGTCCATCCGGTGCCGGCAAGAGCACTCTGTTCCAGCTGTTGCTGCGCTTTTTTAACCCTACAACCGGGCGTATCCTGATTGATGGAGTTGATATCACCTTGGCGGCACCTCAAGACGTACGCAAGCGCCTTGGAATAGTACCCCAGGAGACCATCATCTTTGGTGCGAATGCGGCTGAGAACATTCGCTTTGGCAAGCCGGATGCTGCCCAGGAGCAAGTCATTGCTGCAGCGCATGCGGCTTCAGCACACGAATTTATAGTGCAACTCGAGAATGGTTACGATACGTTTCTCGGTGAAAAAGGAGCACGCCTATCCGGCGGTCAAAAACAACGTATTGCAATAGCACGGGCGATTCTGAAAGATCCCCCGATACTTTTGTTAGATGAGGCAACCAGTTCCCTGGATGCTGAGAATGAGCGCCTGGTGCAGTCAGCCCTGGAATATCTGCAGAAAGATCGGACGACAATTGTTATCGCTCACCGACTAGCTACGGTATTGCATGCAGACCGTATTGTGGTCATTGATCAAGGCCGAATACTTGATGTAGGGAGGCACGCCGAGTTGATTGAGCGAAATCCATTGTATGCGAGGATGGTGCGTTTACAGTTTGGCCATGCCCACCATGAAGAGCCACATCTTAAATCTGCAGTGTGAGCAACTCTGGCCCGTCCGTGAGGTCACTCTATTTACGGACAGGAACTAACTTAATAGCTGGCTAGCCCCGTTTCTACCAACGCATCCATGCCCATTTCACTAGCTCGTATAAATCTTTCAAATGTATTTGCCTGGGTGAGGATATCGCCCAGGTCTATATTGTAAGCGTGCACGGCATCATGATGGGGAACGTTACGCATTGCCTTCAGCCATCGAGTCAGGGTTGGGTACGGTTCGAAGTCAAAAAGATTCGCAAAATGGAACTGTCCCAACTCTGAGTAGCAGGTCAGGTCAGCAACCGTCGGGTCAGAGCCTCCGCAAAGAAATGTTGATTGCCCAGGAAAATAGTGATTCTCAAGGAACTCTGCAATGACCGTAACAGTCTGATTGCCAGTCTCATGCGGATTGTCGCTGGCAAATGAACTGGCAAGGTTATCGGTCTGGAAAATGCTCAAGGGGTTCGGTTCTGTCTGGGGAAGATTCAGCGGCTTTACCACATGAGGCGCCATCAAATGGTAAGTCGCGAGGCGAACTAATGTGTGGTGCATATGAAGGAATTGATGAACCAGTGCCTGTTCCTCCAAAGAATCCGGGTACATGGTTTTCCAACCATGTTTTTTCCCCAGGTACCAGACAATTGCTGCCATCTCCGACAGGTTAAACTCACCGTCTCTTATGGAAGGTACCTGGCCCCTGGGGTTGGTCCCTTTTGTATCAAGATTGAGTTCCGCGTTGAGACCTAGCTTAAAAGGAAGGTTACCTAGTAGGCATGCCCAGAATACGGTGCGAGACGGCTGGCTCGCTGGATGGCCGTAAATGGTTTAAGTTATTTGGTCTCCAATGCATTATCTAGAAAGTGAGTTTTCGGTCTCTTCCATCCTTGTTGACCACCAGATCGTGAATAACAATACCACCTGGAGCACCAGCCTGATAGATAACATGGTGGGAGTGACGTCGGGGAACAACCCCGGGTTCAGCCACATGTGAATATTTGCTGGCGTCACCGCCAGCGTAAGAGCGATTAGTCCCCATCCAGCCAGCGAACGTAACTTTGGCGAGAGAATTGCCAGGGCCAGAAAAATTTCAAAAACGCCACTGACATAGACTGCCATCAATGGAAATGGTACCCAGGGCGGTACTATCGAAACAAAAAAATCTGTCTGGATAAAGTGGCCAATACCGCCACCCATAAACCAGATAAACACGACGCCGAGACCAGAGTAGCGGAAATATATTCTCATTGTGTTACTTCACTTTTTAGTCGTGGCAGGTTGTTCCTGAGTTGAGCACAAATCAGATCAGCTATGACTATTTCTGACGATTAGTGGGTTTGCCCAGAATTCGGTCAGAAACTATTCGCAGCTGTATTTCCGATGTACCCTCAAATATTTTGGTGAGCCGGGCATCGCGCCAATAGCGTTCGATCGCATGTAGCTTCGTGTAGCCCGCGCCACCAAAAATCTGCAATGCATCGGAAGTTACCCGTTCCGCCATTTCCGAAGCGAACCACTTGACCATAGCGGCTTCCTTGTCCAATCTCTGCTGATTATCGAGCTGAGTTGCCACGTGGTACATCAGTTGACGGGCAGCTTCAATTTCCGTTGCCATGCGGGCAATTTTGAATCTAGTCTCCTGGAAGTCCGATATAGGCTGTTTGAACTGCACCCGCTCCTGTGAATAGGCGATAGCATCCTCGAGGGCGCCGCGGGCGAGCCCAATGGCTCTTGCGGCCGTATGCGCTCTTGCTACTTCAAGGCCATTAACAGTGGATTTAAAACCATCGCTACCATCAGCGCCAACGATATTGGTTCTCGGAATCCTGCACTCATCGAACGCAAGTTCGAAGGTTTTCCAGCCGAAGTAACCGATTTTTGGAATCGGGGATCCCTTGCAACCGTTTGGCAGCTCACCCCTGGGTTTCTCAATGATAAAAGATCGCAGGCCCAGGTGCGGCTGATCGGGGTCACCCTCAACCCGGCATAGAACAGAAATGTAATCGGCGCCATCGGCAAACGTGCACCAGTATTTATTGCCGGTAATGACCCACTCGTCTCCATCAAGCACGGCGCGGCAGCTTACACTGGCGAGATCCGAACCGGCACCAGGTTCTGAAAGGGAAACCGCAGCCAGATATTCGCCCTTTGCCGCCTTGCTGGTGAGTTCGAGCCTCTTTTCCAGCGGCCATCCCTCGACGGCCATGACCCCGGTAGATCGGGCAATAATACTGGCAACGCTCATCCAGCCACGGGAAAGTTCTTCCGCAATCAGACAATACTCAAAAACTCCCAGACCCATACCGCCATATTGCTCCGGGATTCGAATACCAAAGTAGCCCATTTCGCCCATCTTTCGCCTGAGATCCATGGGTATTTCACCCTGGACCGGATCCAGTGCATTGGCGACGGGCAGCACTTCTTTCATGGTGAAGTCTCGTGCAACTTCCTGGATCATTTTGCGTTCGTCTGTCATGTAGTCGACGTTGTTCTCGCGAACAGCATCTTTGCTTCTATCCATTACCATGGTGAACTCCCGCTGTCCTTCGTGACCACGTCTGGTCCGGGTAACTTATTGATAACCCAGAAGTCACATTCCGATCAAATCGGCTTTATCGACAATATTCTGGAGAATGCGAACGCTTGCTTGATCTACCATCACGCCATCCACGCTGATGGCGCCGAGACCCTTTTCCTTTGCTTCAGCATAAGCCTGCTGTTGCTTGCGCGCTGCATCTACCGCTTCCTGTGTAGGAGAGAAAGCTTCCTGTGCAATGTCGATCTGGCTTGGATGAATCGCCCATTTACCTACCATACCAAGAACGTTGGATCTTTCGCACTCCTTCCTGAAGGCATCGGGGTCATTGAAGTTCGCAAAAGGTCCATCCACTGGGTCGACCCCATTGGCACGACAGGCGATGGTCAGTTGATAACGTGGATAGTGCCATATGTCAGGCGGGTATCCACCACCGTCGCTGCCAATGCTGCTTAGGTTCATCCCCTGGCTGGCGGAATAATCGCCCATGCCGAAAATCAGGCATTCGAGACGGTCGCTGCAGGCGGCAATCTCATTTACATTCATCATCCCCTCAACTTCTTCAATCAGGCACTCAATGCCTATGCGATCTTTTAGTCTGAGCTTCTTTTCCAGTTGATCCAGCAGCAGATGAACAAATACAACGTCGTGTGCAGTCTTCGCCTTGGTGAGCATGATAGTGTCTAGCTTGCCTGCAGCACCGGTAACGACTTCGATTATGTCATCGTGACAGTATTCGGTTTCAACATCATTCACTCGTACGCAAACAGTTTTGGGTTTCCATTCCAGGCCGTTTAAGGCGTCAACGATCAGGCCCCTTGCTGAGGTCTTTGCATTCGGGGCCACGGCATCCTCCAGGTCCAGGAATACATGGTCCAGTTCAAGATTGGCGGCCTTGGTTATCATTTTTTCGCTGCTTCCTGGAACGGAAAGCTGGCAGCGTCTTAATCTCTTTGGTCGAGACATTGTTTCTCCTTCGTCGCAATTAGATTGTGTTAGTTTTATTGGCTTTGCTGGATGATTCCGCTATTTGCCATTTCTTCAATTTCCTCTTCAGTGTAGCCTATAGCTTCTAACGCTATTTGCGTGTGTTCTCCCAGCAGGGGCGCACGGCTGTATACGCCACCCTGGGTCTTTGTCATTTTAATTGGTGTATTGGTGATGTGGAATTGTCTATCGGTCCCGGGCTGATCTACCAGCGCCAACATCTGCCGTTCGGTGACATGAGGATCATTAAAAAGATCCTCGGTGTTCTGCACCGGACCAAATGGAATCTTGCCGCCAAGGATCGTAGCTAGGTCTTTTTTGGTGTGCTGCGATGTCCAGTCAGAAATGATACTGATAAGTTGCTCGCTGTTCTGAACGCGGTCGTAGTTTCGGAGGAACTTTTCATCTTCTATGAGTTCGTGCCGGCCCATCTCGGCGCACAAGCCCGCCCAAAAGCCATCACCGGGGCAAGCAATTGCAACGTGTCCATCACTTGCCGGGAAGACACCAAAAGGGCACAGGGTAGGGTGCGCATTGCCGTCGGGTTTTGGTACTTCTCCGGTGTACGAATAGAGCGGAACAATGCGTTCACAGAATGCTAGGATTGCGTCATACATAGCCACGTCTATGAACTGCCCCTCGCCTGTCTTGTTGGCGTGGTGAACGGCGCTGATGATGCCGAATGCAGCAAGTGTTGCTGGAATTAGGTCGCCAATGCCTGGGCCGACCTTGGTTGGAGTGCCGTTCTTATCGCCGGTTACGCTCATGATTCCACCCATGGCCTGGGCGATTACGTCGTAGGCAGGCCAGCTGCTGTAAGGGCTACGCCCGGTTCTTGGATCACCAAACCCGCGAATTGCAGCGTAGACCAGTTTCGGGTTAATTTCAGAGAGAATTTCATAGGAAAGTTCCAGACCTTCCATTACGCCGGAGCGAAAGTTTTCCACTAGTACATCAGACTCTGCTACCAGTTTCTTGATGATCTCACGACCCTCATCCGATTTAAGATTAATGGCAATGCTTTTCTTGTTGCGATTTACGCTCTGGAAGTATCCGCCGAAGGGGCGGCGATCTTTTATTTCGGGTGGGAAAGGCACCATGGTCCTTGTCCCGTCGCCAGTCGTCAGGGCTTCAACCTTAATGACATCCGCTCCCTGGTCGGCCAGCAGCATGGTACAGAAAGGACCGGCAAGTGCGCGTGTAAGATCCAAGACCTTGAGTCCCTTGAGAGCGCCCTCTGGTTGAAGGGGGGTCATTTTGAACCCCTTTTTTTGATTTGAACTCTGCGTTCCCCCTCAAAAACGATTACATCGTTTTGGTTGATTCCCCAGTGCCTGAACTTCACAACACCGGAATCCGTGTCCTGGGATTCCTTCTCTAACACTTCACTGAAGGCGTATAGTGAGTCGCCATGAAAGACAGATGCCTTGAGACGTATCTTGTCCATCGACAATTCTCGAACAGCATTCTCTGCCGTATCCTGGGTGGTCATGCCAATAATCATGGCTATAGTGACGCCACCAAACTGCAGGCGTCTGCCGAAGGTGTCTTTGACTGCATCTTCATTAAAGTGACCTTCCGCAGTGTTGAGAACCTGCAGCGTAATGCCAACGTTGTCTGATTCGCACATGGTCTTCCCGCGTGCATGACGAATCACATGGCCAACCTTGAAGTCTTCGTAGTAAGTATTGTCACCGGTAAGTTTTGTCACGTTCATCGTACAGTTTCCGGATTGCGGAAGCGGACAAAGTTGGTTCGCTTGAACTCAATTACCTTTTCACCGAGCTGGTTAAAACCGGATGTTAGCCAGGTGACGATACCCGCATCTTTGTTACTCTTCGAAATACGCTTTGCGATGACCTCGCTTGATGCTGTGATAGTGTCGCCGACGTGAACGTCCCTGATGAACTCACATTCGTCAACACCGAGGAAAAGCCCACCACTTTCGGAAAGATCCTCAACTGACATGCCGAAAGTTGTGTTGAAGACCAACATAGGGTTAGCCAGCATTTTTTCGTGCCCCTGCGTTCGAGCATAGGGTTCATTAAAGTAGAGTGGATTGAAGGCCAGGGTCTGGGTGGAAAACATGGCATTGTCCCCATCGGTTAAGGTTCTTCCCCAGTGATGATGAAAAACCTGCCCTTCTGCAAAATCTTCGAACTGATGCCCCTTTCTGGCAGGGACTGCACGTTGCCTGAAATCCTGTTCTTCCATCAGCTTTAGAGGTTCCTCCTGATCATATCCACAGGGTCCGGATTTTTCTCTCGATACAACTAATATACATTTCGCCCTGCCTCTTGTCAGCATGGGAGTGTGCACTTAGGGCAAGCATGTCAGTACCCATGAAACCCACAGGTTTTTCGCGTAGCATTGCCAGAATCATGAAATAGGTTGAAGTGGCTCGGGAAATGACAGAAAGGATAAAGGTTGGGGGCTTGAACGTAGCCAAGGTTCTACACGAGCTCGTAGAGCAGGAAATAGCACCTGGAACGGGTATTGATCCCCTGGAATTCTGGTCAAAACTGGAATCTCTGCTTGAGGTTATGGTACCCAGGAACAGGGCGTTGCTCGCAAAGCGTGACGATCTGCAGAGGCAGATCGATGAATGGCATAGGGAAAATGCCGGGCAACCACATGATGCTGCAGACTACCTCAGTTTCTTGAAGGACATCGGCTATCTGGTGGAAGAAGGTGACGACTTTGAGATCCAAACGCAAGATGTAGATGACGAGATCGCCCTGGTAGCAGGTCCGCAGCTGGTTGTCCCCATAATGAACGCAAGGTTTGCCCTGAATGCTGCCAATGCGAGGTGGGGCAGCCTGTATGACGCACTCTATGGAACCGATGTAATTTCTGAAACCGCTGGTGCCCAAAAGGGTCGAAGCTACAATCCTGTTCGTGGTGAAAAGGTTATTGCCTATGCGTCTGGCTTCCTCGATGAGGTAGTGCCCCTTGCCGGTGCAAAGCATGCCGATGTCACTGAGTATCTTATTCAGAATGGCAAACTTCTTGCCCGGACCGAGTCAGGTGAAACCTTCCTTTCAACTGTCACCCAACTTGCTGGCTATAGTGGTGATGCAGCTAAGCCAACTGGTATTCTGCTGAAGAATAATGGCCTGCATCTTGAGCTCCAGATCGATAGGACTGATCCGATTGGTAGAGATCACCAGGCAGGAGTAAAAGATGTTTTGATGGAAGCAGCGATTACCACTATCCAGGATTGTGAGGATTCCGTTGCCGCTGTGGATGCTGAAGATAAGGCCATCGTGTACAGGAACTGGCTGGGATTAAACCGTGGTGACCTGGCGGAGGAATTTGAAAAGGGCGGCAAGACCATTCGTCGCTGTATGAACCCGGACAGGGAATACAATGGCCCCAATGGTGAAGCGCTGTCGCTGCATGGGCGCAGCCTGTTGTTGATCAGAAATGTCGGTCATTTGATGACCAGTGATGCCGTATTGCTGGCGGATGGAAGTGAAATTCCAGAAGGAATCCTGGACGGGATGATGACTAGTCTTGCAGCGATGCATGACCTGAAGGGCATTGGGTCACTGCGGAATTCAAGGACAGGCAGCGTCTATATTGTGAAACCCAAGATGCATGGTCCTGAGGAAGTACAGTTCACGGTTGACCTGTTTGCCGCCATTGAAAATGCATTGGGACTTAAACGAAATACGTTAAAGGTTGGCATCATGGATGAAGAGCGGCGAACCACGCTAAATCTGAGAGAGTGTATTCGTGTGGCTGGCGAGCGAGTGATTTTCATCAATACGGGTTTTCTCGACCGGACCGGCGATGAAATCCATACAAGCATGATAGCTGGACCCATGGTGCGAAAAACGCTGATGAAACAGCAACCTTGGATAGCAGCCTATGAGGATTGGAACGTTGACACGGGACTGCATGCTGGACTTGCCGGTAGAGCTCAGATAGGCAAGGGCATGTGGGCGATGCCGGATGAGATGGCGCAGATGATGGAAGCGAAGATCAGCCACCCTGAGGCAGGTGCCAATACCGCCTGGGTGCCGTCTCCCACGGCGGCGACTCTACATGCGATGCACTACCATAAAGTTAATGTCATGAAGCGTCAGCAGGAACTTAAATCAAGGCCTGCACAGGACCTTACTGATCTTCTAAAAATCCCCTTAATGCATGGTGAAAATCTGTCAGACGATGAGGTGCAGCAGGAACTGGAAAACAATGCCCAGGGTATTCTTGGCTATGTTGTTCGCTGGATTGACCAGGGAGTGGGTTGTTCAAAGGTGCCGGACATCAATGATGTGGGTCTGATGGAAGACCGGGCAACCTTGCGGATTTCCTCACAGCATATTGCAAATTGGTTACAGCATGGAATCTGCAGTGAAGAGCAGGTCATGAATACATTGAAAAAGATGGCGGTAGTTGTGGATCAGCAAAATGAAGGTGACGTGAACTATCGTGCCATGTCATCTGATCTGGACAAGAGTATCGCGTTCCAGGCAGCCTGTGACCTGGTGCTGAAGGGGTGTGAACAGCCGAATGGATATACTGAACCCGTGCTGCATGCCAGAAGAAAGGAAGTTAAATCTCATCAACAGTAACTAAATATTAAGATGATACTGTGAAATAATTGGCCCATGGCTACCGATAATAATGAAAAGATCCTCATTGTAGAGGATGAAGCGCTGGTCGCGAGAGAGCTGAAGAGCAGACTGACGCAAATGGGGTGGGTGGTGGTCGGGATTGCCTACGGTGACGAAGCGATCGAGATAGCCAGGGAAACTCAGCCGGATTTGTTGTTGACGGACATCCACCTTAAAAACGGCATTGACGGAATTGATGTCGCACAGAAAATATGTGCGGAAATGGACATCCCGGTAGTATTTCTGACTGCCTATTCAGACGATCAGACGGTTGCAAAGGCAAAGCTGGTCACACCTTTTGGCTTTATTATTAAGCCTGTCGAGAATCGTGAGTTGCAGATCACGATTGAAATGGCGCTGTATAAGTTCCGCCTTGACAAGGAACTGAAAGAAACTCAACAACTTCTTCAAACAGCCCTCAGCTGCATTGGCAGCGCCCTTGTATTTGTAGATGACGCTGGTCATGTTCTAAATCTGAACCAGGATGCCAGAACCCTGTTGGCGACCGAGAAAGCCATAGGTAAAAGCTGGCAGAACCTGCTTAGCCTGTCTGAGGGGACTTCCGTACTAAAGGCGATCAATACGGCGCTGCGCGAAAAGGGGATCGCCCGACTGTCACCCTTTGTTATACAGGTGGCCGACCAGCAAATGAAACTGGTGGACGGTATCGTCGGGCCAATGGATTCAGGCGGTGTGCTGATACTAAGGGAGTTGGCAGATATCAGTGATTCCGTTGAGACGCTAACCACTACCGATGATCTACTGGAGAACCTTGGCCTGGAAACGCTTGCCCCGGGTGATCCAGCGCTTTGCCAGATGTTGATAGCGCCGGACGGCATCGAAGGGCTAAAGGCCAGGAAAGTCATCGAGAAATTATCGCACCAGTTCGACGACTATGTTCGATCGACAGATCTGGTTAGTGTTTTTGCAGGTTCACTGCTGTCGTTAAGCATGCCCTACACCTCGATTTCACAGGGGGAACAGATTGCGAAAACGCTGCTGGAGAAGATCAACAGCAATATTGGTTTCAGTGAAAACACGCATTTCAGTATCGGCCTTGCCCATAGCATTGCCGGAGACAGGCAACCCATAGAGCTGTTTCGTCGCACTACGTTAGCCTTGAACAGCGCGCGCAGTACGGGGGGCAGTAAACTGGTAGTTTGGAACGAAGGTTTAGAAGAGACCAAGTCCAACAGGACCAGCGAAATCCAAATGGAACGTGAGTCCCGTAATGTTGTGTTGCTATGGAATGTAATGAACGTATTGTCCCACGCAGATTCACTTGAAAGCCTGTGCAGAGGATTTTGTGAACAACTGTTTCACTTTTTTAACTTTGACCGCATTGCTCTTCTTGCCAAGAGAAATGCATCACTGGAAGCGACTACCGCATTCATGCAGGGTAAAGGAGCAATAGCATCAATCTCAGAGTTGGACCTCGGGGCAGCTGAATTTGAACTGATTGATAGCCTCATGAATGACGGATCCGGCGATGCAAAGCAGGACAGGGTTTGGTTATTTGATCTCGGGGAGCAGCGCGTGTTATTTCTGGACCCGGTCGCAGCTGAAGATCGCGCGCAAAGTGATTTCCTGATGACACTGGTGGCATATTTTTCAGCCAGCATGTCCCGTTTTGAGTTGGCGCCTGAGTCTGAGCCGGTAGATGACTTCTTTCGAGTCGGTAATCTCATTTACCGCTCACCGCAACTGGGCAGTATCATGGAGAGCGTCAAACTCGTTGCGCCCACAGATGCGACGGTACTCATTACTGGGGATACTGGCACTGGAAAAGAGATGTTTGCCAGGCATGTGCATAATATCAGCCCACGCAGGGACCAGCCGTTTATTATCGTGGATTGCGGCGCCATTGTTGGCAGCCTCATAGAAAGTGAATTATTTGGTCATGTGCGTGGTGCTTTCACGGGTGCCGACAAAAATTTTTCCGGCAGGCTGAAAGAAGCCGATGGGGGCACGCTGGTGCTCGATGAGATCGGTGAGCTGCCTCTTGATGTACAGGTCAAATTGCTGCGTTTTGTGCAGGAACGAGAAATTGCAGCGGTTGGAGCCACGGAATACTTTGCAGTTGATACTCGCATTATTGCAGCCACCAACAAAGATCTAAAGAAAATGGTGGAAGAAGGCACTTTTCGTGAAGATCTTTACTACCGCCTGAACGTATTTACTATCGAAACGCCGAGGCTTAAGGATCGGGAGGAGGACATTCTTCTTCTCGCTGAACACTACCTGCGACTATATGCCCAGCGCTATAGTAAGGGAGCGCTGGGGTTTAGCCTGGAGGCAGAACAGGCCTTGTTACAGTACGAGTGGCCGGGAAATGTTCGCGAGCTGACTAACGTCATTAATCGTGCGGTTATCCTTTGTAAGGACACATCTATCAACCCTATTCACCTGGGTTTGTTTTCGAAGGCAGAAGTGACACCTGTGGCAAAACCGACAGGACAGGTTTCACTGCGAGAACAAATCAGTGAACTAGTCGACCGCTCCCTTGCCATGAACCCAGATCTACCACCCGTCGGTCTGTGGCTGGAAGAGGACCTGATCCTGATCAGCATCGATGACAATTCGGGTGTTCTAAGCAGGGCAGCGAGTAGTCTCGGTATACCGGAGACTACGCTGCGCAGGAAGGTGAACCGTCTCAAGGATATTTACGGTAACGCCATACCTGATCGACCCAGGGGCTGGGTAGATGTCGGCAAGATGTTACCTGAATTGATTGGCAACTCGAGGGAGCATCGGGTGTCAGTATTGGATCTAGTCTCTCAGTCGCTGGCGAGGGAAATCGAAAGTCGCAACCTGCTCCGCCAGGAATCGGCAAGACTGATGGGTGTATCGGTGCCTACCTATCGGAAGTTGATTGGTTAAATTATTGTAGCCTAAGCCGAGTGGGTTAAAGAGAACTTAAGACAGAGAGCAGTGCATCTTCCGTTATGGGTTTGATCATGACTTCATTAGCACCAGCATCAATTGCTCTTTGAATTGTTTCGGGATCGTTGTAAGCGGTAATTATGATTACATTCGCCATGGTCATTTCCTTTACCAGGCGACAAATATCTATGCCATCGAGACCATCACCCTTTAGGTTGATATCGACCAGCACAACATCTGGTTCATATTGAAGGATTAGTTCTGCAGCGGTTGCTCCGCGGGTTGCCATGAATACTATTTCATGCTCGTTTTCTTCCAGTATTCCCTGAAGACCCAGGGCTACCAGTGATTCATCTTCGACTATAGCGATTCTCATTTGTGTTATTGGTCTATTGGAAAAACAATTTCGACGGATGTGCCGGAATCATTGTCCAATACCATTTTCCCTTCCAATTGACGAAGTGCGAGGACAGATATGATACTTATCCCCATTGAAGCAGGATTTTCAAAAGCAGTGGTATCACTAACACCGATGCCATTGTCGGCCACTCTTAAGCAGTAGTTGTTCTCTTCGGTTGCCAGGTAGATATTAATTGCAGAGTTGCTCTGGTTTTTATTGAAAGCGTGTTTCAGCGAATTTGTTACAAGCTCGTTGACGATCAAGCCGCAGACAATAGCTGTATCAATACTCATGACTATCGGATCAACCGATACTGTGATTTCAGGTGTACTCACGTCGGGTGCCTGTTGGAAACTGCTGAGATTCAATGCCAATGCCTTAAGGTATTCCTCGACGTTTATTGTTCGTAAGTCATCTGATTTGTACAGGCTTTCATGAATAAGTGCCATCGCCTGAATTCGACCCTGGCACATACGAAACATTGATTTAATGGAGGCATCATCAATAGATTGCGATTGTATTGTTAACAGGCTGGAGATGAGCTGCATATTGTTCTTAACGCGATGGTGAATCTCTTTGAGCAGCAGCTCTTTTTCAGCCAGCAACGCGGTCTGTTCCCGGGTTCGCTGTTCCACCAGATGTTCCAGGTGATGGACATTCGCCAGCTTCATGCGGTTGGTGATATTGATCCTTATAAACCACAGAGCTAGTGCAGCAAAGGTAGCGTAGAGCAGATAAGCCCACCAGGTTAACCAGGGGGGATTCAGAATGGTGAAGGGGGCTTGAATCGTGTTTTCACTCCAGATGCCGTCACCTGCAGATCCTCTAAACTCGAATATGTAGTCGCCGGGATCCAGATTTGTGTAGGATACATAGTTGTATCTGGAACTTTGCCAGGAACTGTCATAACCCCTGAGTCGATATTTATAAGCATTGTTGCTCGGGTTGGTGTAGTCCAGCACTGCAAGGTCAAAGCCGATATCATTGATGTTGTGTTTAAGTTCAAGCGGGCTGTAAGCCGGTGATGCACGCAGGTCGAATTGCACCTCGCCCTCTCCTGTAATTGATCTAAGTGCAATTGGCGGTCCTTTCGCTGGTGTGGGTAGTCCGTAGCTTACGAACGCGTTGAAGCCGTTAGCCCCACCGAACAACATTATGCCATCGGGAGTCTTCGCGTATGCATTTGTATTGAAGTCATTGTGCTGAGCGCCCTTTTCACGGCCATAGTGCCAGACCGTCCGCGTAGCGGGGTCCAGTTGATTGAGCCCTCGTCCGCTGCTAATCCAGACGTTGCGCTCGTCTACTTCAAGGATGCCATAGATACCGTTTGAAGATAGGCCATCGGCGGTGGTGAAATGATCTTCAAGTGAGTTTGTTTTTTTGTTGTATAAGTGGAGACCTTGATTCAGTGTCCCTAACCACAGACGATCATTTGGTGCGGGCGAAAGAGATACTATTCTATACTTTGGACGGATGTAGGAACTTAATGAAAATGACTCTATATTCAACCTAGACAATCCCACCGCAAGTGAACTGATCCAAAGGTAGTGTCCGTCTGACTTAAGAACAGGGATCGTTGGTGTTTCGGCTTCTTTCTTGGCTTTTCCTGCAATGATTGGAAGGGAGTCATGTAATAGGGTACTAACTGTTTGGAATTTTTTGCCATCAAAATAGAAGACACCCTTGTTGAACACTCCCACCCATACTCGGCCGGTATAGTCTGTTTCAATACTGGTAATTCCGTTTCCAGGCAGACCGCTGTTGTTTGATGAAGTGAAGGTGGCTGTGGAATGATCTGGCTTTAAGACTGTTATGCCAGATTCAAATGTGCCAATCCAAAGGTTACTAGATAAGTCGAATTTTAAGCTAGATATTCGTTTAGAAAGCAGGAGTCGATTTCCAATCACTCTCTTTTCTGAGTCCCATCTCGCTACTCCACCTAGCGTTCCTATCCAGAAGTCCTCGGACTTTGGTGCAACAGCAAATGATGTAATATTGTTATTGGGGAGGCCAGGCTCATTTGATTGGTTAATTCTTGTAAGATAGTTAGTCGTGTCCTTGAAGACTGAGACACCGATGTAAGTTGCGATCCAGACAAGGCCTGCAGAATCTTCAAATAGGTCAACTACAATATCGTGTGATAATGTTTGATCACTGAGTGAGCTTGACAAATATGTTTGGTATGTTCTCGATTTCGATGAATAGATCGCAAGCCCACGACCGGTGCCTACACAGATAGTATTGTTACTTGTCTTCAAGATGCTTCGAATTTCGTTTGACCTTAGTTGCGAGGAATCTCCCATTTGGTGGCGGTCAACGATTTTCAGAGACTGACGGTTAAGGACAAATACGCCCGCATCGTGGGTGCCGACCCACATATGATCTTGCTCTACATTGACCAGCGCACGTATGGGGCTTCCGTTCGGGAGAGTCATATTGGCTGGGGTTGTGTCCTGAGCTGACCTGAACCGATAAACATTGCCCCGGTTGGTCCCTGCCCACACATGATGATCGTCTTTACCGAGGGAGCGAGTGTGGATGCCAGTCATTGCATGGGATACGTCGTGGTTCTCGGCTGAAATGATGGATACACCTCTGTCGTGGGCGACCCAGAGGTTGCCCTGAAGGTCAACCAGCAGGGCATGGATCTTCCTGGCCAGCCACCCGGTACCCGCAAGATGAAACCTCCGGAGCTCGCGTGAATTGGCGGGCCAGAGGTATAGTCCATCATCGGTCGCTATCCAGAGACCATTGTCGCCAGTGGACTCGATGGCTCGTATCGAGTCGTTCGACAATTTTGAGTTTTGTTTGTCGTAAATTTTAAAACTTTTTCCATCATATGAATTTAGGCCTTCTCCGGTCCCAATCCATATCATCCCGGTAGGATCCTGGTGGACATGGTGTATTTGAGAATTGGACAGGCCCTGATCGACTCCCATATTTCTGAAGACAATGTTCGGCCTGTCGACGATACTTGTTGCGAGGCAACTATCACCCAATGATAAAGTCAGTGATAAAGCTAGCAACGTTGCGTATAAGGGGTTCGTGTTCAACCTGCAGGAGTGTTGCCGCATGGGTAGACGGCTTGATGGAACATCAGAGCACCCATTTGCCCGGAATCGATGTTTTCTGTATAAACCCATACACCTTGTTTCCTTATGATGCGGCCGCAAAATGGATGAAACAGACCGGTTGAAAGAGGCGGAATCTCTGATCACGCGGTACTACGAGATTTCCAAAATACGGGATGAAACCGAGAGGGTACGACAGTTTATCGAGATTGACTCCCGCCTGAAAGAGTACTACAAACAGGTACTTCAACCGTTGCATGGTCGACATTTGAGACTGGCGTTCAGTGAACGGTCAGGTGACAAGAGGGGTTTAAGGGTTTTTACTCGACGAGAGGTCAGCCCACGGCCCGAGCAGGAGAAGGCCATTGTTGATTTTACCGAGCGGCTGGATGAGGCCATGGCTTACAGTTCACCATTAGCAAGGTCTTCCGACGATGACGAGGACAATTGAGCCGCCGCCGTCTGTTGTTGTTCGACCATCTCAGTTTGATACATGACCCAGGTTAGTTCAGCGGTTTTCTCTTTGTTTAACACTTGCCCGGTATTCCTTTTGAGGGACTCAATTTTGTTATAGCAGTTGATCAGGCATGCCAGGTCAATCTCGCTGTGGGATCCTGCAAAAGGCATATCGCCGAGTAGCCAGTTAGAGTCCCTTGCCTCCAATTCTTCGAGGTACCCGCGCACTTGGCTGTTTCCAAACAGGAAGTAGCTGCCCAGTTCGCCCGCTTCAAGTTCTTCAAACCGGAAGGTTGGGAACTCAACACACTGGATTGAGCCCGCTCTCACAATAGACTGGAGTTTTGCATTGCCAGGGCCTAGCAGACAGCCCGTTTGTCTAAAACTGACATCCCGGTTCTTATACTTCACCTGCTTCTGCCGCTCGGTCATTAGCGCGCATCTGGACTGACAGATAACGATGAAGGCTCTGCTCCAGCTTTCCTTAAGAATATTTTCGATGCCAGTGTTGAATTCGCCGGGGTTGATGAAAGATAGAACTCTGTGCCTGGGACCAGTTCCATAAACCAGCCAGTTGAGGTTTAGGTTTTCAGCTTCACCCATGAGAGCAAGTTCCTCGGTGCTCGGTAGGGGCTCAGAATCTTTAAACAATCTGTGAATGCGATTATTTGTGAAGCCAAGATCAACCCCCCAAACATGTCGTTTTCGGTCTCGTAGTACGTTGAGTAATCGCTCGACAAATGCTCGTTTGCTTGTATCCATAGAATGTCTATTTATAAAAATTATCTTAACCAACTAGCAATTATATATCTAAATATAGAAATTAGGCAATCTACAATCCACTCTACTCTATTCACAAAGCCAGTCAGCATGCGATCCGCAGGACTGTTGAGCATTCTGTGGGGAAGTGAGTAGCCTTCTTGGATCGACGGAAGGAATCGCTATAATTTCCCATCATCAACCAATATGGCGGAAACAAACGGTCTATATGCGCCGTATATATCCGCCATTAAATTCACTCCAATTTTCTGATATTCTCTAAGTGTATAAAAAACAATGGGATAGAGCAGATATCTAGAATGGCATGAGGTATGCTTTACCTACCTACATCTATAGATAGGTAAGAAGCCGCCATAAGAGCGGTCTTGAATTAGTTGTCATTGGGAGAAGTCAGGATGCGAAGGCGTAACAAAATAACCATATTGTCACTGCTCATTTTCACGCTGGGTTTTAGCCCGGAGGGATTCGCCGAGCATGAGGATACGCTTGCCGCGTATATATGGGCTGACAATAGGCTGGATGTGCAAGGTGTTGATGACAAGCGGGAGGAAGCAGGAAACAAAACCGTACTTTCCGGAGAAAGAAACACTCACAGCCTCGACTGGCGGACTCAACCTCTGCAGCCGCTATTGCCGGATCAGAGGGTCGCGGATTTCCTTTGGAGCGAAGAACAGAGACTTCTATTAGATCCAAAACCAGGTATGCTGAATCATCAGGGTGATATCTGGGCGGCAAGACACCTTCCCTTTGAACAACAGGTAGGTGTGATGCAAGTAGCCCAGTACCTGTGGGATGAAGAGCAGAATACGGAGATCGCCCAGTACTTATGGGATGAGGAGCAGAGTTCGGAAATAGCCCAGTACCT
>CETX01147213.1_pt1 | contig 19180 bp, 23 predicted proteins | sample 356501 | NCBI WGS metagenome assembly CETX01 (sample SAMEA2623390, study PRJEB7988) | marine metagenome | biome: marine biome (ENVO:00000447); feature: mesopelagic zone (ENVO:00000213); material: "saline water (ENVO:00002010), including plankton (ENVO:xxxxxxxx)" | depth 450 m | reverse complement strand
CTAGAGCAAAGAACCAAATGGGGAAATATGCAGCCCGAGAGCCGTGTAGGACGCCAATCACCGAAAGTGCCCAGACCCCAAGCCAGAAAACGTTGAAACCCACGAATAACTCCCCGGATAACGGGGCCAGACCGAATAACGGCGGAAACAGCAAGTGAAAACCGGTTACGAATTCCTCGATCATGTGCGCGCATTGACAGGCGATGCCGATCAGGAACGCTTCAATGAGCTTGGTACGAGCGCTTATGTCAACACCACGAGGAGCTCGGACCGAAGCCAGAATTAAAGCCGCGACCAGTGGAAGGTACAGGCCTGCTGGAGTCAGGACAATGCTTTGGAGGTCGTCACTCATATACGCAGCCGATTCTGTGGCTAACCACTTTGATAAGGGGTAACCTGCCACGCAGGTTGGTTGACTATTACCAGGAACATTTGTCCGAATCGCTGACAGTCACAAACTTCATGTACGCGCTCCTGCCGCCCCTAACGGGCAATCGCTTGTGCTTTTAGACTGAAGGTGCATGGGTACAATTCAACTTTATTATCCTCGATATCATAGGGTGTATAACCAGCATAGAAGTATTGCGGAAATTCGTGCAGGAACTCTATTCTCATACCTGCTTCGCAAAAGGCAGTAATCAGGTCTCCCATGGTCCAGTTCCATTCGTAGGAATTGACCGGTACTTTTAGGTTTGGATCCGTGTAATCACCCATGTGGTCGAACTTCCACACCTCCTTACGAAAGTAGTTTCCTTGAATAGTCTTCGTACTCGAGGATTCGGTCTCATCAGCCAATACACTCCTAAAAGGATGACCGTCATGGATGTAGAAGTAGCCACCGTCGTTGAGCAATTGTCGAACGGTCTGTGCATACCTCTTAATATCCGGAAGCCAGCAAAGCACGCCGGTAGAAGAGAACGCGATATCGTATCTCGATTTAAGCTGATCCCCCAGTTCCATTATGTCCGCTTGAATAAAGTCAGCTTCAATGCCCATTCTGTCCGCCAATTGCCGTGCGTCTCTCAATGACTCAGACGAAATATCTATGCCGGTCACCTTGGCGCCTAGCAAAGCCCAGGAAAGCGTATCGGTTCCGATATGGCAGAGTAAGTGGACCAGTGATTTATCTTTGACGTCACCGACCTCGCTCCGTATCACTTCATTCAGCAATGGTGTGCCGGCCAGCAAGCTGTCTATGTGATAGTTTCGGTAGTGAGTTTCCGCGAGGCCATCCCATCCATATCTGTTCGCTTGGGTGAATTCAGTCATGGAGTGCTCCAAATTGATTCTATCAACCTACTGCGGCGCCCCTATGGGAGCAGCGCTTTGTTAGGGTCTGTCGCCATGGTCGAGAGTTATGACTACATGTCCCCTTTTGTCTCCTGTGTCGATATACCTGTGCGCCTCGGCTGTCTGTTCCAGCGCGTAAACTCTATCAATAACCGATTCTATCTTTCCGGCTTCAACCAGCTCTTTGAGAAAAACCAGATCTTTGACCTTCGGATCTGCAAACTCGAATATTACTTCTTTGCTGCTTACCCGCGAAGTCCATATCGCTCGAATCATGTGTAATGGCCCGGTGTTAGCCAATAGATAACGCCCATTTCTTTTCAGCGATCCAAGACTGCGTGGATACGAACTCTTACCTACCACATCGAAAATAACATCATAGGTATGTCCGTTCTTCGTGAAATCTTCCTGGGTGTAATCGATGACGTGGTCTGCACCGATGGCTCGAAGGGTGTCCAGTTTCTTCGTGCTGTCCACCGCAGTCACCACCGCCCCGAAGAATTTAGCTATCTGCACTGCGAACGTGCCGATGCTGCCGGCAGCCCCGTAGATGAGAACGTTATCTCCGCTTTGGATGTTTCCCTTCCTAATGAAATGCAGCGCGGTACCTCCCCAAGTAGAAATGGGAGCGGCTTCTGCATAGGTTGCATTAGCCGGTTTTGTGGTGACCGTGCTCTTCTCGTGCAGACATTTGTATTCGGCATAAGCGCCAAAGCCCATGCCGGTGAGACCGAAAACCTGGTCGCCTTTTTTGAAGCTTCTTACATTCTTGCCAACCGATTCGACTTCCCCGGCGACCTCTTGTCCAAGTATCTTGGTTCCTCTTGGTTTTGAGATACCCATAAAGATTCGCAAGGGGAGCCATAACCATAATTTGGTTTTGAAACTTCGGAGTTCACAGTCCGCCGTTGTTGCTGTTGTCGCATGGACTTTGATCAGAATTTCATTGTCTTTGGGAGTCGGTTTTTCTACCTCTTTGAGCTGAAGAACGTCCGGGGTTCCGTATTCTGTCAAGACAATCGCTTTCATATTGGATTTCACGCCTCAGCCCATCCTAATCCTTCTTGTCGGTTGGCTGCTGCAGCTTGCCGATCATCTGATCGGTCTTATCGGTCAGTTCTTTAACGAGTCCCCCTTTCTGATACTGATTGACCACGGCAGCTTCCACTTTGCTGATGTAACTATCTGTAGAGCCTTCCTCACCCTCGTGTTCACCAAAAAGGTCAATCAAGCGATCCGAGCGCCGACCAAGATGAAGCAAGCGGTAGAAATAGACGCCTGGTGTCTTGGGATGCTTGATGGCACCTACGATTAACGTAATCATAGAAACTGGGATGAGCAGGACATCTCTTAGACCATCCAGTGCCAGTTTGAGTTGAAACGCCAGGACATCGCGAAGGAGTTCCCAGTGGTTATCCGATTCGTCGTTATTCATATGCATGCCCCGGGGCGTGCGCGGACTGCGCTCGCCGAATAATACTTGCCTTGTTCATCACGATACTCCAAACGTTAGCCGGTTTGCCGATAACAGCGAGTGGCCAACCTCGCCATCGCCCGATTGGGCTTGGACTGACTTACTAGGCTTAAACTTCACGTTAGGTGATCCTCCCCGGTCTAGTCGAGTTTGCTGCCTTCGAGATACTCCACCGGAATCGAGTTCAAGTCGACGCCATCCAGACACCGCACGTTGACGGTCCAAAGCTCAGGTGCCGTGCGAGGACGCCTGAATGGTTGGATTCCGCACTTGGGACAGAAGTAATCCTTGGCCGTTTTCGTGTGCCATTGATACAGAGATAATTCGTCAAGTGGCGTGGCGATTCGAATGTCCGAGTCCTCAACCCTGTAATTTAGTGCGCCGCGCTTTCTGCACATGGAACAGTCGCATACACGAACGTGATTCAAATCGAGGTCCACTTCGAACTTTACGTTTCCGCAATGGCACGATCCCTGGTATGTGGTTTTCATTTAGTGTGCTCTATCGGATAATTGCTGTTTGAGAAATCGGATGATGTCACGTGATTCATACATCCATCTTGTCCCACCTGTATCCTCAATGCGCAAACAGGGGACTTGTTTCTTGCCACCGCCCGCGATCAGTTCCGCTTTGTAGCATGCATGAGTGTGAATGTTCTTCAAAGGTAACTCTAGCCCCATCCACCACAGTGCGATTCGAACTCTAACGCAATACGGGCAAGTGGTGAAATGGAATAACTGATAGCCATCGAGTCGCTTCTTGGAATCGCTCAAAAGATCGCCCCCTACATTAAATAGTACTCACCAGACCGTTATCCTCACGTACTGCAATAGCTTGTTAGGTCTGCCATTTTGCCGTAACGTGACTCTGAGAGACTGAAGCGGAAGAGAAAATGGAGATTCCAGAACCTACCCGACCCAGTTTAACCGGTTACGTCCAGCCAGGAAAATTGCTGCCATGGAGTTGGGTAAACGAGCGAATGACGCACTCCCGCAATTACTGGATTACGACACGAGCAGATACGTTCCCCAGCTCAAGGCCCGTTTGGGGAATCTGGCATGACGCCCAGCTACTATTCAGTACTGGATCTCAGATTGCCGAAAACATTCGACGCGATGCGAGGATACAGGTCAATCTTGAAAGTGCTGATGAGTTAGTCATTATCGAGGGCGTCGTAGTTGGAATTGACGCCAGTCAGCTACCATTCTGGTTGGAAAATTATAATCAGAAGTATAACTGGGACATGCCTGAGTCAATCGATGGGGTGTACCGGGTCAATCCGAGGAGAGTACTGGCTTGGATATGTGACCCCAGCGGAATGGACGGCGGCGTTCTGTTTTCAAATACAGCGACTCAATGGGTCTTTCAACCCAGCACTTGAGCTGTCGTTGGCCCGGGTCCAATACAAACACAATTGACCTTAGGTGTCTGTGTCGTCGCTCTACTCATCTGGATGAACTTCATACCCACTGCCCTTCGGAACTCGAAGATTGACGCGCAATCGTTGTGCGCTCCATCCGTGTATATTGTCGCGCGCTTCTATAAAGATTGTATCCAGGCTGATCGGGATGACCACACCTGCCAGTGATCGAGTAAACGGTTGCTCGTCAGTGTGTGGATGTGCTAGTTCACGCGTACCAAGTACCGTGCCTGCGGCATCCACAATTCGCCAAGCAGTTGCATAGTGTTTCCATCCTGCATCGGCGTGTCTTAGGGTCGTATCAACGCGCCAGGTCGTCTCGTTTTGTTTGAATATTGTGTGAAGGATTTCTACTTCGCCCGGATAGGCTGGAATTGCCCAGCAGAGTATGGCCGCTGCACTTGGCAATGTGCGTATAAATCTGATCATCGCTTTGCTTCTGCAATTCAGATCCAGCAATGTGAGGCCCCTTTGTTTGTTCCGTGCCGCTTCGTCATCTGTGAGTTTTGAGGACAGTCTAGTCCTCTTATGAATCAGTTTTGCGTTTTCAAAGCAGGTTTGTAGATGGAAATATGGCTAGCACTGGACTCGGTAAACGTCGACCGATCCCATGCTGCGAAACGCTGATGCAACTCGAGACCGGCAAGTTGTGCCATGAGGTCGAGCTCACTTGGCCAGACATACCGGACCGGTAGCGGATGTAGCCTCACGCCCTGTTCCGTGACTTCAATGTACTGGTATTCGACAGTTTGTAGCACTGGATTGTGGACAGATGCCTCGAAAACCGCCCGATCGATCGAAACGTGAATTGTCTTTAAGCTCTCACCGTTCTCATATTGCGCGGGGTCCGGTACATACGCCTCGATCACAAATAGGCCTCCCCCAGAGAGATGTTTTGAGACGTTTTTGAAGCAACGCACCTGATCCGCTTGGGAGGTCAGGTTGAATAGTGTGTTGAAGACGAGATAGACCAAGTCGAAGGTTCCCTCGACGCCCACGTCCGCCATATCGCCAATGGTCACATTGATGGCATCGCCTCCCGGCTTTGTGCGGAGTTGCTCAACCATCTTGGCAGATGCTTCGATCCCGCTCACTGACAGACCTCGAGCGGCAAGTGGAAGCCCGACCCTGCCTGTGCCGATGGCAAGCTCCAAAACTGTCCCTCCAGCAGCAAGCTCTGCGAGCACATCCACTGTCTGTTTGGTTTCTTCCTCAGACGGATTCTTGAATGAACTATCGTATCCGTCAGCCATGTACTCGCCGAAACTCTCGGGTCCGTAGCCTTTCATGCAACCAATTCCGGTGAGTCTGTGGTAAAACTCGAACGCTCACGCTGCCGAGGTGCACGCGGCGAGATGGCGTCCCGAGTAACCGAAGGGAACAGCGAGTCTTGACGAACGACCTTTAGAGAGGCGAGCGAATTAAGCCATTTGTTAGGGCACATCGTGGATGAATTCTCCTTTCTGAATGAATGAGATCGCCTGCTGAATGACATCCGATGACTGCATGATAAACGGATGTGAATGGCGTACCGTAATAAAATCCTTCATTCCTTCTACTTTTGTGCGTTCCACAGACACCTTGCCATCATCGGGGTTGGGTAGATACCGCGATAGGATTGGATTCACCGACTCGGTGCCGGCTATTACCCCCAGTTCAAAGTTTGCAGCACCGAGTTTCATTGGAATGCTGTCTTGATCAGTGCCCAGTTGTGATCCAGCAGGGCCATTGAGAAGGGTATAGCCCGGTCTATCTCGCAGTTCATCCACGACCTCACTGCCCTGGTTGGGAGGTCCGAGCATCACGACTCGCCCGAGACGCGGTAGTTCCGTGTGTTTCAGGTAGTATCGTACAAGAATGCCGCCAAGCGAATGCGTCACGAAATGCAGCGATCCGCTGCGGGGACACTTGTCGATTCCCTTGTTAACCGCAATATCAGCCAGTGTCTCTACCCGATGGTGTCTCGAAGGATAATCGACGTTGACGACATCGAATCCCTCCTTTAAGAACGCAGCGGCCATCTTATCCATTGACGAGGCGGTTCTGGCGAGACCGTGGAGCAGAATGACGCAATCTTTCGCATACGTGTGACTACTACACCAGAATAGAAAAGTGACTACAACGGCAACAGACAGAAGCTTGCTGATCACTCGAAGCTTCTTGGTTCCTGTAAGTCCCTGATGATAAGGACCCACTCGCCTGGAGAGACTTCCAGCTTTATTAAACTCGCTCAATTTGGCTTTCTCCCTTCTCAACCATGTGCTGTTGGCAGCCAAGTGAAGGCTGCTGCGACGGCCTCCTTCGCACCCTCGGTTAGGGGGGACCCGTGTCCGACAATGAGGCGATCGAAGGGAAGCGCCAACAGATCATCTAGGCTGCGGCGAGCGGCGGCTCGATGGGAGAATGCCGTCCAGCGGATCATTCGGCTCAACGCGACGCGATCGTAAAATCCCATCGACCTGGCGTAGAACTTCGACCAGGAATCTTGCGGTCGGCCGACGTTGTGAACCAGGTCTGCCACCAACAATGTCTGCGCCGGCCGGTAGACCAGCACGCTCTCTTCCAGTCGGAAACCATCGATGTGTAGCTCATCAACGATGTCCCTGAATGCCGGTTCCGGCGCCGCCGTGTGCACCCGATCGATGCGCAGATCGGGACGCTTCCCCAACAAGCCCGCTGGGGCGTGCAGCCGTGCCGAAGGAAAGGCCGCGGCCCACTCGCCAATCCGCAGGTGATGGTACAGGTTTGGAGAATAGAGGTGTGCCACCGGTCCAATCGCCTGGACAGCGGCGCGGCGCTCTGGCGTCATGGTAATCGGCGAGTAGACAAGAAGGCTTCCATCGCCGAGGCGGAGTACTGTCATTGTGCCAGTGAGCCGCATCCCGAGAATCCGCACCGGCTCGCTGGCCAACCAGATACCTTCGGCGAACGGCGTCACCGTTCCTCGATCAGTGAACACGCATCGATGCCTTGATGAATGCAGCGCACGCCTTGATCTTCATGTTAGCGGGCACCCCGATCTCGCAACGAAAGTACTTGCTTCGGCAATGCTGCGTGGTACGTCTACGCTTGGAATCATTATTGTATTGTCTGGCTCTTGGGTGGACGGTTACCCGAGGCGGTTCGTCGGCGCAGGTGCATCTGGAGCAAATGTCCGAACTCTTTTCATTAGTCATTATCTTGACTGCTTTGGGCAAGTAAATATAGAGTGCTGTCGTTACTAACGTTGTTTGAGCGCTGTCGGCACATTCTTTGAGAATCCGATCCAGATTGCACTGATAGCGCTCAACCGACCGGACCGTCTACGAGGAGATTTGGACATGCCTATCAAGAAAACGATCTGTGTATTGTGCGGAAACACGTGCGGTCTGAATGTAACCGTTGAGAATAATGAAATCGTCAAAGCCCGGGGAGATAAGGAGTCGCAAAGCGAGGGATACACCTGTCGAAAGGCGCTGCAGATCCGGTATCACCAGCACCACGCCGATCGCCTGTTATACCCATTGAAGAAAGTCGGCGATCGCTTCGAACGGATATCTTGGCAGCAAGCCACTGCCGAAATTGCCGAGAAGCTGAATGGCATTGTGAACAAACACGGCCCCCGGTCGCTTGCATTAATGGGCGGCGGCACTATTCATAGTGCGGCACAGGGACCTTTCGGATCCGGACTGCTTCGCGCCATGGGTTCTCAGTATCGCTACAATGCCCTCGCCCAGGAACTCACCGGACGCTATTGGGCCGATGGCGAAACCTTCGGTGGTCAGAATATTCAGGTGTCAGCGGATACGACGAACGCCGACATGGTGCTCATGGTTGGCAAGAATCCCATGATGAGCCACCACTCCCCCAGGGCACGTCTTGTGTGGAAACAATTCAGTAAAGATCCAGACAAAGTACTGGTTGTCGTTGACCCAAGGCAATCGGAAACCGCGAAATTAGCGGACATCCACCTGCCCATCAAGCCGGGCACGGATGCCCTTCTGCTGCGTGCCATGATATCCATCGTTCTAAGGGAAGGCTGGCAAGATCAGGCTTTTATCGATGCGCATGTCAGTGATTTTGATGAGATCCGCCCCCTGTTCGAGGACTTCGACGCCAGCGCTGCCGTCGAGGTCTGCGAACTCGACTTTGATCAGGTCAAAGAAGTCTGCCGTCTCTTCACGACCAAACGGTCATGTCACCTAAGCGATCTCGGCGTCTTGATGTCCAGGCACAGCACCCTCGTATCCTATCTGGAGAATGTGTTTCTGTCGGTTACGGGTCGGATAGAGAAAAAAGGTGGTAATCGCTTACCCAATGGAATCGGTGTTCAGCGCTCCCGTTCTCAAGAATCCGAGCCCTGGCGAACGGTGGCAACGAATTTTCCGCAGATCACCGGCCTTTACCCACCCAATGTCATGCCCGAGGAGATTCTCAACGATCACCCGGACAGGTTGCGGGCCGTAATCGTCAGTGCGGCCAATCCGCTGCGCTCATTTGCCGACACGACAGCCTATGAGGAAGCATTCGGCGAACTGGACTTGCTGGTCACCGTGGACATCGCCATGACTGAAACAGCGGCGCTTTCCCACTATGTGTTGCCGGCGCGATCAGCCTATGAGAAGTGGGACGGCGCCGGCATGACGCTGCGTCCGCCCATCCTTGAACCGGAGGGCGAGCAATTGGAGGACGGTGAGATCTTCACGCGACTGGCAGACGACCTGGGATTGATCCCCGATATCCCTGACGCTCTATACAAAGCTGCAGACAGTGGCGACAGGCAAAGATACCGCGCCGCACTGACGGAATACCTTCAGGAGGTCCCGGAAGCCGGTCGACGGATGCCTTTCATACTGGCCAAGACCCTCGGCAAGCAGCTTGGCTCAGTGCACCTGGCCTCCCTGTGGGGACGGCTGGAAAGGCAACCGCCGGAGGTGCAGGAAAAGATCTTCCAGGCGATCATGGATCAGTCACCGGCAAGCATGGCCCCTGGAGCCGATACGGCCAGCTCCGACGATCCTGAATTCCCGAAACTGCCGACGGCAGACGGTCGAATTCGCTTGAATGTTCCAGAAATGACGCAGTGGCTCAAAGAAATCGACCCGGCTGTGGAGAAAAAGTTACTTGAAAAGGACACGGATCAGAGTTCCTTGATCCTCTCGGCCGGTCGTCACTTTGACTACAATTCAAACACCCATATGCGGGACCCGGAATGGAATAAAGGAAAGAGAGCATGCACCCTTATCATGCACCCGATCGACGCAGAGCAGCACCAACTGAGAGACGGGCAAATGATCAAGGTCATCACGGAAGCGGGCGAGGAGGTCGCCGAACTGGAAATTGATCCCACGACCCGACAAGGTTATACGATGATCCCCCAGGGATTTGGCCTGGTCCATCAAGGGAAGACATACGGAGCGAATGCCAACCGGTTGGCTAAGAATACTCACCGTGACCCGATAGCCGGCACGCCGTTGCATCGGTATATCCCATGCCGGGTGGAAGCATTTGTATAACGGGCAGCTGGTTATGATTGCGACCTGCGACTAGGTATTTGGAGGTGTAACAGTCATGGCTAAGAACACAAGTATGACGCTTGGATCCCATTCTGACGAGTTTATTGCTAAGCAAGTAGATACTGGTAGGTATGGATCTGCCAGCGAGGTAGTTCGCGCTGGGTTAAGATTGCTGGAGAACGCAGAAACCAGAATTGAAACATTGCGAACGCTGCTTGTTGAAGGAGAGCAAAGCGGATTCGCTGACTATAGTCATAAAGCTCTTGTGAAAGAATTGAATAATGGGAACCACTAATGCCAACCTTCAAGGTTACAAGGAGCGAAACCTAACACTTAGTTGAGCGGTCGCCGAAGGCGGTCCGGACAGACAGTGCGGACGTTAGGAGACCTCCCGATACAGCTTTTGTTTTTTCCGCACCGGGTCCAGCAGTGACCAGTCTCCCTGCTCAACTGTGAATCCATCCGGATACGGCGCCCGCGCATCCATTCCCAAGGATGCCATGACTCGATCATCCAGGTAATAGCACTGCACAGCGATGGAACTCATGCGGCGAATGGACGCGCTCTGCAGACTTCTGAAATCGTTCACCAACTTAACTCTGTCGTCAAAGTCGACTAAGGGGAATGTCTTACCATGCCGCTCCTCAGAGAGTTTTCGCAGGGCTGCCAAACTATCTGATATCTGCTCATGGTATGGTGCCGCTCTGGCTAGAATGTTGGCAAATATCGCTTCGTCGTCTGCACCGGGCACTCCGTATTCCGCGTTCTCCGGGATCATGGTCGCGACCACGATTTCAAGTACATCACGGTCCTCTTGGCTCAACGGATTGTCGCTGCTGATTACATTGTCACTCATGTGCTCTCCTGCATCGGCTTCTTTCTGAGCGGCTGCCCCTTAATCAAACAGGTTTGCCAATCGCTTCTTCATGGTGTCCGCAATGTATAGTGTCAGCGCCTGAATGGTCCGTGTCGGATTGACGCCGCCTGACGTTACAAAGATGCTGCCGTCAACGACGAAGACGTTTCTTACATCATGACAGCGTCCCCATTCGTTCACCACTGACTTCCCCGGATCCGTACCCATGCGCGCGGTACCCATGAGGTGCCCGGCACCGGGAAGCACCCCGGATTGAATATCCTTGGCACCCGCTGCCTGCAGGACATCCTCGGACCGTGCCATGGCGTGGGCCAACATCTTGCGGCTGTTGTCACTGATCCGGTAATTGATCTTGGCTGCGGGGACACCATTCTGATCCACCAGGTCCGGGTCCAGGGTGACGGTGTTGTGCAGTTCCGGCAAATCCTCGCAGATTCCCAACATACCGGCTATGCGGTTAAACAGGTCCCGGTACGCCCGGTGGTGGTCGTGACCAAAGGGTATCTTGCCCGACATCACGCCTTGCAGCCCGGTGGCGACGTGCCCTCTTCCCCGAACGATTTCCAGGGTGTAGCCGCGCAAGAATCCACGGGACGGGTCGGTTTCGTAAAACTCCTGACTCTGGATGCAGTTGCCGGGACCCCGGTAGCCGTCCAGAGGCACGTCGAATGTCCCGAACGCCGTGGCGTAGGGGTGCAGCATCAGATTCTTTCCCACCAGGCCGCTGCTGTTAGCAAGACCATCCGGGAACAGACTGGAACGGGAGTTGAGCAGCAATCGCGGCGTGCCTATGCCGTTACAGGCGAGCACCACCACTTCGGCCGGCTGACTGTGCTCGTTGCCGTCGCTATCGTAGTAGATCACTCCCGACGCCATCCCCTGCTCGTTCACCGTGATTTCCCGCACCCGGCAACCGGTCCGGAGTTCCGCGCCGGCACGGATCGCGTGGGGCCAGTAGGTGACGTCCGTACTGCCTTTTGCGCCTTGGGCACAGCCCCTGGTGCAGGAGCCTAAATTGGCACACTTGTCACGGCCGTCAAATTGCTCCGTGAGGATTGCGCTGTCCGACGCCCACCAGTGCCAACCGAGTGCGTTGAAACCTTTAGCGATGGCTTCCCCGGATTTGCCCAGAGGCAACGGCGGCAATACCGATTCCTTGGGTGGGTAGGCCGGGTCCCCGGCAAGCCCGGCGACTCCCATCATGCGGTCGTTTTCAGCATAGTAAGGCCACAGCAATTCGTGATCGATTGGCCAATCGTCGGCCACGCCATCCATCGTCTTGACGCGGAAGTCCGCCGGATGGAGGCGCGGGAAGTGCCCCGCGTACAAGATCGTCGCACCCCCAACGGCACTGAAGCTGCTCACCGGCAGTTGCGCCTCAGCATTGTTGATTGGGTAACCGGTTGGTGGTGTTTGGATCTTGGAACGCTCGTTTACCGGTTGCATCGCCCAGTCACGCTTGGTGCTCGGGTAGTCTCCCGGTTTCATCCACTCCCCCTGTTCCAGGCAGAGGATTTTCATACGGGTTTCAGACAGGCTCCATGCCATTGCCGCACCGGCCGCGCCTGAGCCGATAATGACTACATCAACCCTGTCTTCGGTCACGTTCGCTCTGCCCGCCACACTTTGCCTGGATTTCCGGCCTTAGGTTGGCCGGATTGTTGAGGTCCGAATAGTAACAGTACAGTCCATTGAGCTGCAATTGGCGCTCGGGCGCACGGTTATTTCCTGGCGGGCCTCGACGAAAAACAACGATCAGCTCATGCGAGTCAAGAAGTGTCAAATATGGTGGGGTGGCCTGTGGTGTTTGTTCGTGCCGCGCAACTGCCGCTTGTACAACCATCCAACGAGGGGACTGTGGCTTCTCTCTTACCCTTCCCACATGCCAACTTTCACAGCGCCCATGGTCATACTCTTCGACACGCCGACCAATTCGAACCAAATGCCGCTTGGGTCTTGCGCGAAAGCAGGTGTTCGCGGCCCGCCTTGAGGCGGGGGATTGGGCCTTGCGCCCAGCGCGTCCTTCGGGAAAATCACGCCGTTGGCAAGCATCGTATCGCACGTGGCGTTGAGGTCATCCGTGAACCACCCGAAGTGGTCGAGGGGACGTGCTACCGAGGCAGCGCTGTCCGCGCGCTCTTGCGTGCGCGGCGGCATAAACACAAGCTGCATGGTATCGTACTGCAAAGCTAACCGGGACGGTGCGTGCGCGAACGTGCTGCGCATGCCACCGACGTTCGTCTCGTACCAGGCCAACAGGCTTTCCGGATCGTCAGCGGCGATATTGACGTGGCTATATCCTGTCCGGCTCGGATCTGTCGTCTCTACAAGCTCGCAGCGCAAACCCCACGGGTCCACCGCGACGGCAATATCATCCGCCTGTGCTTCTACGCTGCCTCCGTCTGCTGTCCACTTGTCGATCACTTGCGCTAGGTTCATCACAGTGATGCCAATGCTGTCGATCCGTGCGCCGCTCGGTTCCGTCGCGTGTTGCTGTTTTTGGATCAGCACAAGATTGGGTCCGCTCCTCAGGACCTCTGACTTGTAGCCGCGATGGGCATCGTGATCCCACGACATGCAATCGGCTGGCGTGTGTTCGTCGTGCCACTTGGCGGCTGCGTGCCAATCCGCGATCACTAGGTGGACGTGGTGCCAGGCATGGTTGGGTGTCGGCATGGTATTAACTCTCCGTCTATGGCCGCCGGTCGAACGAGCGTGATGAGTGTCCGCGTATGCAGGTTATGTCATGACCCGCATGTATGCTCGCCACAAGCGGCCTATGTTACAAATTCCACCACCCAAAAACACGCATTCCGGATTGGTCACGGGGTGAGTCGTATGACGTTCCACGAACGTGGGTTTAATCGAGCCGTCAGAGTCCCGTCGTTGAAATCGGCACTGTGCACTTCCCCCGGGATTACGTTGTTGAGGCTGTCCGAAGTATTGGTTGCGTGTAGATCGGCATGGGTCATTTCCCGATAGAAGGCGACGCCATGGAGGCAAACCGTCCGCATCGGCCTTGGCATGGTCCGGTTCGGAGATTCCCTCATACACGGCGCGGCCGAGGTGTTCGATGAAGCCGCCAAACAGTCGTGAGTCCGTTCTATCGATGGTGAACGCTGGATGCAGGGCGATGTTGGAGTTGAGCATGGTTGTGCCTGACTGGACAGATGTCAGTTAGCTTAACATCCTGGTGTTAGGCCTTTCAGTATGACAGGGCGCTGGATGTCCCGGGGTCACCCATTTGATTCCCTCTGGTGAGGCGGTTTACACTGACGAGACAAGAGGGACAGGAATGATGATTACGCAAAGTGTCGCTGCACTCGATCTGCCGTTTGACTCAGTCTGCTTGAGTATGACCCTGCGTCCGGCCGTGCAGCGTTTACGTGATGCAGCTTTGCATCTGCAGGGCTCCGAATTGCGGAGGATTCCTACCCTGCCGCTGATCGACGCCGCTTCCTGGTTGCAGCACACGCCAGACGAAGACTGGCTTATATGGCGTGCCCGAAGGACGGCAGAAAGGCTCAGGCAGATGCCGATCGCGCTATCGCCCGGCGAGCGCATTGTCGGACGTCCCGATCTGCGCCCACGCACACCGGATGAAGTGCAGGCAATTGAGGAGGCGATGCCAACACTGCGCTCGATTCCTCCTTATCCTGGCGGTGACGCCGGACATTTTCACCCCGATTTCGACAAGCTCTTCAGGGTCGGCATTGGGGGACTGCAATCGGAAATCAGAGAGAGGGAACAGCAGGCGGCCACAGACGAGCAGCGCACGTTTTACCAGGCCTGCGAAATTGCCATACAGGGGATGTCGGACTATGCGAACCGGGTCGCAGATGCCTGTGACGGTGCCGCCGAAAACGAGCAGGGCGATGCGCACTGGAATGACCTCGCCCACGTGTGCCGCAATATCTCATCAGCTGCGCCATCCACCTTTCATGAGGCGATAGAGCTCAATTTCCTGACCATAATTGCCCTCTGGTTCGGGGAGGATCACGGCCTTACTGCGCCGGGCCGCATAGACCAGACATTGCGCCCGTTCTACGAAGCGGATCTGGCCGCGGGCAGAATCGACCGGGAGGAAGCGTTCGAGCTGATCTGCCTTTTATTCATCCAACTGAATATGATATTGGGACCAGGGTCCGCCCTTTCCGTGATGGTTGGAGGGCGCGACTGCAAAGGGCGCGATGCCACATGCGATCTGACTTATCTCTGTTTGTCTGCTCGCCTGGCAACGCAGCTCGTTTATCCCACTGTTGGTTTGGCCTGGCATGAGGGTACGCCGTCGGAACTGACGGATTTCGCCTGCCACATGCTGCGTACCGGCATCGGCGACCCTGCTTTTTTCAACGACGACTTAATAGCCGGTGGCTTGCGCGAGAACAGGACGCCTACAATTATATGAACTCGACCTGTGTCGAGATCAAGGTGGTCGGTGCCTCGAATATGTGGGTAACGGCGCCTTACTTCAACTGTCCGCAAGGACTATTGGACGTAATGGAAAAGATCGCCAACGGCGCCATGCCCGAACCGGCCACATTTGCCGCATTCAACGACCTGGTGCGAGATGAGCTGGCCACGGTGGTGACAGAATCTGCACGGCAACTCGACCATATCTGGCATCAGCGTGCTGACACGGGCTGCTTTCCACTGGCAAGCTGTTTCATCGATGACTGCCTGGCAAAGGGGATGGACTTCGACCGTGGCGGCGCCCGCTATAACTGGGTCGAAAACTCCTTCGTTGGACTCGCCAACCTCGTTGATGGTCTCATTGCAGTGAAACGTCTGGTCTATGATTCTGAAGAGATCTCCATCGGAGAGTTCCGGGAATTGCTGCGCAACGATTTCGAAGGCCAGGAACCACTTCGTCTTCGTATTCTGAACAGACTTCCAAGCTACGGTAACGGCGATGCTGAGGCGGATGCCCTCGCGGCTGAGTGGGCTGAAATTCTTGAAGACACTACCGAATCGCACGTAGTCGGTCTGCACACGTACGTGCCGGGATTCTTCTGCTGGGTGATGCACGAACGCTTGGGCGCCAAAACAGGAGCCACACCGGATGGCAGAAAGGCCGGTACCGCTCTTGCTGACGGCGCTGGTGCGGCGCAGGGGCGCGAACGGAAAGGACCGACAACTTCGGTGCTCTCCACCACCACGTGGAATCACAAACGAGCACTAGGCGGACTGGTCCACAACGTGAAGTTTTCCAAGGCCACGCTGCGCACGGAGCAGGACCTCGCCGCATTGCGCAGTCTCATCGAGATCTATCTGCGCCGTGGCGGCTTCGAGATTCAAGTCAATGTGGTCAACGCTGAAATCTTGCGCGACGCTCAGGCGCATCCCGAGAGGTATGCCGATCTGCTGGTTAGAGTGGCCGGTTATTCAGACTACTTCGTACACCTGGATCCAAACATGCAGGCAGAGGTGATCCAGAGAACGGAGCATGCGTTTGGGTAGCTCGCGTCAGGCAAAGACGCCAGGGACAAACATCAAGGGAATTATCTTCGATATCAAGAAGTTCGCCATTCACGACGGGCCGGGTATCCGCACGACCGTGTTCTTCAAAGGATGTCCACTGAGGTGCTGGTGGTGCCACAATCCGGAAGCGATCCAACCGGGTGCTGAGCTGGTCTGGTTCGAGAACAAGTGCATCAAATGTGGCGAATGTATCAAGGCCTGTGAAGAAGGCGCTCATGAACTGTTGGCCGATGGAACCCGTGTCCTTCATCGTGACCGCTGCACGCTCTGCGGCGACTGCGTTGAAGTGTGCTACGCGGAGGCGCTGGTCATGGAAGGGCGGGAAGTTACCGTCGAAGAGGTCATGGTCGAGCTGAGGAAGGACATTCCGTTCTATGAGAATTCCGGCGGCGGCATTACACTTTCAGGGGGAGAACCGACCTTTCAGCACGAATTTGCCCTGGCCATCCTCAGGCAGTGTCACTCCGAAGGGTTGCACACCGCTATCGATACCACCGGACAAACGCGGTGGGAGATTTTCGAGCGGATGTTGCCCTATACGGACCTTGTTCTGTACGACCTGAAACAGATGAATTCGACCAGTCACAAACAACTCACCGGCGTGCCCAACGAACGGATTCTGGCCAATCTCGCACGAATCTCGGACAGTGGCGTAGCCATCGAAATCCGCATGCCCATTATCCCCGGCATCAACGATGATCGGGACGCGATCGAATGCGCCGCACGATATCTGACAGACGTTGACACGATCACCCGAGTGGTGCTGCTTCCGTTCCATAAGCTGGGCGAAGCCAAATACAGCCGACTCGACCGAGATGCCTACAGGCTGAAGGAGTTGGTGCCCCCTGAAGAATCCCGTATGCAAGAGATAGCGGAGTGGGTGCGCCACTATGACCTGGACGTTAGTGTCGGCTGAGTGGCACTGCGGTACCCGGTGTAATCTCACTCCGACCAAAATCGTATGGATCGCAGAATAGTCGCGACCGATATACGATGCCACAGAGAATAGTCGGGTCAGGGAATAGAGAGTTAAGCCACTTCATAGCTACGTCACCCAGACAGTACGGACAACAGGGATAGCTGAGTCACGACAGGTGTCAACGCCACTGACTTTGGCTTGCGTGTGACACCACCTGGTGCGAATCAGTCCAGCTTGCCCCTCAACAGAGATGTCGGGAGTGGCGCCGGGCGCTCGCAGGTACTTTCTATTGCTACATGCTGTCCTTTGTCAGAGGCGTCGTGAAACGCGTGCATGATGTCGAGCACGTGGTAGGTTAGTTCACCGGAAGCGCGATGTGGCCGTCCGGCGACGATGGCGCTGGCCATGTCGGCGGGACCGATACCGCGCGAGTTGGTCGCGTAGGCGTGGCTGAGGGGAACTTCACTCCAGTCGTCAGCGCCCATGCGTTTCACCTTCGGCACCCCGCCGAAGCCGTTCGGATCCGGTACGCTCAGTGATCCCTCCGTACCAAAGATCTCAATGGGTGGCACACTGGCCGACCAGACATCAAAACTGGTAGAGATGGTGCCGATTGCGCCAGTGGCGAAGTCCAAAACGCCGGTTACGTGGGTTGGGACTTCCACTTCGACCGTCTGACCGTATTTCTTCTCGCTGGTGATGGTGCGCTCGGGGAAGGTGATCCGGGCAGAGCCGGTCACCCTCCTGACAGGACCCAGCAGCGACACGAGGGCAGTGAGGTAGTAGGGCCCCATGTCGAACATGGGTCCGCCGCCCACCTTGTAGTAGAACTCCGGATCGGGATGCCAACTCTCGTGTCCGTGGCAGAGCATGAATGCCTGGGCACCGATCGGTTCGCCAATCCAACCGTCGTCGATCAGCTTCCGGCAGGTTTGAATGCCGCCGCCCATGAAGGTGTCCGGCGCACCACCGACGCGCACGTGGTTGCTTGCCGCAGCTTTCAGCAGTTGCCGCCCCTCATCACGCGTCAGTACCAGCGGCTTCTCATTGTGCACGTTCTTGCCTGCTTCGACGGCCTGCATCGCCACCGGGAAGTGTCCCGGTGGTGTAGTGAGATTGACCACGATGTCAATCTCGGGATTGTCGAGAATCTCATCCAGGGTTGCGATCTGCACGCCGGGATACTCATCCACCTTGGCCTTTGCACGTTCGGCAACGAGATCGGCACAGGCCTTTACCTCAACGTTCTCGAATAGGGTGCAGAGGTTCTTGAAGTAGATGCCGCTGATGTTGCCGCAGCCTACGATTCCGATGCCTGTCTTTTTCACCACAGCTCGCTACGCCGCATTGTATTCAGGTACGATCTTGTCACCCACGGCCCACATCATGCCCCGCTTGACAATCTCCAATGCTGCGGGATTCTTGAAGTCATCGGCAACGTGCCCGAGTGACGTGTAGAAAATACGCGACTTGCCATAGCGCCGTTTCCATATCACCGGCATCACAGTGCCCTTGATCCAGGGAGTGCCGCCGTGCTTGCCGCTGAATGTGGTGGTAGCGAGCACTTCGTTGCTTGGATCGGTATGCAGGTAATACTGCTCAGAATTGACCCAGAAGTTCTTGAGTCCTCGGGTTATGGGATCCTTGTGGTCAGTCACGTTGACTTTATAGCGAATGACGCCCCCGGGATGCACCACCCATTGACCGCCCGTCATAAATTGGTATTCCGTGTTGTTGCGGAATGAGTCACACATGCCGCCATGCCAGCCAGCCACGTGAGCGCCATGCAGGATGGCATCCCTTAGGCCTCCCCATTGGGCCCAACTGATTTCACCCATGGTCCAGATCGGTACGATGAGATCGAAGGCGCGCATCTTGCGCTTGTTGGTATAGATATCGAGCGAGTCGGAGACGACTACGCGTAGTCCCTTTGACTCAAGCCAGGGCGCGAACAGGTCGGCACACGCTTTTGGTGTGTGTCCGTTCCAGCCGCCCCAAACGACTAGGGCGGACTTGCGTGACTTGGATCGCTTCTTCTTTGGCAGAGCCATGACGTGGTCCTCTAAACGGATATTGAGATGAATGGCCCACTCTATATCGGTGTTAGGGCAAAGACAAATTTGGGATGGGTCTGTATTTGCGAGTCCCTGAGACATGGGATGGGGTGTTGATTACGCTACTTGCCTTGGGCCATCCATGGCCCAAGACACCTGGATCACGGTTC
>CETX01032231.1_pt1 | contig 19189 bp, 18 predicted proteins | sample 356501 | NCBI WGS metagenome assembly CETX01 (sample SAMEA2623390, study PRJEB7988) | marine metagenome | biome: marine biome (ENVO:00000447); feature: mesopelagic zone (ENVO:00000213); material: "saline water (ENVO:00002010), including plankton (ENVO:xxxxxxxx)" | depth 450 m | reverse complement strand
AATTTTGATTTCCAAATTTGTAGCCTGTGAGAAGGGTTCAATTGTCAAAATTGCTCTCCTTAAGGGACTAGTGAATATTTTTTGAATTTTTGGTTCTAGTTTTTGTAAAGTATTTGATATTTGTTTTGCATGCTCAGTTCCCTCATTAGTTAACCCACGTTCTCTATCAGTACCATCTAAACTTGCTTTACCATGTCTAATTAAAAAAATTGTTTTCACATGATTACAGAAAATGACTAATATTTCATTGTTATGAAATTTTTGTTTCTATGTTATTTCCTTGTAGATGTTCAATAAGTTTTAATTTTAAAGTTTTAATTTCTTCATTAGTTTCATCATAGATATCTTTTTCTTCATCTGGATCGTCTTTAAGATTATAAAATTCCCATGAACTAGGCGTATCATTAAAGATTAGTTTTTTAGAATTTAATCTGATAGCAAAAACATTGTGTTTTTTTGGAGATGGCCATGGACCATATAATCCACCGGTTTCTATAAAGGCTGGTCTTTCATTTATTTCTACCCCATTGATGAGAGAAAAAAGTGAATTTCCTTGAATTCGTGAATCTAATTTTTCTTTTGGGTAAGAAACCATTTCAGCAATAGTTGGAAAGAAATCAATATTTTGGCATTGAGAATTAATGATTTTAGGTTCAGACCCAGGAATGTGTATCATTGAAAAAACATTAGAGGTAGAATCGTAAACAAATGAACCGTAAAACATTTCGCCGTATTTTTCACCTACACCAGTACCATGATCAGCTTGAAAAATTACTGTGGTATGTTCTTCTAATTTGCAATCACGAATTGTTTGCAAAATCGTACCTACATAATCATCTAATTGGTACATGTATGATGTATATCTTGCATCATTCTCTTCTTTTTGCGCAAAATAATCATCTTTATTGTCTTTGTCTTTATATTTTTGGACAATATCCACAACATAGTTTTTGTGTGGTTCAGTATAATGTAAAAATAAGAAAAAATTTTTTTTTGTTGAAATTTTTCTAATAGCATTGGCATGACGTTCCTTGAAGTCAACAGTCTTTTCATCAAAAATATTAACTTCATCAAAATCTTCTGTGGGGATTACTACATCGTTAATTATATCACAGCATGTATAATACCCCATTTCATTAAGGAGCCGAGAAATTGTTTGGATCTCATTTTTTTTAAATCTGAACATATTATAGTATGCATTTACACCATTCCTAGAAGGATACATTCCTGAGAATATCGCATGGTGAGCAGCAAGGGTATATGGTGCAACTGTCATCATGTTTGAAAAAACAATACTTTGGTTAACATATGCTTTTAAAGTAGGACAGAAATCTACTTTATCTTTTCTAAATCCATCTAATGTAACAAAAATTATTTTTTGATGAGAATTTTGATTCATAGAATTTTTACTAAAAGTCATGTTTTAAATTTATCCAACAAATTATTCATTTTAAAAAGAAAATAAATTTTTTAATGCTTTTTTATTATGAAGATTTTCATACAATTCATAATCACTAAATGAATCTAATTCTAACCAACCATTCTGTATTTTAATTGCTTTTAGTTTGCAACCAACTTTAATTAAATAATTTAAAAGATCAGTCATGTAGGAATTTTGAAAATTTAGATGTGGATTAAGAGGATTAACGTTATTTTTTGAAAGATCTTTGGCTTTTTTATAAAATACTTTCAAATCATCAATACCTTTATTTTGAAACTTCATAAGTCCAATAAATTGTCCTTGTATTTCATCAATTTTGGAAACCAATTGGCCAATATTTGTAATACATGAATCATCATTAATTTTCATGCTCTCTGCATCATTTAGCGGATTGTTGAATCTTAATTTCCATAGATTGTGCCACTTTTCATCAACAACTACTGATATGTCATGTTCAGAATCTACAAGTTTTTTCACAATTTTTTCTTCGAAGATTATATCACCATACGAAATAATTGTGGAATCTTTTAATTCACTTTGTGCGCAGAAAAGGGTTTCAACCATATTCGTTGACTCGAATCTTTTGTTAACAATTTTTTTTATTTCAGGTGATGAGATAAACTCTGACTTGTAGCCTGTGATGACAGTGATATCGAAAATTCCTAGTTTATGGAATGTTTCTATTTGCCAGTCTAGCAAAGATTTCCCAAATAATTTTACTAGACATTTAGGTATATTTTGTGTGAGGGGTTTAAGCCTCTCACCTTTCCCAGCGGCTAGGATTATAACGTTCAAGATAAATTATTTTGAAAAACAGTCTTTTTAAAAACACTGCTTATAATTTGCTTATCAAATTTGGCAGAATTTCTTTCAGGATGCCACATTAATCCTACAATGGGCAATGTTTCATGAAACGCCGCTTCAACAGTTTTATCTACAGTATGAATTGCAATTGGTTTGAGATATTTGCTTAAATCTGAATTCAAAATAGTGTTTTTGTGGAAAGAATTAGTAATAATTTTTTTACAATTTAATATTTTTCTAAATTTTTCATCAACAATGTCCAATTCATGATTTTTCCCAATATGAGAATTGGTTTGATTTTTTGTTAGACTACCACCAAAGTGTCCATTAATTAATTGTAATCCTCTACATATTCCCAACGTAGGTATTTTTTTTGAAATAGCATGTTGTAATAATTCTTTTTCAGTATCATCTCTTTCAGGATCCTTGCCAAGATTGTCTCCTCCAGAAAGTATAATCCCATTAATCTGGAAATTAGAGAGGTATTTCATAATATCAGATAATTTATTGGGAATGTAAATTGGAACTAATCCAAGTTCTTCCAAGAGTTTTGGCCAATCATGACTTAATGCATCTCTTGTCTCATCATAATTTTCAGCTTTAACAATCCTCAAAGAAATTGCTATTTGTGGTTTATTTGAAATCATAATTTCCAAGAATGGCTTCTATAAATAGCGTTTTCCACATACTTCTTTCTTTTAATAAAAATCCAATCACTCCAAATGGAAAAGATCTACCATTGTTATTCAGAGTTCCAATCATAAATAGCCTAAAGAAGTTCATTGTTCGCCCTCCAGAAGTTCTGAATCTAGCATTAGCAAGTAAGGTATCAGCACCGTATTCAAATTCGAATGCAAATGCAAGACTGTCAGTGTCAGTAATTATATCAGCCTCATCTTTAGAAAATTCATACTTTTGAATACCATCAATAAGATCAAACTTTACCGGTAGATCTATATGTTTAAGATAAATTTTTGCGCTTTTAAAAAATTTGATTTTGTGTAGTAGATAAATTGCCATCCAATTATTTTTTTTATGAATTCTCTCAAGATAATTTTTTGCAGCAATTTGTAATTCGTTTAGAGATATTTTTGGAGATTCGTTAAATAACTCATGTTTTTTTGATAGATCATTTTCATAAAGTTGTATTGCATTTGAACTATCATGTTCACTACCAATAAGCCATTTGTCTCCAGGATATAGTATTACAGGATGTGAACTTGTATGTTCTTTGATATATTTTTCTACGGAAGAAATTTTATTCATTTCATCATTCATGTAATTATTATCCACATGTGAAAATCTAACAAAACTAGCATATGGAATTACGTATTTTGCATTAAAAATCTCAGATTGAATTTTTATTCGATTTAATTTATCTGCAGATGCAAGTTTTCTCAATTCATGATCGTTTGGATCACCGATATGTGCAGCATATCCAAATTGTGTCAATAATAAATCAACAGTTCCAATATCATCACGAATATACTTAGCTTGAGTTTTACTATCTACACCACAATCGTTAAGATTCAAAATTTTAAAATCTTCAATTTCAAGAAACAGCCAAGAATCATACAAGAGATAAGGTCTACATATAATTTTGAAATTTTTTGCCAATTCGTATGTTTTCCCATGTTTTAATTCAATTACATTGAAACCAAGTTGTTTACATTTTTCTGAAACCCTATGATCTAATGTATCTTGAAAAAGAACAGTTATTCTTTTTCTAATTACTTCAGGAATTGATTGTAGTATTTTGGGTGAAAAATGATCAGGATGTTCGTGTGAGAACCATATATGGGATATGTTTTCAAAATCTTTTATTTGAAATTTTGATTTTGATATTAATTCCCAACTATTATTGAAAGCAGGACCAGAGATCCATGGATCTGTGATTAGATTAACATCACCATAAGAAAATATTACTGATGCATGATTAACAAATGTAATCAAAGGTTTCACAATATAGAAAAGTGAGTAAATCAGTCTATTAAGATTTCTACAAATTCATAAAATAATTAGAAAGTCAGCAAATGAGATTATATGATTTTATTTATTTCATCAATAATGTATTCTAAATCTAAATTGCTTAGATTTGGATGAGTTGGAAGGGTAATTATTTTATCACTCATCATTTCTGTAGAAGGAATTTTATATTTTTGGGAATAATAACTAGTTTTATGAATTGGTTTGTAATGTGTACCAGTTTCAATTCCCTTATTTTTTAATTTATTTCTAATTTTATTTCGATTATTTACTAATATCCAGTAGAAATGGTATGAGCATGAGTTTGTATATGGCATTTTCGAATCTAGATTAAGTCCTTTAAAGTATTTTCTAGCATTGTTTTGACGAGATTTGTTCAATTTGTTTAATTTAGATAATTGTGCAACTCCTATTGCCGCTGAAAACTCATTCATGTAATAATTCCAGCCTAATTCTTTAACATCATAATCAGTTCCAATTCTATTAGAAATTCCACACCACCTTTTTGATTTAATAGTATTTGTAAGATATTCAGAATTTTTTGAATTAATTGTGATTAAGCCGCCACTTGGCATTGCCAAGTTTTTTACTGGATGAAAACTAAAACAAACGAAATCACTATGAGAACCAATTCTTTTTTTGTTGTATGTTGCACCTGCAGCGTGCGATGCATCTTCAATAACAGAAATATTATATGATTTAGCAATATTCAGAATTTTTTTTAAATCGCAAACTAATCCACCAAAATGTACAGGTATTATTGCCCTAGTTTTTTTGTTAATTTTTTTTTCAACATCAACAGGATCAATACAACCTGTTAATGGATCAACATCAGAGAAAATCACTTTGTGACCAGAATACAACACGCAGTGAGCAGTACTAACAAATGATAATGATGGAACGATTACTTCACCTTTTACTTTAGAGATATTTGAAACCGCTAGATGTAAAGCAGCAGTTCCACTATTAACTGCAATACCAGAACGAGCTCCAGTGTATTTTACGAATTTTTTTTCAAAAGAATTTACAAAATTGGAGCCTGATCCCGAAGCCCAGTTATGTGAATCAAAAACAAGTTTTATGTTTCTTTTTTCATTAAAATCAATTTTTGGATCAAAAAGTTTAATATTTCTTTTTTTCATATTTAACAAATTTCAAATCAACTGGTTAATATCAATTACAATTGTTTCGTATGTGTTATATAACAATGCTAATCGGATATAAGAATTAGGACTTATTTTATATTATATTGATATTAGTAACAAAGATTACTATTTTTAATGCGCATTTGTAAAGAGTGTATTCAACCTGACACAAGACCTGGAATTTTTTTTGATAATGAGGGTGTTTGTGGTGCGTGTATATGGGAACATGAAAAAAAGATTTTAGATTGGAAAGAAAGAGAATTAGAATTAAATAAAATTATTGAGAATGCAAAATCAAAGAGATCGTTATATGATTGTGCCATAGGCGTTAGTGGGGGAAAAGATAGTACATTTCAGGCTCTTACTGCCAGAGATAGATTTGGATTAAAATGTCTTTTAGTAAATTATCAACCTGAAAACATTACTACCATAGGAGAGAGAAATATAGAAAATCTAAAAAACTTAGGTTTTGATGTTGTTACAATCAGACCAAATCCTCAAATAATGAAAAAATTAATTCGTTATGATTTTTTTAAGAATTTAAATCCAGTTAAACCCACAGAATTTTCATTATTTTCTTCTACATATATTATTGCAGAAAAATTTCATATTCCATTAATCATACAAGGTGAAAATCCTGGATTAATTCTAGGTACTAGATTAACAGGAGTAGGTACGGATTCTAATGCATTAAAAGCAAATGAATTACATACTCTATCATCCGGTTGGGAAGTTTATACAAAAGTTGAGGGGGTAAACAAAGATGATTTATTCTGGTTCCATTATGACAGAAAAAAATTAGAAGAGATGGACATTAGTGGGATATGGCTAAATTATTTTATCAAAGAGTATTCCCAAAAACACAATACAGAGTTTTCAAAAAAACATGGATTGATTGGGAGAGAGAAAGATTTTGATCCAAACTCAATAGGAACATACAATCCTTATTTTGCTCTTGATTCAGACTTGGCACAATTAAATCAATTACTAAAATTTGTAAAATTTGGGTTTGGCCAATGTATGGATCATGTTTGCTATGATATTAGAGATGGGGAAATGACAAGAAAAGAGGCAATTGAAATGGTTTTCAAGTATGATGGAAAATGTTCTGAGAAATATATCAAAAAATTCTGTGATTATATCAATATTACAATTGAAGATCTAAGGGAAACTACAGAAAAATTCAGAGGAGATGTATGGATTAAAGATAAAGATGGATGTTTACAAAATAATGTTTGGTTAGAACTTGAAAAAATTCAATAAGAAATTAACAGTGGTAAATATGGATTTAGATGTTAAATTAAAACCAGTAACACGTTCAGATATAAGATTTCTTTATAATCAGTTAAAAGAAAGAGATCCAACAATCAATATTTCACATAAAAAAATGCCTAGTTATACAAAACATTCTAAATTTGTTTTATCAAGACCATATTCAAAATGGTATATTGTTTTTTATAAAAATAAAAAAATTGGAAATGTGTATCTTACAAAAATGAATGAGATTGGAATTTTTATTTTAAAATCAATTAAAATTAAAGGAATTGGAACCATAATTCTGGAAAAATTACTAAAAATGAATCCACGAACACAATATCTAGCTAATGTAAACCCAGGAAATAAAAAATCCTCAGCTTTTTTCAAAAAAAATGGATTTAAATTAATTCAGCACACTTATGAATTAACATTAAATTAATTTTAAGAATGAAAATAACTTAAGCAATAATATAATCCCCGTTCATATTTTTCTGGGTTTCTTTGATATTTAATGTGTGAGCCAATCTCAGCATTATTCCATACCGCAAATCTGGGACCATCTAAAATCCATTTTAAAAGACGTAAATCTAATTCCATTTTTACAAAATTTGTAATTTCTACAAGATCTTTATCTGAAATTAATTTAAAGCCTTCACCTTTACATGAAATTAAGATATTTTGAGAATTAGATATTTTAATTATAATTTTTGTATCTGATGAGAATTGTAATTGTTTTCTTTTTATCTCAAAGTGTCTATATGCTTGAGGGATTTTTGAAATTATTTCTTCAATAGTAGGTTGATTTTCATATTCATAATCTAATTTTTTTGTACTAAGAACATTTTCAATATAAGAATTTTTTTGTTCTAGATTAATTGGTTTATAATTTTTTGATGATTTACCTGAAGAGATATCAAAATTTTCTCCAGAATTCAAAATTATGCATTGATTTTTTTCTAAATTAATTTTGTGGCTTTTTAAAAAATATTCGTATGCTTCTTCAAGTTCATAAGCTCCTTTGAATATATTTAATTGCGCCAATTTACCAGCAAGTGTGTATCTTCCGGCAAATGGAAAAAAGAATTGAGGATTGAATAATTCAACATACTTTTCAGCATACTCAACATACATATTTTGTAATCTTTTCTTTTCTAATATTTTTTGATCTTCTGAAATATTGAAGCATTGAGGAAATGCAGATGCGGACGTATATCCTACTAATAACATATCAATTTTTTGATATTGTGATTTAATTATAGAGGCTGTTTTATTTGATAAAAGATATGGACAGTCATTGGTATTTACAATGACTTCATTTTCATTGTCAAATACAGCCATGGAATCGATAGATGTTGAACCAAACTTAGTTTCTGCAATTGAACAACCAAAATATTTGTGGCATAGTTGAGGATCACAATTATCTGCAGCTAAAATATTTACATGCAAATTATCTTTCAGAAGAATTCTTTTATTATGAAGAAGTTCTGTTACTTGAAAACCTATTGATTCAATTACATTTTTAAAAAAATTAGTTTCGTATTTGTGCATTAAAACTGGAATGTTTTTATTCATTTTTTTCAGTGTTTTAAGACTGGAATGATCAGGATGTATGTGACTTAAATAAATAAAATCAACATTATTGAAATCCTCAGGGCAAAAATCTAATGGTGGATAATGACACCATGAACCATAATATTCTCCATCAACTAACCAAGGATCACATAGGATTTTGATATTTTTATCTTCAATTATTACTGATGCAGATGTCAAATATTGAATTTTCATATTATATAGATTTCAGTGTATTTTAAAAATTTACAAGTTTATATCAATGTTGAGAATCTTGTCTGCGGAGAGATTTATGTACAATATGAGAAAAAATAATAGGCATCTACAAAATAAAATGGTTATAACTTAAAATGAATAATTATTATTTTAATTTACATTTTCTTCTTTTCAATAAAAAAAATTCGTGCTAACAGAGGGAAGTAATCTTACAAATTATTAATAGTATTAATAAGAATTAAAATTAACATTTTTTATTGATTGGATGTATAATTCAGGCTCGTGTTAATTCACAAAGACTACCAAAAAAAATTTTAAAAGATCTTGATGAAAAAAATAATGCATTAGAATATGTTCTTAACCAATTAAAGCATTCTAAGAAAATTGACCAAATTGTGATTGCAGCCACAGATCTAAATGACGATAATATTATAGCAAATTTTGCTGAAAAAAATAACTGTGATTGCTATAGAGGGAGTGAAAAGGATGTTTTGGATCGATATTTTCAATGTGCAAGAAATTTCAAATTCAATACTATAGTCAGAATCACATCAGATTGCCCTTTAATAGATCCACAAATTGTTGACAAAGTAATTGACAAGTTTGAATCATCAAATTATGATTATGTTTCGAATACTATCAAAAGAACGTTTCCAAAAGGACTTGATGTTGAAGTTTTTACATTTTCGATTTTGGAATTAATGTGGAAGAACGCTACTCTTCCATCAGAAAGAGAACATGTTACTCAGTATATTCTAAATCATAATAAATTTAAAATTGAAAATTTTAAAAACGAAGATAATCTATCGAGATTACGTTGGACATTAGACCGTAAAGAAGATCTTGAATTTTTACGAAAAATCATTAAACGTATTGATAATCGACCAATTTTAATGAGTCACGTACTTACAGTTCTCTCATTAGAGCCTCAACTTTCAAAAATTAATTCCCATATAGATCCTGATGAAGGTTTAAAAAAATCAAGACAGAACGATGAGAAATTTATTCAAGAAAATAAAAAGAGAGGTTAGGGGGAAAAATTTAGTTTTTCAATATTCCTCAGATTATCATTCAATATTTTAAATTGATTCATATCAAGTGATGTTGCTGCGTCAAGACTTTTTGAATTTAATAATTTAACATGTTTTTCTATAATGATATTTTTTTGTTTTTTCATTTTCATAAGACTTGCAAATATTATTGGAGCGGTTATTCCTAGAGTATGATCTGAAAAACCAGCATATTTTTGTGCAATATTCCATTTAATTTTTTCAATTTTTAATGGGTATTCAGAAAGACAGTACAGAAAAGTAATCTGGTTTTTAGATAATATTTTTTTAATAAATTTTTTATCACCACCCATACCCATACTAACAATTGTAGATTTTTTAGAATGATTAACGGCAGATAATGTTTCAAGAGATAATGGATCATTTAATGTGCAGGTTCTTGAAGCAATTTTGTATCTTTTTACGCTAAGACTTTCAAGATAATCTACGGCTTCAGGATAGAATACAGAGCAGAAAAACTCAATTCCTATAGAATCAGAAAAAATTTTTAATTTTTTCGCATCATTAAAAGATAATTCGGTTTTTTTGATTTTTTTAAATAATGGATGGGAAGGGTAAAGATCTTCTGCTCTCCACATTTGGAATTTTACGGCATTTGCACCTGCATTTTGACTTTGTTTAATTAATTTTTTAGCAATAGATATGTCCCCTTCCCAGTTCGAGCCAATTTCGGCAATTAGAAATACTTTCAATGTTAAAATTTTAATTAATTATTATTAAAATATGACGACACATAATGTTTGTAAATGCAAATTAAAAATGAATCTTTTCAATTTTTCGTACGCAAAACTAATGATGAAATTTTATAACTTCACTAACTGGCCAGCAAGTGATTCTGAGGCAATACCATGATTATTTAGGTATTCATTAAGGAATTTTTTCCCATTTTCTCTAATTTTATTTTTAAATTCAGAATTGGTAAATATTTTTGTAAGTATTTCCATAAAGTTTTCATTTTCAGTAATCGAAATTACTGCATTATTTTTTTCATATGAAAAATCATAGAATTTTCCATCTAGTACAAGATTAATAATTGGTTTCTGCATTATTACTGATTCAAGAATAACTGTAGAAGGATCATATCCATCAGGAGAAATTACCAATACCAATTCAGAATTGGCAATTAATTTGTCAATAGATGTTGAATGGTGAATTACAATATTGGAATCTAATTCATTAATAGTTGTTTTAATCATATGGTTATGAGAAATATCTCCAGGATGTAACTTAACAACAATATCTTTATCACTAAATTTTTGTAGATCTAAAATTATTTGTTTTAGGATTTTCTCATATTTTATATACATTCTAGTATGGTGGCGCGCAGCAGGCTCAACAATCGGTCTAGGACACAAAAGTATAACATTCTTTTTCCCATTTGGAAGATTGTTAGAATTTTTGAAAAAACTGTCATGTCGAGGACTTCCACAATTGATAATTTTATCATCAGAAACTCCATGGATTTCAGAAAGATAATTTTTCTGTACATTACCCCAAACTGCAATTTTGTCAGGAAATAATGTATAGTTACTAAGAATATCATATCTAGAAATGTCTTTTGTATAATTAGCAAATGCATGCTCTAACATAACAGAAATAGTGGTTTTATCTATCTGATTGAGAATCGCTTTCTCTGTCTCACCCATAACATTTAGAGACAATACGCAATTGATTTTTGAATTTTTTAAAAAAAATTTAGATGCAAAAATAAGTTCTAGATACCAACTTATTCGTTTTTTATAGGTACCAAGTAATTCAAATTTTATTTCATCCCAAAATGTAAAATTATCAATGAAAAATTTCTCAGAGATGTCTTCTGCATACAACAATTCATCTAAAATATCAAGATATCGAGTCTTTTGATGATTAAGAAATTGTAATTCTTGTTTATTTAATATACGTTCCAAACTTAGAACCTTTGAATTTGTTTTTTTTAGTATCGATATTGAGTCACGATTCCATATAGAAGATCTTCTATTATTAAACAGAATAACCTGTGTATCGCTTTTTGAGATATGTGAGATTAAATCAGAGTATAGAGATGGATTAAATTCTAATAGTAATACTGATTTTTTTTGTTTTGAGAGATCGACCCACAGATTATTTGTTCCACAGATGATGTTTTCTATTATGGACTTTAATTTTTTATAAAAATTTCGAGATATTTTAAATGAAATAGGAATTTTCCCTAAATTGAATTTTATTTCAATATTGTCATATACCATGATCTCATCCATTGGTTTTCCGATTTCAATGAATTCCGTTTTTCCAGGAATAATCTTTTGAATTAATTTTATGAATTGTTTACTTGCGATAATTTTTTTAGGAGATTTACCATTCAAAATTTTTTGGAGTATTCTAATTTCATAGAGTTTCATAATCATAAAAGTATGAAATTCGGTATCATCCATCATGCCAAGTATGTTAACACCTTCAAATTGCATTTTCTGAAAAACATCTGAATGTTTATACCAGCCATACATACTAACTGTTTTATCAAAAATCAGATTCAGATCATTTTCATCTAAAACATCTTCGGCAATTTTATGATTGATTGAGAGATTTTCAAGATGTCTGTGAACTTTGAAATTCATAGAATAAATTACAGTTTTAGATGAAGCAAATCTAACAACTTGTTCTTTTGTGAATTCAATGTTATTTAAAAAAACATAGTTTTCTTCCAATAAGACAAAATCAATTTTTGTTCATTAATTTAGTTTGCTACAAGATTAGTTGTGTAATGAGTTAATGTTATTAGAAAACTATAACTTGTGTCACTTAAAAAATCTAGAATAATGAATAATACCCCAAAAAGGAATATTTTGAGAGAATTATCGACTATTGGTCTTTCAGATATTGTAGGAATGGGATTAGTTGCAGTTTTTTGGTTTTTCATTGCAGCACAAGTAGAAGTTGAAGAATATGGAGAATTACATTATTTCATAGCTATTGCAAGTTTTGCATTTATTGTATCATTAATTGGTACGCAAAATGTCATTACAGTTTTTACTGCTAAAAAAATAAAAATTCAATCAACACTTTTCATATTGTCATTACTATTTGGTACATTAGCTGCAATCATTGTATTTATTTTATCAGGCAGAATTGATACAGGAATTTTAGTAGTATCATTCATAATTAATGATTTAGCTATTGCATATTTAATTGGGCGAAAAAATTTTTCAACTTATGGAAAATGTATTATTATTCAAAAGATCTTAGCTGTTGGATTAGGATTAAGTTTTTACTATATTTTTGGAATAGAAGGAATAATAGCAGCGTTAGCAATATCATATATTCATTTTTCAATTTTTGTTTACAGAGAAATTAAAAGTTCAAAATTTGATTTTGGGTTAATAAAATCAAATTCTGAATTCATTTTAAATAATTGGGGACTTAATTTGCTAGGAGTCTCAAGACATCATTTGGATAAAATAATTTTGGTTCCATTTTTAGGACTAACTGTAATGGGAAATTATGCACTATCATTACAGTTTTGGGCAGTATTAGTTGTGTTTTCAAATATATTTTTTAAATATATCTTGACATATGATTCAAGTGGAGTAGCAAATAAGAAATTAAAAATTATTGCAATTTTAATTTCTATTGGACTTGCAGCATCTGGAGTAGTAATTCCACCCATTTTAATTCCAATATTTTTTGAAAAATATGTAGAGGCAATAATTGCAATTCAAATAATCAGTTTAGGCATAATACCACAAGTAATTGATAAAATTTATTTATCAAAATCACTTAGTTCACAAAAAAGTAAAGTAGTTTTAATTAGCAGGGCAACATCAGCAGTCACATTAATTGCTGGTATTTTATTATTAGGACAAATGTATGGAATCACAGGAATAGCTATTTCGTTCGTTTTATCATTAACCTTTCAAACAATCATCATGGCTTTTGCAAATTTTCGAAAGATAGATTGAAAACAGGGAAAATAATTAAAAAATTTGAAGACTATGACTATAAAAAATCAAATCTATTGGCTTGCTTTGATGGGACCATATATACAAAAGATTGTTAAAAATAAATTTTCATTAATTCTCGCAATAATTTTTCAGCGAGATATAGCTGTGAAATTTAATAACGGAGATGTTTTGCAGGTTAAATCTACGCAATATTATCATCTATTATGCATATTAGGTGCATTAACATATGCAACGGCTTATTCAATTAATTCAAAAAGTGTTATTGAAATACAAAATGATTTAATGAATAAATTTACAATTCAGTTTGAATCATTATCAATAGAAGATGGAAATTTGCTCGAGTTACTTTACTGGGGCCCAAAATATGGTGCAAATTTTATTTCTAATGATGAAAAAATTAGTAATTTTCGAGATAAAACATTTCGAGTTTATACTATAGATAACAAAAAAATAATTGAAAATAGAGAAGGTATAAAGTTTTTTCTCCGATATATTCAAACCAATAATACAATAACGGAAACGTTCATCAGGAATCTTCATCATGTAAATTCCAAAATTGATTTTAGGAATAAGATTGTGATTGATGCAGGATCAGAATGTGGTGACACACCATTATATTTTGCAAGTAAAGGTGCCACAGTATATGCATTTGAACCAATAAAAGAACATTTTGAGGCAATGACAAAAAATTTGAGTTTGAATGAAAAACTAGCAGAATTAATTATTCCAATAAATGCAGCAGTTGGTAAAGATGAATTATTAACTTTCTATAGAGATAATTCTACAGACATTGGAACTAGTGCGTCGTTTGTTTATAATAAACATGGACCAAATGCACGAAAATCTCAAGTACAAGGTATGAGTCTTAGCACCATCTTAAAAAAATACAATATAGAAAAGGTTGATCTATTAAAGATGGACTGTAAAGGATGTGAATTTTTTATACCTGATGATTCATTGAAGTATGTAGATCGAATTAAAATTGAATATGTTGCAAGGGGCAAATATAAAATTGAGAATTTGCTAAAACAGCTTAAAGACTCTGGTTTTAATTGTACAATGTATAGAGATTCAGATAGCAAGAATTCAAGCAATATAGCAGGATATTTGTATGGAACACGAATTGAGGAATAATTATCTGAACATGGATAATTAAAAAACTATTTTCAAAAGAGAAATCATACTAATATTTTATAAACATAAGATTTTGAATTTATTCATGCCAAAGTTTAATGTGGATATTTCTGTACCATCTAATTCAATTAAACTATTTGAGTTAGCTACAGATTTTGAGAATTTTAAACGATTTAGTCCCGCACAGATAAAAAATATATCAATTATTGAGAAATTGGATAATGAAATTATCACTGAAGAGATTTTAACTTTTAATACAATCTTTAAAAATATTGAAATTAAACAAAAAACTAAACACACGATTAATTATCCAAAATCAATAATTAGTACTGTGATAGATGGTCCATTTAATAAAACACATTTAGAAATTCATTTTTCAGATATAGAAACACTAACAAATATTTCAGTTAGTGCAGATATCAAAATTGGTTTGAAATATTCTATATTATCACCAATTATTGCCAGATTATACAAAGGAATTGTAACTGGTTTGATCTATAAAATGAATAATACGATATTAAAAAATGAGGAAATATGAAATGACTGTGAAGAGGATCAAAAATGGATAATACAATATTCAATTGGGATATAATACTCGGAGAGTCACAAACATTCCAGAAAAATCATCCTTTTCCATATGGATTCATAAAAAATCCAATTAATGAAAAATTTTATGAAGAATTATACAAGACTTATCCATCAGTAGATGACAAATGGTATTCAGCAGATGACTATAGTAGATCATCAATTAAAAGACATTTTGGAAAATCAAAAGCAAATAACATTGTAGATGAAGATGATTCATCATTAAGTGAATCCTGGAATTTGATATTTCATTATCTTAATTCTAAGGAAGGTATACAAAAGATGAGGGAGTATACTGGATTAGAAGTTACAAAGCTACGAAGTTTTAATTTTGTTTTAAATCGTAAAGGTGATTTTAATCTACCCCACTCTCATCATATTGGTGTTAAACCAGAAGATTATGAATACAAATTCACTGTTTTAATTTATTTTGCTAAAGATTGGCCAAAAGGAGCTCCTGGAGGTACATACATTTCTGAAGGAGAAGATGAATCTACAATTATTTTTGAACCAACTGATCTAGATAATAGTTGGATCTGTTTTTCTGAAACTCCAAATTCTTGGCATGGTTCACGATATATGACACATGATGTTTCAAGACCATCAATTCAATTCACAATGGTATAATTTATGAATCATAAAAAAGAATATCAGATATGAAAAGCTACTACACACATCTACAGTCTGTCAATGAATTTGGAGAAAAAAATAATGTAATTAGAAAACCAATTTTACGAAGTTCTGGAGTTTTTCCGGTAATCCAGAATCAACAATATTCCAGTAGAATTCATTTTTTGGGTTACTGGTTATTAAAAAGAAAAATCCCCGAAGTGGCTCTAATTATTTCTTTAAGAAATCAATTTGGAAAAATTTTGTTAAGAGAAGTTCAAATAATTAATGAACCAAAAGCGTTCTCAATAGATTTAGAGAAGCTTTTAAAGAAAATTAAACAAGAGGGGGATTTTGTAGGTTCAATTGAAACAGAATTTAATACAACGCAAGACATGGTGTTTCCATATCCAGCACTAGTTTTAGAATATTATAATGAAGAATTTAATTCATGTGTTCACACTTTAGGAAGAATTTATAATGATTTTGAAGATCTAAGTGAAAATGAAAAATTTCGGGTCCCAGAGACAGGATTTGATATTTACGAAACAAATGATCTAAATTCATTTCTGTCTTTTGTTAATGGTCCAAAAGAAAATGAGGAAGGATTTATTCAATATGTTGTCACTAATTCAAAATCGGAGAAATTAACTGGTAAATTTTCCCTTGGCAAAATAAATCCATTTCAAACTAAGTTAATTCATTTTAGGGATTTTATTCATGACTTAGCAGGTTTTCTTGGTGAAGAACATGGTGCTATTTCATTAAAACATAATTTTGAAGGATTCTATCCACGATTCTTAGTTGGGAATATACAATCATCATTTCCATCCGTTAGTTTCACACATTCTTACTATGACTGTAGTAATTGTATAGAAGATACAGATTTTTGGAATAGAATTAATAAAAAACACTATGATTCATCTGTATACGTTCCAATTTTTAATAAAGAAAAACAGTTTACAGATTTGATGATTTATCCAAACTTTTCTCCTTCAGACTTTTCACTTAAGATAAATATTCATGAAAAGAATGGGAACGTAGTTTTTACGAAGGAAAATTTTTTAGGAATCAATCAATCAAATAAGAAATTAATAAAAATTAATTTAAACAAAATATTAGATGAGAATAAGTTATCAGATAATTTTTATGCAGCACATATAATTACAGAATTTAAAGAAAATAAAATTCCTTCGAGAATAAAATTTGGATTAAATGTGGGTGTAAAAGGATTAGAATCAAAATTACCGTGCAACATTTGTTTTAACACAAAAATGGGAAATCCTTTATTAGAAAATAAATCAGGTTCTTTTCATTGGGCACCTATATTTCCCCATAGAAATGCAATAATTACATTAGGAAACTTTTCAACAATTAAAGATTATAAAAAAGATGCAAATATTGAATTAAATTTTTACCGAATGTATGATAAAACAAGTATTACCAAAAAGTTATTTTTAGGAGCAAATTCAGAAGAGAGAATTTTTATCAACGAACATGAAGATCTAAAAGAATTTTTATCAAATGAGGGATGGGTGACTATTAAAGCAGATAATCCGTACATAGAAGGTTATTATTTTAACATGAATAAATCAGGTTCAGTTTCAGGTGATCATTTCTTCTAAATTCATAAACATTGTAAATAAAAAAATTTTAAATTTTCCAATCATATTCTTCAAAAGAAATATTTTCCATTTCATTATCATTAGGTTTCCAAGCTATATCAGCCAACACCAAAACTTTAGCGACATAATCAGTTGTATTTACAAGCGCTGCAGCAATTCCATTGGGGATACATGCTAATTCAGGTTTTTTAGAATCAAGTGTAACCTCATGTAATTTTCCGTCAGATTCTTTAACTACTAAAGTAATGTTTCCATAAATACATGAAAAATATGTTGTTCTTTTTTTATGAATATGTGGACCCTTTTTCTCACCAGGATTAATAGAATTTATGTAAACCATTTTTGGATTATTTTTAATTAGATCATCCCAATCACGCCAAATAACGGTCAATTCCCCATTAACATGAGAATCAGTAGTATCTTTTGTTTCATGCTTTTCTAAATTCCATAAATGAAATTTTTTGTCAACCACTTGGAAAAAACAGGGATTTTGAGCAATAAAAGTTTGGATTTAAAGGTACTAATCAGATCATACAATATTTTATTAGGTTTAGAAAAATTGTGAATTATATGAGATTACTCGTTACTGGGGGCCTAGGATTTATTGGTAGTAATTTTATTCTTAAAATGTTAGAACATACTGATATACAAATAATCAATATTGATGCAGAATTTTATGGTTCAGACCACAGAAACCTATCTAAAATCAAAGATTCACAGAGATATAATTTTGTAAAAGGGAATATTGTAAATAGGAAGTTTATGAACGAACAAATTGCCAAATGTGATGCGGTGGTAAACTTTGCAGCGGAATCATTTGTAGATAGAAGCATAAATGATGCCAACCCATTTTTAGTTTCTAACATTAGAGGAGCATTTACAATTTTAGATATAATTACTAAGCAAAACAAACGTATGATTCAGATATCAACAGATGAGGTGTATGGAAGTTTATCTAATGATACTGCAGTTGAAGAATCAAAATTAAATCCTTCAAATCCATACGCTGCTACAAAAGCCTCTGCAGAGCTTTTGATAAAATCCTATATTACTACATTTGGTTCAGATGTAATTATTACAAGGTGCACAAATAATTTTGGTCCCAGACAATTTATAGAAAAATTGATTCCCAAAACAATAATTTTGGCAAACCAAAATAAGAAAATTCCTATCTACGGGAATGGAAAAAACATACGAGATTGGATTTATGTAGATGATCATTGTGAGGCGGTTTCATCAGCACTTTTTAATGGTAAATCAGGAGAATCGTACAATATTTCTGCAGGTAATGAGATGGATAATCTAACAATTGTACGTAAAATTCTTGATATAATGAATAAATCAGAAGACTTGATTGAATTTGTTGATGACCGACCTGGACATGATTTTAGATATAGTATGAACTCGAAAAAAATTTCAAGTGAATTAGGTTGGAAAACAAAATCAAATTTTAATGAAAATCTTAAAACAACAATTGAATGGTATTTAGAGAATCCTGATATTTTGAATAATTTATCGTCAACTGTTTTAGATCAAACTCCTTGGAAAAGTTCTAATTAATAGAATCAGTAGAATGTGAAATGAAAGGAATAATTTTACATGGTGGTCATGGTACCAGATTACGACCATTAACTCATACTGGTCCAAAACAGCTTTTACCAATTGCAAATAAGCCAATGTCACAATATTGTATTGAATCTATTCGTGAAGCTGGGATTACAGATATTGCCATTATAATAGGTGGTCTAGGCGCAAACAAAGTCAAAGAGTGTTATGGAAATGGAGAAAATTTTGGTGTAAATATTACATA
>CETX01127728.1_pt1 | contig 19271 bp, 16 predicted proteins | sample 356501 | NCBI WGS metagenome assembly CETX01 (sample SAMEA2623390, study PRJEB7988) | marine metagenome | biome: marine biome (ENVO:00000447); feature: mesopelagic zone (ENVO:00000213); material: "saline water (ENVO:00002010), including plankton (ENVO:xxxxxxxx)" | depth 450 m | reverse complement strand
GGCTGGGCCTGCACGCCATCGAACTCAAGGCGGGCAAGTTTTCGCGTCGGATCAACGGTTTTCAACAGGGTTTTTTTAATGCCGGGCGCCTCACCATCAACAACAAAAAACGATATTCCACTGTCACCGTCGCTGCCTTCAAGTCTTGCAACTACAATGATCTTGTCGGCCGTGTGACCATCTACCACGAAGCACTTTTCACCTTGCAGAATAAAGCCATCACCATCAGTTTTTGCTGCAAGCTCGACCGCCGTGGCTTCCCACCGCCCACTGGATTCTGTCACCGCCAATGTAGCTCTGATACTTCCTGAGGCAATCTGAGGTAACAGGTCTAGTTTTTGCTCTTCCGTTCCAGCGTTCAAAATTGCGTTGGCCGCCAGCACGACACTCGAGAAATAGGGCGCACACAAAAGCGAATGCCCCATCTCCTCCATTACAATTGATAACTCTACAAAACCAAAGCCCGCACCGCCGTATTTCTCAGGTACGATCAAGGAGGGCAGTGCCAGTTCTTCGCTTAGCTGTTTCCAGACGACGGGATCAAATCCGTCATCTGTTTCCATCAAGCGGCGCACTTCTGTGGTAGGTGATTTATCTCTGAGGAATCGCTTTACCACTTCCCTAAATTGATGCTGCTCCTCAGTAAATACAAACTGCATGCTTTTCCCTTTCGTAAAAGACCGAGCATACCTTGTGAAAACCACTAACCGCAAACAGCTAAGTAGGTGCTTTGAAAGGAAAGGATAGTCCGAGAACTGCTCCCGGAAGCAACCCGGTAAGATTACGAGACGGGTAGAGTGGGTGCCTGAGGGCTAGCTGCCTATTCCCGCAGTTTCGCCCTTAATGTATCGCTCCAGCTGATCAATCACATGCGACTGCTCATCGATAATGGATTTGACTAGATCACCCATCGATATCATGCCGCTAAGTTTTTCATCCGCTATGACCGGCAGATGACGAATCCGCCTGGCGGTCATCAAAGCCATGGCCTCATCGACCGCATGCGTCGGCTCAATATAGACCACATTACGCGTCATGATTTCTGAAACTTGTGTATCTTTAGAAGACTTGCCCTGCAGAATAACGTTCCGCGCATAGTCTCTTTCAGAAATGATACCCACCAGCTGACCGTCATCAGACAAAACCGTGAGGGCTCCAACACCTTTTAGAGCCATCATCTCGATTGCCTGGTAAACGGAATGGGCAGGCCCAACGGACCAGACATCACTTCCCTTTTTCGCCAGCAGATCTTTTATCTTGGACATATGACACCTCGACTGTATTACCAACCAGTTTCCTCCTAGCCAAAAAAGCCGTAAAGGACTTTATTGCGCTAAAAACCCCGGGTTGCTTATTTCCAAATGATCTAAAAGCGACTCAAAAACCTTTAATGTTGGAGTCAGAAAAACGTGTCAAACCAGTACCGGCCATTTCCATCCACCAGGTACTCGCCTAAACGCAGCGTATAACCATTGAAAAAGCCTTAGAACTGTCCATTCACAATCTCTATAGAGAGCTGGCGAACCCATAAAAGGATCTAATGGTTTCCTGATAGACCTCGGGAACAATGTTGGGAAAACTCTGATCCCCGGCATGTGGCGTACCATGTACCGATGGGGCCACTGTGGGCACACCAGCACCAAACAGTTTTCTGTAGTAGGCAATACGATCTTCTTAAAATGTTACTCTCACCAGGTCTGTGGCAGATTGAAACTACAGATCCCAAACACTGAGTCTTCCTTATCCTCCGGTGACAACAATGAAAAATGCGTCCCTTGTCTTATTCCTTTTTATGGCAACCACTCTGGTTGCTGCTGAGAAGAATCCTTCATCAGCAAGCGATCTGGAACTAATGAGCGGTTTTCCACCCCCGGAAAAGCATCGCATTACAATGGAGAACATGCTCCAGCCACCCTATAACAGATGGTCCTTGCAACATATGCGTGAGTTGGTACCCACTAGAAATATCGCGGCAGCAGCATCAGTGCCGTTTAGTAGCCAACCTATGGATCTGTCCAAACTGCTGGTGTCCTTTCCTGACGGCCGTAAGGTATACGTTGGTGAATGGCTAGAATCGGCCTACACAGATGGTTTCATGGTGTTGCATAACGGAAAGATGGTCTACGAGCGCTACTACAACGACCAGTTGCCAACAACGCAACACCTCATGTTTTCAGTGACAAAATCTTTCACTGGGACAATGATGCTCATGCTCATGGAAGAGGGATTGGTCGATAATACGGCTCTGGTCAAGCAATACGTGCCTGAACTCGCTGAGTCCGCATTTGGTGGTGCCACGGTACAGCAAATGCTCGACATGACCAACTCCATTTCTTTCACCGAAGACTACGCTGACCCGGAAGCAGATATCGCCCGGTTTCTGTTTGCCTTTCTGCCGGGAGGCAAGGGTATCTACACTTTTCTACAATCACTTAAGAGAAACCATGACAAATTTGAACATGGTGAAGCCTTTCACTATGTTACGCCCGATCCGGAAGTGCTGGGGTGGATCATCCGACGAGTCACTGGCAAGCAACTCGCAGACGCCATGCACGAGCTTATCTGGTCTCCACTCGGCGCAGAACACGATGGGTACTACTGGCTGGACTTTCACGGTACCGAAATGGGTGGTGGTGGTCTTGCGATCACTCTGCGCGATGCCGCCCGGTTTGGCCAGATGATATTACAAGATGGGGCTTTCAACGGCCGACAGGTGATATCACAGGAAATCGCGCAACGCATCAAAACTAAATCGAACTTCGAGCAATTTGGACGCTACTACGCTGACCCCTGGTATGGCGCGATCGCCGATTCTTATCATGACCAGTGGTGGGGTTACGCTGGAGTCAATGCAGTCGCAGCCCTGGGAGTGCATGGGCAATTTATCTACATCAATTCGGACGCCAACGTTGTCATCGCGAAGCATAGCTCAGACCCCGATGCCGAGAGCCCGCGTATAGACAACGAAACAGCCTTCATCATGCATCAGATTGCCGCCTACCTTTCTCGTTAGGGCGAGTAATTCTGCGCAGTGGGGTCAGCTGAACCCCATCTGTTCACCAAGATTTCCAGGCTGCTGACCATCAATGTCCTTGAACCCATATTCGCTCGCCAAGTCCACCACAGGAATCACTCGTCCTGTCTTGTCATGTAATTTGGGATCAGCTGCAAGGGAGACGACACCTCGCCCCGTGAAACGCGGTGACTCACCCCTGTCGATGTCGAAAGGAACCGTACCTGCCTTGTGTGCCTGGAGCATGTGCTCAGTGCGGACGATCCCGGGCCATAGCGAGACGGCCGTTACATCGAACTCGCGTAACTCCTGCGCCATATCCTTCGCCATCCTATCCACGGCCGCCTTGCCCACACCATAGGCAACATTGAAAACATAAGCCGCGCCAGCAAAGGACGAGATGTTCACTATAAAACCGGTGCGGCGCTCGACCATCTTTGACGCAACTGCGCAACTTGCCACATAATGGCCTCGACACCCAACGCGATGGAGCTGATCCCATATATCAACGGGCATTTCCCAAAACCTGGTCTCGAAGATCGGCACATCCGGGACAGTGAATGCGTTGTTTACGAGAATATCAATTCCGCCCTGCTCGTCCTCGACCCGTTTGACCATTGCGTTAATCTGCCCATCATCGGAATGATCGCACTGTACAGCAATCCCCTGCCCACCAAGTTCTGTTAACTCTTCGGCGGTCGCACCGATGGTACCTGGAAGTGCGGCAGCACCTTCTGTCACTGTACGACCGGTAACATAGACCGTGGCTCCGGCGGCTCCCAACTCCAGTGCAATACCCTTGCCGATACCTCGGCTTGCCCCGGTCACGATGGCGACTTTGTCCTTCAAACTCCCATCACTATTCCACTCGGTCATGTTTCCACTCCAGAAGATAAGACAGATAAATGTGACTACTTTGTTTATTGCATATGTGGTTTGTTCTTACTTAACCGTCAGTGATTCCCCCCACCAAAATCACTCGTCCTCGTGTATCAGCACTCTGCCGTTACTGCCATCGACCGTAATTATCTGACCGTCAGGTATGAGATCACAGGCCTGACTCAGGTTTGCAACGCATGGTAGGCCGTACTCTCTGGAAATCATGACAGCGTGTGCAGTTACACCGCCCGTTTCGACGACGACGCCACCAATGATTGAGTACACCGTCGTCCAGGCCGGGTCAGTCGCAACGGTAATCAAGATATCACCCTTCTCAACCTTGCTGACTTCATCCAGACTTCTGCACACTCGCGCACGACCCGTGACCATCCCGCTGCTCGCCGCGACACCACGCAGACCCTGGCCATCATCCACCTGACCATCATCGAACGCCTCCCAGCCACGAATGTACTTGGGTGGTGTTCTGAGGGTGTATCTCTCGTATACTCTCCGGCGTGCTCGCACTCTGATTTCAATTTCCTTCACAGTCATCTTGCCATCATCAGCCGCGAACACTTCATGACTGCTGAGGAAAAAGACATCTTCCTCATCTGTTATCAAGCCACGCTGAATAAACTTGGCGGCAATTGCCATTAGCATTGCCCTGGGACGCTGCGCGTTCTTGTCATTATGAAAGCGTTCCCAGTCCCTGTAGTAACAGTAGTCCTGGGTCAGTTCAAGGTACCACTTAAAGAATGCTGCTTTCAAAGAACCGAATGGTTGTTTGCGAATCTTGCCTAGACATTCCTCTTTGGTTCTAAGCATGCGCTCATGCAGACGCTGCTCGATTACTGCTGGACTATCTTCTTCACTCAGTGGCAACAGGGCCTTGAGCGAAGGGAAAATCTTCGCCGGTTTCTGGCTCCAGCGGAAGTGGATCGGGTCCCGTTCATCCGCACCACGGTGACCATATGCCTTCAGGAATACATCCAGTTCCTCTTTGAAACGTCGTCCGTCTTCGGAATCCTCCAGTGAGGCCAATATGTCCTCTGGGTTATCTTTCTCCATTAGTTCCATAAGAACGGGCGAGTCCTTGATCTTTCGGGAGAGCTCCCATACGGCGATATTCTGCTCACCCGTTGGAGTCTGCAGACCTGCGATCAGTCGGCTGTATATCTCGGCGCCTTTATCTTCACACCATAGCTCACACAATTTTGCCAAACCTTGGGGTACGACATAAAGATAGACGTTGAATGTCAGCGCAGTGTTATCTTCATGTATGCTCCCTTTGTTCGCCCGCGCTACCGTGGCGAAGATCTCCCTGACACTCGCGGATTCCATGTCGAAGTCGGCCCAGACGGCATCTGCACGACGAACGCAGTTCTCCATCTCTTCATAGTAGTGGTGTGTACTCCCCAGCAGCGAATACCTTGGATGAGTAAATTCAAGCCGCAATAGTATCCGGAAGAACCGAAACCAGTCGAATGGCATGTTTCTGATCTCTTCCCGCTCTTCCTCAGGAAAGGGGCTGAGGGCGACATCATCCCGTGCGAATGGCGGGATGAAGATACGCATCCACTCTTTTTCAAAATACGTATTGTAATAGGCTCGCGCGCCATACCAGCGAGTAGTAGGCATATCCAGGTAATGCTCGGAACTGTAGCCAGCAAATTCAGTTATATCAGTCTGCTTAAGCGCGATGAGCTTCAAGCGAGCCAAAAGCGGTCCCACCCCACTGTAAAAATAAGGAGTCGAGGGGCCGGTAAACCACTCGTCCGAAAGACCCCTGGACCAGACCCAGCGCTCATCTGTCAGCTCCGCCATCGCTTTGGGCGTTTGCCAGGCTTCAAGACCTTCACGAAAATCAATATCTGCCGCGGTAATTTCACGGGACTGCAGAACCGCAAATCGCCCATTCGAATATCCCCACTCGATGTCCTGCGGGAAACCGTAGTGTTCCTCAATCCGCAGCCCGATTTCAGACAGTTCCTTTATCTTTCCGTCCGCTAATGTTTCGATGGAACGGAGCTCTACCGGTACCTCGACGTCCACGCTTCCCTGACCACCCTCCTGCCGGACCGTCATGACCAGCTTCTCATTGAGCTGTTTGTCCTGGATTGCGAGGGAGCCTTTGTCAAGGATGTACTGATCAGGATTGACCTTTCCGGCGACGATTGCCTCGCCCAGACCCCAGCTGGTATTCAGAAACATTTCACCTGTGTTCGACGTGACCGGGTTCGCAGTAAACATGACACCAGCTACTTCAGACGGGAACATCTCCTGAACGACCACGGCAAGGAGCACATCTTCATGCTTGAACCCTTGTCTGTGACGATAGGAAATAGCACGGTCAGTCCATAATGACGCCCAGCAGCGCTTGACATGATGTAGAACATTTTCCACACCGTGGATATTGAGGAAGGTATCCTGTTGCCCGGCGAACGACATGCCTGGCAAGTCTTCAGCGGTAGCCGAAGAGCGTACTGATACTAATACTTCGTTTCCTAACTCTGACTCGAGTTGTCCGTAGGCATCACGAATTGCGTTAACGATGTCCGCAGGCGTATCTGCAGCGATGATCATGTCTCTGATTATTTTCGCTCGGCGGTCAATTTCCACCGGGTCATCATAATCTAGCCCCGCCAGTGCCCCAAGAATGGGTGCATGGAGGGAGTTCACCTCAATAAGTCGCTGGTACGCCCGCGTGTTGATACAAAAGGCATGGGGTACCGGCAACTTTGCTCGTGTCAATTCTCCGAGGTTTGCCGCTTTCCCGCCAACCAGCGATATGCTCCCTGAATCAATCTCCTCCAAACTACAGGTGTATTCAATCATAAACTTTTACTCTGGCACTTTACTCTGACCCAAAAACTTTTGGGGCTCTCAGGCAACCCAGGTGACAACCTGTTCCAAGTCTCGTTGCCGTTCGAAGTTGTTAATGGGGGCTTCAAGATCGGGATACCCCATGGCAGTACCAATAACGAGCCGTTTATTGTCTGGAACGGGAAGTATTTTCCGGACAATGTCAGCATACATGACCGACACAGCCATTATGCAGCTCCCCAGGCCTTTGTCACAAGCCAGGAGACTCACGTTCTGCAGAATTAGTCCCACGTCCAATACGGCATATTCCAATGACAATTGTTTATCCACCATAAAGTAAAGCAGGACAGGTGCATCAAAAAAGGAAAACATATGGCCAGTGTTTTGGAGGCGGCCCTCCTTGTCATCACGATCGGTCGTTTGTGATTCCAGAACGGCTTTCCCAACCTCCCCGTACCGGGCCTTGTGAGCATCCGGCCATACTTCTGGGAAAGGAATCTCTGGTTGAGCTTTTTGGCCGGTAAACAGCGCTTTTCTATTTTCTTCTCTGAGTTTTGCAAGCTTGTCACCAGTAACCACCATCATCTCCCATTGCTGGGTATTCCCCCAGGAAGGCGACCATACTGCTTCCGAGATGATATCTCGGATAACTTCGTCGGGTACAGACTTAGGTAAAAACTGACGGATACTTCGTCTTTGTCTAATTGAGTCCACTAGCTGCATCTATGTCTCCTGGTACTTTAATAGAAAATAGAATTTGGTGTGGCGTAGAGTGCCAGAGTGAGTCGGCACTGGCTAATACTGATCACAAATAAATCGAAACTATCTGCGGTTTGTCAGACGGAAACTTTTAGTAGCCCCAGCGCAAGCTCAACCCCATCGCTGCTTATTACAGCGGTTTGATGCGGGCAACCTGAGCTTGTCGTGGAGTCAAGTTTCCTATATTTTCAAATCCTGTTAAGAGGTCCACACAAATTTGGGCTGGAGGTATCTAGTCATGACAAAAATCAACACCGTTCTGGGCAGCATTGAAGTTGAAGAGCTGGGTTTCACGCTCATGCACGAACACATCTTTAATGCCAATTGGGCAATGCGCTCCGTATTTGGCAACTGGGTAGACAAAGAGGCAGGGATAAACAAGGCCGTTGGACACTTGAAAGCCGCCCGCGACCTTGGAGTTACCAGCTTACTGGATGCAACCCCAATCAATCTTGGCCGCGACGTGCATATATTGAAGGAGGTCTCGGAACGCTCCGAGGTTCACGTTATTGCCGCAACCGGTCTTTACTACAACCATGAACCCTGGATGACCAACTGGGAAATTGACCGTTTGGTTGATGTTCTTTTACAAGACATAGTACAGGGCATACAGGGGACTAACGGCAAAGCGGGTGTCATCAAGTGCGCTACTGATACTGACGGTGTCACTCCGGAAAATGAGAAATTATTGCGTGTGGCAGCCAGATTACATCTTGCATCTGGTATCCCGATCACCACGCACACTGATGTCAATGAAAAGACTGGCCTTGGGCAGATCGAAATCTTTGAAGATGAGGGCGTTGACCTCAACCATGTAATTATCGGTCACTCTGGTGACAGTGAAGATCTGGGGTACCTTGAAGACATGCTGAACAAGAATGTCACTATCGGCATGGACCGGTTTGGCCTCGACATGATGCTAGAAACTGAAAAAAGAGTTTCAGTGATTTCAGAACTCTGTGCTCGAGGGTGGGCAGAACAAATGGTACTGTCTCACGATGCATGCTGTGTAATGGACTGGTTTCCAGCAGACACCTTCGCGATGATGTCCTCCCAGATAGCTCCCAACTGGAACTTCAGTTTTGTCCCCGGACAGGTGATTGGTTTACTTCAAGAGGCTGGAATTAGCGAGGATCAAATACGGGCTATGACCCATGGCAATCCCGCCCGGTGCCTTCTGCCTTCCAAATGATGTATGTCTTTCAGGATGCTCTTCCAGCAATCCCTGGTTGATTGAAGGTACAAACTCGACGATGGTCTGGCAAACTGAATCCGTTCTATTTCAGCTGGAAGCGGTAGTTGAGGAGGTTACCAGTTGGCCAGCGGCTGGACTAAGGGCGGGGCCATTCAAGATCAGATCGACACCAGTAATATTGAAATGACAGCGTGAAATGGGCGACGATCAATTTGCTCCAACACCAGGCCTGGCGCTAGCATGAGATGACGTTTGGAGAATAACGCAATGGCAACACAAGGATTCGACCCGCAACAGCCAGCCTGGATCATGGCATCATCCGGGGACACGGTAACATGGGGTGACCTTGAACGCCTATCCAATCAGATGGCGCATCTGTTTCGCAATCACGGACTGCAGCGAGGAGATCACATCGCGCTCTGCCTGGAGAACCACCGGCTGTTTCTTGCTATCTGTTGGGCTGCTTTCCGGTCGGGGCTGTACTTCACTGCAATCAGCTATCGCCTGCAACCCGCCGAAGTCGAGTACATAGTCAATGACTGTGAGGCGAAATTGCTTGTGACCTCTGCCCTGCTCACTGACACATTCCGAGGGTTCGCCAACAAGCTCGAAAACGCCCCTGTCTGCTATATGCTGGATGGCGTTTGTAATGGCGCGACTTCCCTGGAGCAAGCCTTCGAGGAATTACCCGAGACTCCGATCATTGATCAGAGCTATGGCCAGAGCATGCTCTACTCTTCCGGCACTACCGGACGACCAAAAGGGGTGAAGAAGCCACCGATAGAAATCCCATGGGGAGAGGGGAGCGCTGTGCTGAAAGCAGCAACATCAAGATACAACTACGATGGCAATACGGTCTACCTCTCTCCTGCGCCCCTCTATCATGCAGCACCCCTTGGCTTCAACATGATGGTCCTGAGAGCAGGAGGTACCTGCATTATCATGGAACATTACGACTCCGAAGCTGCTCTCTCTCTCATCCAGCAATATAAAGCGACCCATAGTCAGTGGGTGCCCACGATGTTCGTGCGTATGCTGAAATTGCCTGAAGAAGTCAGGCACCGCTACGACCTGTCTTCATTACGTTACGCGGCCCACGCTGCCGCGCCTTGTCCGGTAGCTGTCAAAGAGCAGATGATCGACTGGTGGGGTCCGGTTCTCTACGAGTATTACGCTGGCACGGAAGGCAATGGCTCAACCTTCATAACATCAGATGAGTGGATACAGCACAAGGGATCCGTCGGTAGAGCGACAGATGACTGCCGTGTGCACATTTTGTCTGATGCCGGATCAGAATTGCCAACGGGTGAAATGGGTGGCGTCTACTTTGAGGGTGGAGGGAAGTTCGAATACCTGAACGATAAGAACAAAACAGCTTCCGTTTACACAACTGAGGGGTGGTCCACCCTGGGTGACGTTGGCTATCTTGACGAGGAGGGTTACCTCTACCTCACCGATCGAAAGTCGTTCATGATCATATCAGGTGGTGTCAACATATATCCGCAGGAAACAGAAAATGCCCTCATTACTCACCCAAAAGTAATTGACGTGGCTGTCTTCGGAATTCCCAGCGAGGAGTTTGGTGAGGAAGTGAAAGCAGTCGTTCAGCCTGTCAGTATGTCTGATGCTGGTCCCGCGCTGGAAGCTGAATTAGTCGCTTATGTAAGGGATCAGATTTCACACATCAAGTGTCCACACTCGATTGACTTCATGGAAGAGTTGCCGCGACACCCCACTGGCAAATTGTATAAGCGCCTCTTGAAAGACAAGTACTGGGCGAAAGCGTGATCCCCTGATGTTCAACAGGAATACTCGATACCGATCAAACAAGATGGAAGATGGTTGATTAACTTCGCCTCATGCCACAAGAGGGCGTAGATCTGCATCCCATTCCTGAAATACCTTACTGTATTCGATGCCTGTTACACTCGGTTCCTGTGAAGTTCTCCTGGAACGCTTTCAATGATGGACTTCCCAACCCGAACAACTCATTAAGCGATCGTTACTTTGAATGGTCCAGCACTCTGGAAATGTGACAAAGCATATTGGACTATCCCCTAACCGAATTCAGCGGACTGGATCAGCAATCCTGTGACTGATCAGAATGAAGATCAGACTCCAGTCGATTTGTCCGAAGAACTGACCGTGCCTGGCAAGCCCTCAAAAATGGACCTCTCTTCAGGTTCTGTCGCAACACACCTGATCAGACTGAGTGGAAACATGCTGATGGGCTTTGTTTCCGTGATGACCGCAAATCTGATGGAAACAGTTTATGTAGGGCAACTGGGAACGCTCGAACTTGCAGCCGTCAGTTACACCTTTCCCATAGCAATGATACTGCAGGGAGTCGGTATGGGACTCAGCGTTGGTGCTGCGTCGGTAGTCGCCCGGAGTATTGGGCTGGGAGACATGGATCGTGTGCATCGACTCTTCACTCATTGTTTGCTACTGGTTGTATTCCTTTGCTCCTGTCTTGCTGCCCTTGTATTCCTGAATACCGACCTTGTATTCAGATTGCTCGGTGCGCAGCCCGAAATCTTGCCCCTGGCTACCCGCTATCTGCAGGTCTGGTTGTTTGGTCTCCCCTTCTTTTCAGTAGCTATGGTAGGAGCGCTCTTGATGCGGGCGATGGGTGATGCAGTGCGCCCCGGCTACATGATGATTTTGGGCTCAGTCCTGCACATCGCCCTGGGGGCAATATTGGTGTTTGGCTGGGGTCCTGTGCCTCGACTGGGAATTGAAGGAGCAGCCTGGAGTTTTGTGATCGCTAGAGCAGTTGCCTGTATTGGCTATTTTTACTTCTTCCTTAAGGATCGTTTGATGGTCGCGACTATTGCAAATCTGCTAACTTCCTGGCGAGACATATTGCATGTCGGATTGCCGGCTTCCGCTTCAAACCTGATCGGACCCATGTCAATGGGTGTCATTACCCGTCTGTTGGCCGGTCACGGCCCAGAAGTAGTCGCTGGATTCGGGGTTGCCGCAAGAGTTGAATCCATGATCTTGATGATACTGCTCTCCCTATCGATGAGTATTGGTCCACTGGTTGGTCAGAATTGGGGCGCCCGCAGATATGAGCGAGTCAAGCTGGCAATCTCCATGGCCTGCAAATTTTCCCTGGTATGGGGTCTGATCTCGTTTATCACCATGGCACTATACGGGGAGTTCTTTGTTTCCCTGATCAACGACGATCCAAAAGTAGTGAGGACTGCCAGCCTCTATCTGCTGATACTCCCCTTGAGTATGGGCCTGCTTGGGATCATTCTCAATGTAACCCAGTGTTTCAATGCCTTTGGAAAACCCATACCTCCCCTGATCATATCCGTCAGTCAGATGCTTGTACTGTATGTTCCTCTGGCGCTGCTGGGAGATCATTTGTGGGGCTACGTCGGAATATTTGCTGCAGCGGCTCTGACGAATTCCATATTGGGAGTAGCATCATGGTTTTGGATTAATCGAATTGTTGATCAACGCATGCTGGCCAGTGATATTGCATCCCGGAAGTGATGGGGTCTTGTTTTCCATTTCAAGGACTTGAAACTCTCTGCCAAATGGCAGCAATTTAGAGACTATTCAGGAAGTCAGCTACTGCCGTGGTGAATAGATCGTTTCGATCACCTGCCATCATGTGAGCAGCCTCTGTCACATTCACATACTTCGCGTGCGGGCAAGTTTCAAGAAAAGCTTGCGCGCCCGCTTCGCTCAAGACGTCCGAGAGGCCGCCACGCACTAACAGTGTTGGTATATTCATTCCTGGCAATTTCTCAGCGGAGTTCTGTAACCTGTCTAGGCGCGCGCCTATCTCACCAAAGTGCTTATCACCCAGCCATGCCGGATCCCAGTGCCAACGTAGGCGATCATTCTCATCCAGCCGGACATTCTTTTTCAAACCATCTAGTGCTCGTGGCCGTGTGCGGTGAGGCTGATAAGATGCAATGGCTTCAGCCACCTCCTCCAGGGATTCAAACCCTTCCGGCTTCTGCGCCATGAAATCAAGTATTCGCTGCGCCCCTTCTTTTTCTATCTGTGGAGCCATGTCGACAAGTACCAGTGCCCGTGCATCTACACGCCCTTCACCAACTGCACAGAGACAGACACTTCCACCCATCGACGCGCCGACCAGCACAGGGTGCGGGTCATCCAGATCGTTAACGACAGCAACCAGATCATCGATCATGGAGTCCTGATCATACGCTCCATCTTTCGCCCAATCAGAATCCCCATGACCTCTTGCATCAAGGCTGACCGTACGATATCCGCTTCCGGCTATTTCTTCTCCGGTTCCTTTCCATGCATGTCGCGTCTGGCCACCGCCGTGCAACAGCAACACCAGTGGATCACCCTTCTTTCCCCAGGTATCTGCAGCTATGCCCAGACCATCAACCCCCGCCAACATGGTCATCGGTTCCGGGGTCCCGGGTAGTCTTCTGCTGGATGCCATAAGAGTGTCCTAAAGATCAAACCTTTTACGCTTTCTTCGGGCCAGTAGCGTTTCCCGAAGCAACTATTAATCCATCAATCGTCAACAAAAGCCTTCAGGCGCTCGTTAGCTTCAAGAAATTCTTCCATAAAATCATAAACGACCTGGCGTGTTGATAATGACTGGGTCATCATCCCGACACCCTGGCCAACCCAGAAAGTCGCTAGCTGCTTTGCTCCCTTGTGTCCTGAATCTGCGAGTTTCTCGATGTGACGAAGAGCGGGCTCACTAACTAAAGATTGCAGGGGCATCGGCAAAGGTTCCGGAGCATCTTCTCCTTCCCAGGCATCGGTCCATGGGGACCTGATCTGCCGCGAATATTTGCCCGTTCGACTCCTTGACCGGACCGTTTGATTCGATGCTGCTGATAGCAGTTTTTCCTTAATGGCCGGTGATGTATTGGCCTCAGTGGTCGTCAACCACACGGACCCCGTCCACACTCCATCTGCTCCCATAGCCATTGTCGCTGCCATCTGCCTTCCAGTGACAATACCACCTGCCGCCAGAACAGAGACATTTTCATACCCCTTAACAGCTTCGCTGACTTCCGGCACAAGAACCATGGTGGAGACCTCGCCGCAATGCCCTCCCGCCTCGGTTCCGGCTACTACGAGGATGTCTACGCCTGCTTCCGCCTGTTTTACAGCATGGTGTTTGGCTCCGACCAGGGCAGCAACCGGCACATTGTGTTGCTTCCCAAGCTCAAGCATATATTTTGGTGGCACGCCAAGCGCATTGGCGATAAGTCTTATGGGGTGGGAAAATGCGATATCCATAATTTCGGCCGCCCGACCTTCGCCAAGAAATCCACCACCACCCGCCAAATTGAGTTCATCCATAGTTCGAGTGTCAATATCGTGTTGTGCGAGGATGCCGGCAGCAAACTGTTTGTGTCCATCCGGGACCATGGCGAGTACTTCATCCACACTCGCCGATTCATCCTTATTAGCCATGGAGGTCGGAACAATCAGATCAACACCATACGGTTTTCCATCGATATGTTCATCAAGCCAGTCGAGCTCAATTTTCAACTGCTCGGGACCAAAGCCCGCCACGCCAAGTACTCCCATACCACCCGCTTTTGAAACCTCGCAGACCACATCGCGACAATGGGTAAAAGCAACTAGCGGAAATTCAATTCCCAATTGATCACAAATTGGCGATTTCATTTTCTATCCTCATTATTTGGAAGCTAATAGTCTCATTATCCGAACCGGGATTCGAGATCATTTGTAATTCCGGGCACTTGTCACCCCGTGTTTTCTAACAGTCCGCAGCGACACTGGTCCAATGATTTTCCTGCAATACTATCTAAGCGCCAGTTTGAACAGATCCTTGGCAATATTTCCGCCGGTAAAGATAATGCCAACTTTTTGCCCCTGGTTGATTTCCCTTTCCTTTAATAATGCTGCAAGTCCTGCCGCACCAGCACCTTCTACCAGGTTGTGAGTATCAGTGAAACAGTGGGCAATGGCATCCAGCATTTCCTGCTCACTAACGTCGACTACGCGCTTCACCTGACCCAGCATTAGGTCCAGTGCTTTTTGGTTGGGATTTCTGACCGCCAGGCCATCGGCGATCGTGTCAGCAGTGTTAGTGCTGGTGAGCCTGCCTGCTGCCAGGGATAGCTGGTAGCAGTTCGCATTTTCTGAGACGACTCCGATGACCTCCGTATCCAAACCAAGCGCATTTTTTGCGCCAGTTCCCTTGCACGCTCCACCGATTCATCGAAATCTCGGCCGCTAATGACGAGCTCGGCTCCAAGTGCAACCACGGCAGCGTTCTTCTCTGGGTTGTTTCCCTCGGGGACAACTATCACCGCCTGAAGATCATTTCGCGCGGCGGCAAACGCTACACTCTGACCATGATTGCCCCGCGTTGCAGCACAAACGCCCGTAACACCGGCTTCACGTTGTTTCAGATTACCCAGGTAAATCAAGCCACCGCGTACTTTGAACGCGCCGGTGGGATTGTGGTTTTCGTGTTTTACCCAGACCTTGCAGTTGCAGCGGTGATTTAGCAGCGGCCACGATATTTGAGGCGTCGGCTGGATCGCCTCGTATACCCTTAGGGCAGCTTCTTCAATTTCCGGCAGCGTAGGTAACACTTTGACTCCAAAATTGTCTGATTACATGGAAACTTTTATGTGTTCTAGTAGCTCTAAGTGGTTTTGTTGTGGAAGAGTAATTCAATGTCCAGGTCTTTGTTTTTAGTACTGCTACTTTGCTGGCATGCGACGGTTTCAGGCAATGATTTTGCTGATGCAATAGCCGATTTTGACAACCGTGACTACCAAAGCGCAGCCAGCAAATTTGAACAGCTTCGAAACAAGAATAACAAAGATGCCGATTTTTTGTTTTACCTTGCCAGAAGCCAATACAAAACCAACAACTACAGGGAAGCCAATTCAACCATCGAATACCTGGTTGACCTGCACCCAGGTCACAAGGAAGCCCACAACCTGGCTGGAATGGTCTATATGGCTTTGCTGGCCGAGGTTAATATCTTCAAAAAAATGGGCATGGCCCGGTCAGCCCTTGACTCATGGCGACGTGTCCTTGAGCTGGATGCGAATCACGTCATGGGAAACTATGCTTTTTTCAGCTATTACCTGAATGCTCCCGGCTTGGCCGGCGGCGATATCGACAAGGCAAGGGATGTGCTGACAAAGCTGGAGCAGATCAGCCCACCCTACGCTGAACTGGCCAAAGGCCTTCTCAACTCAAAACTGGAAAATACTGCCGACGCCGAAAAGCACTATCTTAGAGCGACTCAATTGATCGCAGATCGCGCTGGCCCGCACTTTGCGATTGCTCAATTCTATTTCAAAAATAGTGAGTTCGAAAAGTCTCTGGCGTCATTTGAACGCTACCAACAGGGGCACAAGGTCTGGCAGGACCCGAGCGATGCGATTGCCTTTTATTTTCTGGGAAACATTCATGCGAACCTTGGAAACATAGATCTCGCCAAAAAGAATTTCACGAGTGCACTGTCTGCCTACCCCAATAAACAAATTCAGGGGCTAGTCAAAGATGCACTGAATGATCTATGAAATTGGCTCACTCCTTTTGAGAGCATAACGACTCTGATCACTCGATATCGAATGACCAGAAACCCGGTTCATAAGCCATCTCCGGATTAGCCCTAACCTTTTCATCAAGGCCGTGTGCATCTTCACCAACGAGGATTCTCCAGCTATTTCTGCGAACTCCCTCCAGAATAACAGCTGAGGCCTCGGATGCAGCCATGGGGGCATTGTCGCGAAACCGGACCGCCTGGTCATGCATAGCCTGTTTGATTTGCTCATCACTCATGTTGATGATCGCTTCTGTCTCGGGGCCACTGCTTCGCATCATTCGCTCTCTCAGCGCGCGTACTTCCTGCTCGCTCAACTCCAGAACCGGGGTCTTGCCAAGTACCGTTCCGGAGTTCAGAGCAATGGATGTCCCGATATGGCCAGGCATAACAACTGATACACCCACATGCGGTGCATGAACTCGCAGATCACCAATCAGCGCTTCTGAAAAACCCTTCACCGCAAACTTGGCCGCGCTGTAGGCAGTGTGGGGCACCGTTGGTCCCAGGGTAGCCCAGAACCCGTTAACGCTACTTGTGTTGACTATGTGTCCTTCTTCACTGGCAACCAGCATAGGAACAAAAGCACGACAGCCGTAGTAGACACCATACCAGCAGACCCCGAACGTCTTTTCCCAGTCTTCGCGCTCATCAGTGAGGAAACTTCCCCCGCCGGAAATCCCTGCATTATTAAAGAGGAGATTGACCAGGGGACCGTGACTATCTTCCACTTCATCACGAAAACGCTGCATATCTCGTTCAACAGAAACATCACATTTGTGGGTTGTAATCGTTGTACCTGAAGGCGCTTCAGCTTCGCATAGTGATTTAGTCTCGGCCATATTCTCAACCAGCATGTCACACATCGCTACATGACAGGCTTCCCGACTAAGCTGCCGGCAGAGCTCCCTGCCCATGCCAGTCCCGCCACCTGTGACGACCGCAACCTTACCCTTGAAATCCTTCATTACCTTCTCTCTTCTCCTGGCTTCACCCGCCTGAGTTGCGGGTCCTACTGTTCGCTGTCATCAGCCTGCACCAACTCTTCACCTGCGCTTCCCTTTTCTCCAAACTTATCCCTGGCCATGAATAAGGCAATTGACAGTGCGACGAAGGGAGAGGCTACTACCAAACCAGCAGCAATACCGGGGCCATTGTCATTCAACAGCGTCCAGACAAGCATCGCAATTGCCACCTGTAATACGTACAAGGCTGCCCAGGGCCACATCCAGGATTTCATTTTCAGAAAACCAAACAGGCCAAATCCATAGATAAGCCAGTGAAATGGTTCTGTGGCCTTGGCCTGCCAGCCAGTAAACATATATCCAAACCAGACTTCCTGGTCTTCCTCCACTGGCTTGATAAACATGTCAAATGGCATATAGATGAACGTCATGTATGCACAAAACAGCATCAGTGCGTTCATCCACAAGGGTCTGCCGGAGAATAACTGTCTGATCTTTTCCATATTGCCACCTGCCTTTGCCTAACTGATTCCTATCCAGATCCTGCCGTTATCAAGCCAATTAGCCCGGACATTTCATGAAGGCGGCTTAAGAAAGTTGTTAACATGAGCAGTTTCAATGTGTTCTGGGTGATTCCCTCGTTTTCTCTGGAATACAGTTTGTACCTGATCGGTTTTAGTAAAAATCTGGCTTTGCCTATTGAACGAACACCCTTGAACCATAGCTACGGCTATGATTCTGCGGATGTTAGTCCAATATGCTTTGCCGGATTTCTCCTAAATTCCGATCCCTTCATGAATTATCCGGGCTAGTAGGAGAAATAGCCATCCCACCTTTCATCCAGAAGTTCGCATGTTGTATCAATACCAACTGCATTGAGTGAATCACCAGTATTGCTCACCAGTCCGAGGGTAAGCAACTTGCCCAGCGCATCTTCCACTTCAAAATCAATCTCACAATCCCATTTTTCGGATAGCCATTCCTCTATTGCAACATCGAGTTGTGCAGCACTTTCGAGCTGTGGACGTACAAGCAAAAAATAATAGCCAAGTATCGCTTCCTTACACTCTTCCTCCTCCGCATCATCGATAAGTCGATGAAAAACACCGGCATTATTGTCAAGATTCTTGAAATAGAGGCTTTCAGTCAGTGACTGCATAAATGTCAATTTCCGGTTTTTGAAATTGATGAACTGTTTCCAGATGTAACTGCCCAGCCCACCCATCCCTGCAACCAATGCAAATATTGTAGCCTTGTCGAGCTCGACGGGTTCAGCAGTAACGCCCATCCAGAAACCAAGCAGCGCACCAAGGAGAATCATCGAAGTTCCGATCTTCGTCGTCAGGATAGCTCCGCCACCAATCAATGCAGGCACGCCTATTAACAATTTGTCCATCAATCTCATGCCAAGGCGGGTATTAGGAAGCAGCATCTCGATGTCAGCCCTGGGCACATCCTGGAACATCTTCAACATGGTTGATCCAGGCTTTTCATTGGGATGCCGGGACACTATCTTGCTGCTGAACTTGATATAGATAACAACTCGATCGAAATTTACAAAACTTATTTGGCGTTTGTGTAATCCATAGAGACCTTTGACTTCTTCCGTGCGGGTACTTTCGCCCCTGCTGAACAGCAGTATTTCCTCAAAGTTCTCGAAATCAATGTGCAGACGGAGCTTAAACAATGAGGCTTCCTTCATCGCCAGCCCTATTTCTTTCTCTGAAAGCTTTTCGTAATTTGCCTTGTTGAGGATTTCATCAAGCCCTTCGACAAAGTCTTCAGCCGCTTCATCATCGTTCAGGCCAATCTTACGAGTATCCTGGTCGGGGTTCAGAGACGCGTAACTGTCTTTAAGGGCTTCAAGTTTCTCGTGATATTCAAAGTGAACAACACTTTGCAACAGGCTGCACATTTCTCTAAATTTTGTCTGCTCCGTAGCAGGCAGCTCGCCATTGGCGAGGCACATCTCAACGATATCTCGTTTACGAAATGGGACAAATCTTAGACGTGATCGGGATCGGTGTTTTAAGTCCATAGGCAAAAAGCGCGGTCAACGGTTCTTGTCAAATACTGTTCTTG
>CETX01317244.1_pt1 | contig 19938 bp, 17 predicted proteins | sample 356501 | NCBI WGS metagenome assembly CETX01 (sample SAMEA2623390, study PRJEB7988) | marine metagenome | biome: marine biome (ENVO:00000447); feature: mesopelagic zone (ENVO:00000213); material: "saline water (ENVO:00002010), including plankton (ENVO:xxxxxxxx)" | depth 450 m | reverse complement strand
CCCGATGCTGGAGGACTACGCGGCGGTCATCTTCGACGAGTTCCACGTTTTGCTAATTCGTGATTAGCGTTCCCTATGTTGTCAAAACGCAACGAAACGGTCACGGATGTTAATGGTGCAAGGGGAGCAATCCAGAATAGCTATAGAAACTCTATGAATGAGTCGAAAAATCTCTTAACACCGCCAGACGAATATTTCGATGTGTCATGTTGGTTACGTCCTTGTTTTATTCCTCTAGATCGAGCTTAGCCTGTCACCATCGTCAACCCACTGCTAAACTACGCCAGCGGACGGGGAAAAGGTCTATTAAATTCAGGATCTTAAGGAATTTTAAGGGGTGTCATTCTCGATGAACGCAGTTGAAATCGAAGAAGCAATATCTGGTCTGTGCACGCAGCCTTTCGATAAAGATGAATTTCCCTTCGAGTTTCTTAGGGCTTTTGGAAATAAAGAGACAACCATCAAGCGGCTGAGATCCGGTAATACCAACAAATCAGACCTTGGCGGTGTTTTACAGACCAACAATATTCACATTGCGATTGCTGAAGGCGGTCAAGTCAGTCAGACGCTGAGTGATCTCCGGGAAAGCGCTGCTACTGTTCGTGCTAAAGCCCGCTTTATTCTCTCTACTGATGGTGCTGATTTCGAGGCTGAGGACCTGGAAACGGGTGAAGCTGTCGTATGTGAGTACGAAAAGTTCCCCGACCACTTCGGTTTCTTCCTTCCTTTGGCTGGCATATCTACCGTAAAGCAACTGCGAGACAGCTCCTTCGATATACGGGCTACGAGTCGATTGAATCGCCTCTACGTTGAGCTGTTAAAGGATAATCCGGAATGGGGCGGCAGTGACCAGCGGCATGAGATGAACCACTTCATGGCGCGGTTGATCTTTTGTTTCTTTGCCGAAGACACCGACATTTTCGCTCATGAGAGCTTGTTCACAGACACAGTGGAGCAGATGAGTGCCCGGGATTCATCTAATACTCATGAAGTGATCGCAGAGATTTTTCGGGCAATGAATACTCCAGCGGCTGATCAGAAAACGGCAAACCTGCCAAGGTGGACAGAGCGCTTCCCCTACGTCAACGGTGGACTTTTCTCCGGTAGTTTACAGGTGCCAAGGTTCAGCAAAATAGCCCGCTCGTACCTCTTACATATCGGGAATCTGGATTGGACTCAGATTAATCCTGATATTTTTGGTTCAATGATTCAGGCGGTTGCTGATGATGAGGAGCGCGGCTCGTTGGGAATGCATTACACCAGTATGCCCAACATCCTCAAGGTTCTAAACCCGCTGTTCCTAGATGATCTTCGTGAGAAGTTGGACGAGGCCGCAGACAGCCCTCGCAAACTGCTTAACCTGCGCAATCGAATGGCTCGGATTCGTGTGTTTGACCCTGCCTGTGGTTCAGGGAATTTCCTGGTGATTGCCTATAAGCAGATGCGTGAGATTGAAAATGAGATCAATAAGCTGAGGGGTGAGCAAGGGCGCAAGAGTGATATTCCATTGACAAACTTCAGGGGTATTGAGCTCAGAGATTTTTCAGCAGAGATTGCCCGTCTGGCACTAATTATTGCTGAGTACCAGTGTGACGTAGTTTACCGCGGCCAAAAGGAGGCGCTTCAAGAGTTTCTGCCTTTGGACGCAGAGAATTGGATCACGTGTGGTAATGCCCTCAGATTGGACTGGTTGAGTATATGTCCTCCAACGGGATCTGGAGTCAAGATTAATTCAGATGATTTATTTGAAACGCCTCTAGAGCAAGCCGTCATTGATTTCGAAAACGAGGGGGGAGAAACCTATATTTGTGGGAATCCTCCGTTTAAAGGCGCGCGCAAGCAAAATGCACAAGAGAAGCAGGATCTTGAGGAGGTTTTCGGCCGACTAACTTCCAAGTGGAAGAACGTTGACTATGTAGGGGCTTGGCTTATGAAGTCAGCGTTATACAACGAGGCTTGCCCTGCACCATTTGCTTTTGTAGCAACTAACAGCTTATGCCAAGGCCAGCAGGTGCCAATCACATGGGCTTTATTGTTAGAGAGAGGGTTTCGTATAAGATTTGCTCATACTTCTTTCAGATGGTCGAATCTGGCGGCGAATAAGGCGGGTGTAACCGTCGTAGTTGTCGGTATCGATCGAAAAGCGGGCGGATCGAGAGCTCTTTACCTTAAGGGCATTAAAAGAGAAGTTGGAAACATTAACCCATATCTCACTGAACATGAGATAAAGTTCGTGCCCGCGCAACGAAAGCCCCTTTTCACCCGCATTCCCATGGAATATGGCGTCTACTACTCAAAGTCAGCGGGTTTACTTCTCGATTCCGAAGCGAAGGATAGAATTGTCCAAGACGGTTTACCCCTGCACTTCGTCAGGAGATTCTTGGGGTCGACTGAATATATAAAAGGTAAAGAGCGCTATTGTCTGTGGATCGCTGACGATGAGATAGAGGAAGTTGTCCAGTTTAAGGAAGTGCGAGAGCGAATCGAGAGTGTCCGCCGAGATAGACTGGAAACGGATGATGCCGCCGTAAATAAGCTTGCAGTCAAACCTCATCAGTTCAGAGAAAGAAAAGGTGATGATGGCTCTAAGATTTTTGTCCCTATAGTTTCTTCTGAAAGCCGCGAGTATTTCCCAGCAGGCCTAGTCGATGCGTCTGTCATCCCGACGAATAAAGCATTTTATATATCAAACGGCCCGCTCTGGGCCTTAGCAATTATAACCTCGAAACTACATCTAGCATGGATAGATACGATTTGCGGGAGGTTGAGAACGGATTATTCTTACTCGAATACACTTGGTTGGAATACTTTTCCAATCCCTGAGCTGACAGAAAAAAACCGAGCTGATTTGACACGTTGTGGTGAGAGCATTGTACTTGCACGAGAGGCTCATTTCCCAGCCACAATTGCAGATCTCTACGATCCCGATAGGATGCCGCAAAATCTGCGTGATGCGCACGATCAGAACGATGAGGTGCTGGAACGCATCTACATCGGGAGGCGATTCAAAAATGATACAGAGCGCCTCGAAAAGTTGTTCGACCTCTACACGAGAATGATGGCGAAGCGAAATGCTGCCAGCAAGAGATAAGGAAAGTGATGTCATCTGTGAGCGATTGAATACTGTGTATCCTCGATGATGGCCAAGTACGATTCTGGAAGAAGAACTTGAAAGCTTGAGGGCTAAGTTGAAATCAAAGTCTGCTCTTCAGATAAAAATCTAGAAAGGGATCAGAACAGGAAGTACCCAATGACTAAAACCGTCCCCTCCGTATCAGTCTCTTATGCTCGAAATGGCAGCTCGACCAAATCTAATGAGCTGGGCATGCGGCCAATGCAAGAGCGTGCCTTTGAGCGGCGCGGAGAGCAGTATCTTTTGATTAAATCGCCACCGGCGTCAGGAAAGAGCCGGGCGTTAATGTTCATTGCGCTGGATAAGCTGCAAAACCAGGGTTTGAAACAAGCGATCATCGTGGTCCCGGAGAAATCAATCGGTTCCAGCTTTGCCGATGAACCCTTGACCGATTTTGGCTTTTGGGCAGATTGGCACGTGGAGCCGAAGTGGAACCTGTGCAATGCACCAGGCTCTGATAATGGCGGCAAGGTGAAGTCCGTAGGTGCCTTTTTGGCCAGTGACGATAAGGTGTTGGTGTGTACCCATGCCACGTTTCGTTTTGCGGTGGATCAGTTGGGTATCGAGGCGTTTGATGATCGACTGATTGCCGTGGATGAATTCCACCACGTTTCCGCTAACCCAGATAACAGACTGGGGTCGCAGCTGGGGCAGTTCATAGCCAGGGATAAAGTCCACATTGTTGCCATGACAGGCTCTTACTTCCGGGGTGACGCGGAGGCAGTGCTGGCTCCAACCGATGAGTCCCGCTTTGATACGGTGACCTACACGTACTATGAGCAGCTTAACGGTTACGAGTATCTGAAGCAGCTCGATATTGGTTACTTCTTTTACTCAGGCTCTTATGCAGACAGCATTCTGGAAGTCCTGGACCCGAACGAGAAGACGATTGTCCACATTCCCAGTGTGAACTCCCGTGAGAGTACGAAAGACAAGATCAGGGAAGTTGAGCACATTATTGAAGAGCTGGGTGACTGGCAGGGCACTGATCCTGAAACTGGGTTCCAGCTGGTCAAAACCTCGACTGGTAAGGTGCTGCGGATTGCGGACCTAGTAGATGACGATTCCTCCAAGCGGGACCGAGTATCCGCCGCGTTGAAAGATTCCACCCAGAAGAATAACCGTGACCATGTAGACATCATCATTGCTCTGGGTATGGCCAAAGAAGGCTTTGACTGGATCTGGTGCGAGCACGCATTAACGGTGGGTTACCGTTCGAGCCTGACTGAAATCGTGCAAATCATTGGCCGCTCTACCCGAGATGCCCCAGGCAAAACCCGAGCACGTTTTACAAATCTTATTGCAGAGCCGGATGCTTCGGAACAGGCGGTAACGGAAGCGGTAAACGACACTCTAAAGGCCATTGCGGCCAGCTTGCTGATGGAGCAGGTGCTGGCCCCTCGCTTTGAGTTCAAGCCCAAAGCAACCGCTACCAGCCCGGTTGAGGGCTATGACTACGGCGAAGACGGCTATGATCCCAATAAATGCAACGTAGGAATCAACGAGGAGTCTGGTCAGTTCCAGATAGAGATAAAGGGACTTGCCGAGCCAAAGAGCGAAGAGGCGTCCCGTATCTGCACGGAAGATTTGAACGAGGTGATTGCCAGCTTCGTTCAGGACAAAAATACTATTGAGCGGGGCTTGTTCGATGAGGAGATGATTCCGGAAGAGCTTACCCAGGTCAGCATGGGTAAGATCATCAAAGACCGGTATCCGGAACTGGGCGAGGATGATCAAGAGGCTGTCCGGCAGCACGCGATTGCTGCGTTGAATATGACCCAGCAGGCCAAACAAGCGTTACTTGAAACCATCGGTGGCGACGACGATGAGGGTGCTGGGGCTGGTGGCGAATCGAGCACCAAGCCGAATACCGCACTCATAGCAGGTGTGCGGAAGTTCGCCATGGACGTGACTGAGCTGGATATCGATCTGATCGACCGAATTAACCCGTTTAGCGAAGCCTATGCCATTCTGGCCAAGACCATGAGTGAGGACAGTCTTAAACAGATTGCTTCTATCATCTCAGCCAAACGCACAACCCTGTCTCCAGACGAAGCTAAAGAGCTGGCGATTCGTGCCGTGAAGTTTAAGAGGGAGCGGGGTCGTCCGCCCTCCAACACCTCTCAGGATGCTTGGGAGAGGCGGATGGCCGAGGGTGCTGCTGCCTTCATGAGATATCGAGAAGAGGGCCGTTACGATGGATCTTGATGAGCTCAGTGCAGAGTTACAGGACTTCGCTCAGCCAAAGAAAGAAAAAAGCCGTAGTGCCAGAGAAGAGCGGATCATCGCGGGATTTGAAGAGATCCAGCGATTTGTAGAAGAGCATGGCCGAATTCCGCAGCATGGCGAGGACAATGACATCTTCGAGCGTTTGTACGCCGTGCGCCTCGACCGGATTCGTACCCTCGAGGAATGCCGAGAGATTTTGACTGAGCTTGATCATCAGGGTCTGTTGGACGGCGATGTCATTTCTCAGGATGAGTCACCGGAAGATATGAGCGATGAGGAGCTCTTGGCAGAGCTTGGTGACATGGCGCAGGGGGGAGAGCTCACTGAGTTACGCCATGTACGCTCGACTGCTGAAAAGCGGGCGGTAGAGGACATTGCGAATCGCACGAAATGTGAAGACTTCGATCAGTTCAGGCCGCTGTTCCAGCAAGTGGAAGCGGAGCTAAAAGCTGGCATTCGGGAAACCCGGCGATTCGGACAAGATGCCAGTATTGAACACGGTAATTTCTTCATTCTGAATGGCCAGATGGTTTACGTTGCGGAAGTGGGTGAAGTGTTTAAGGCGCCCAATGGCGACAACGATGCCAGGCTGCGGGTGATTTACTCCAATGAAACAGAAAGCGATATTCTGCTCCGGTCCTTGCAACGCGCGCTCTACAAGGATGAAACCGGTCGTCGGGTGACGGAACATGATGCTGGTCCCCTATTCAGGGACACCTGGGATGATGACGACGTAAAAAGCGGAACCATCTATGTGCTTCGCAGTAAATCACGGAATCCTTTTGTAGCCGAGCACCGAGAGCTTATTCACAAGATCGGTGTGACTGGCGGCAATGTCCAATCACGCATAGCCAATGCCGAACATGATGCTACCTATTTATTGGCAAAAGTGGAGGTTGTTGCCACGTATGAGTTGGCAGGGATTAATCGCAACAGCCTGGAAGCATTGCTTCATCGTGTCTTTGCACCTGCCCAATTAGATTTAGAGATAAAAGACCGATTCGGAAAACCTGTTAAACCAAGAGAGTGGTTTTTGGTGCCGTTATCGGTAATTGATGAGGCGGTTGAGCGTATTCGAGACAGGACAATCACAAATTTCGTCTATGACCCGACGCAAGCTCGCCTTGTATAGAAAGTTTTGGTAGCCCGGAGAACGCCGAGTAGGGCTATCCCTGACCTTTGAATCCGCTTTTTCTTCCTAAAAAGCGATTCCTTTACCAGCATTCTCAGCGGACATAACCCCGGAAATTTTTTCCATTTAATCGAGAGCCCGCTAGTGGCGTGGCTTGAAGAGAAAAGTGTGGAAATTGGTTCTGCTCTGGTCTGTCGCCTGAGAGATCGAAAAACGACTTTGCTGGATTTGGGTAACCTATTGTTTTTAATTGCCTTACTCAATGTTTGAATTTTTTAAGAATAGTTTTTGGCTGTGAACTTAGCCGAAAGATGCGCCGTTTTGGTTTTTTCGACACTGATGTGGAATCCGCTGTGACCATAGAGTTGGACTTGCCACGTATAATTTTTTTCGCTGACTGCATGCTAGAGTTAAGACATGAGATTGGTTTGTATTTCTGACACACATAGCTTGCATGAGGAGATCAAAGACCTACCCGCGGGCGACGTGCTCATTCATGCCGGAGACTGTACTGGAGCCGGCACACTTCGACGTGGTTTTGAGTTTGTAGATTGGTTTGCAGCGCAGAGGCATCAACACAAAATCCTGATTGCTGGAAATCATGACTTTTGTTTCGTTGATTATTCAGCATGGATGCGTGAACACTGCGAGAAAAAAGGTGTCATCTACCTGGAAGACGAGTCGATCGTGATCGATGAAATCAAGTTTCACGGCAGCCCATGGACTCCAATATTTCGCGATATGGCTTTCAACGCCAGCCCCGCGCTCATGGGGGAAAAGATGGCCCTGGTGCCGGAAGACACCAATGTCTTGATTACCCACGGCCCAGCTTTGGGAATCTTTGACTGGATTCCTGACCTTGGCGAACGTGTCGGTAGCTTTGAGATTGCTAAGATTATTGATCGGCTGCCAGAGCTCAAAGCTCACGTCTGCGGCCACATCCACGAGGGTTATGGTTTTGGGATTCGTGAAAGCGATGGCGTCAAGTTCGCGAATGCATCAACGTGTACTGAAAGGTACAAGCCAACAAACCCGCCGATCATTATCGACTTACATGTGGAATCTAAAACGGCGGGATGACACCACATTTCATTAGCCTTCAACTGTGTAACCTATCTTGGCGACCTCCCCCTCTATTAGCACAACTATATTGCAAGTAAACTTGTCAGGTTTTTGCCCAAGTGCTCTATAATTGTAAGTATACTTGCAATACTAAGCTCGATGACCAATAATACTGCAAGTATTCTTGCAATATATGGTGGCCGCTTATGAGCCTTACCCTCCAAATTCACTGGGACAACCAGTGGCATGATGCCGGCGTTGTCGACTTTAGAGATCCTGACCAAGGCCTCAAAGGCAGCCCGACATTCTCTTATGACATGGAATATGCTCTGAAAGCCTTAGAGCGTGTTGGAGATTATGACTATCCGGACTTAATCGACCGGACGGCTGTGGGAGTGAATCTGCCCGTCATTTTGGCCGGCGACTACATGGATGGTGAAATTGTCCCGATCCTTAGAGACATCATTCCTCAGGGAGCTGGTCGCCGGCACTGGGTTAAAAGCCTTGGATATGACCGCGATCCCGAGCAACGAATCGATTATCAGCTGCTAGCTGAGGGGTGTGTCGGTCCAGTTGGCAACTTGCGAGTCAAAGAAGCGGCGGAAGCGTTCGAGTCTGAAGTTGCAAGGTCCGAGGTCGTCTTATTCGACCGTGAAGAAGTGTGTACTAGGGCCGACAGTCTGATCCAGTATGCTCACAGCCTACATGTTGCGATTGGGGGAGCAACGGGTGCTGGGGGTGATGCGCCCAAGCTTTTGTTGGTCGAAAACCATTATGGACAGTATGCGCTTGAGGGAACCATACCTGACGAGGAGATTGCCAGGCATTGGCTGGTTAAATTCCCGAGGGGAAAGAGGACGAGCGACGATATTCGAGTACTTGAGGGTGAGGCCGCTGTTTACCAGTTTCTTGAGGAGCAGGGTTTTAACTCCATCACCGGGGCTGCTTTCGATGATATCTACGGCGATGTTGCTCTGTGGTTACCGCGTTTTGACCGAGAAGTGAGGGAAGAAGGCATATTGCGTCATGGAATGGAGTCTGTTTATTCGATGATGGGCTTGTTCGGCGATGGTGCTCGCCTGGATCACGTCGACGTGATCCGGAAACTCCAGAATTGTGTGACAAAGCCTGAGGACAAAGATGCTTTGCTCGCGGATTACTTGGTTCGGGATGTTTTGAACACCGCAACGGGTAATCGCGACAACCACGGTCGCAACACGTCACTGATGAAGCGAGGCCATGATATTGAGTTGGCGCCGGCATACGACATAGCCCCTATGGTGTTGGACCCTGAATCGATCGCGATGTCTACATGGTGGCCACATCACCTGCTGGACCAGCGCCGGAATCCAGATTATTCGCTGATTCTGGAGGAGCTTGCTGTTAATCCCAAAGCAGCTGCGAGCATCATGGAAGGTGAGCTGCTGAAATTGATGGACATGAAGGCTGGCTTGAGGCGGTATGGAGCTCCGGACGCAATGCTGAATCATATTGCGATCAGGATGCATGAGCCCGAATTGGTTCATGATCAGCTGGAACGCTTGTTGTATCCGGGCTGAGTCGTATTGGGGAGTGTGTTAAGTATGCCTAAATTGAAACGAACACCGTTAACGCCAAACGAGCGGTCACTGATTCGAGAACAGACCTTTGCAGAGCTAGAAGCCGGTAAAATTCATCTGGGCCAAGCCCTTCGTCGGTTTCGCCTGAAATTCACGGGGTTGAATCAGAAACAGTTCGGAAAGCTTACGGGGTTCTCTGCCACGACTATCTCTGCGATTGAGAGGGACCCGGAGTCCGGCACTGTTCGAACCATCAATAAGATTCTTCGAAAGTTTGGTATGCAACTGACTATGGGGATGATTAATCGAAGCAGTGAAACTAAGCCAGTGAGTGTCTCCCCGACTGGGAAGAAGCAACGTTTTCTTTCGCCCGAGGAGGTAAAAGAAGCCATTGACCGTGCGGTATCTGGTACCTGATTGATCGGACTCTTCGTGCCTCCCATGAGACGATCTAGACTGACTGCCACAAATGGCCGCACGTTCCCATTCGGTCAACGCATCAGTCTGAGGTAAAGATCCCGATCCCGTAAAGTCGCCAGAGGGAATCAGATCATCGCCATCGAGAATCAGAGGCGTGCTGTCTTGTAAGCTGTGAGCGTCAGTATGCAGACAAGCCGCATTACAGGTCTCCCAGTTCGACCCTGACACTCGGCTCGGATAGGCGAATTCGAATCTCAATATCTTCGAGCACCCTACAGAGAGCTCGATCATCTTCGGAATATGGTGGCAGGTACTCATCAATCTGTATCCACCAGTGATGCTCACCTGGTGCAATGACACTTGCCTGATCATCAAGGAGAAAAGCGTCCTCACGACCACACGCTGATTTTGGTTTCACGGTGCCCGTAGGGCGCACCACATGCAGTTCTTTGAACCACTGCGGTGCTACCCCTTCTTCAACAAGAAGATGCTGAATAGCGGTGACACGCTCTTTTTTGACGCTGGTGTAAATCATCAGATCGCAGAGCTCCTCTACCCGCTCTAGAAATCGGTAAAGTCCAGGGCGAGGAATCTGGGAGATAGCGTTGGAAATTAGGGTCCCCTCAAGATCCAGACAAAGAAGAGTTTTTCTCACAGTTCACCACTCTCTAGCTTCCGCTTTATTTTATCAGCGTCGGCATCTGGGCCTGGCAGCCTGCTCTGAAGCTCGTCTTCCGGAATCGTGATTTCATGTCCTTTTCCGAGGCACTCAAAACGCAGCCACTGGCTTACACAAATGAGCCGGGAAGGATCGTGAGGAGCGTCGTATAAATCAGGGCTGCAAACGATCTCCCCGATCCTGTAGTCGTCTGTCAGGCACTGCGTGACAACTCCATAAACGACCTTTCTCACAACTTGCCCATCGCGGGTCAGGTGGGCCAATGTCCACATCTGCAACGTCACCTCAGGAACATTGTTTGGATTGCGCTTTTGAAGGTCTTCTCGGCGTTTCCTGTCCAATTCTTCGATATCCAGGTCACCGAGGCCAGTCAGGTCTTTAGTCATGCATCACCCAATCAGATCGAGAGTAATCACCTTAGTGCAGTTTTTACAAAGCGACTACCATTTGTCAGCACCGTCTAACGATACTATTGAGCAATAGCTGAGCAGCAACCTACAGACTCCCAACATGGCAGCAGGTCAGCTTGGCAGGTAAGTTGGTTAGTTAGTTTGTAAGTCAGTTAGACTGCTTTTCCTGAAGCTTTTCGAGCTGCCTTGTTAAGTGGTCGACTGTATCCTTCAGCTCTGCATTTTCTTTTGTTTTTTCCATCAACAACAGCTGCTCTTTTGCACGATACTCCTTCACTTGAGCAAGGCCCTCATCCGCAAACTTTAGCTTGCTCTTAAGTTCACCGACCTTGAACGATAGCTTGCTCGTCTCAATGTCCACCAGATCATCAAGCTTTTCCGGTATCTTATCTGTTAATTCGCGAAGTAATGACTCAAAGACGGTTTCGACTTGATGCGCTGCGCGCCAAACAGGAATGTCGATTTGGAACGCCAGGTCATTATCAGGGGTAATCCCATGCTCTAATTTCGATTTCCCCGAGTCAGACGATTCAGCGTTGCCAACATACTCATCCCAGATCTGCTTGATACGGTTAGGATTTCCACCTCCGAGCTGAAGCTTGATTGCGTTTGGGCTTACATCACTACCTTGCGATTGGAGCGTTTTGCCAGCTGCAATGATGTCTTTTTTACTGAACTTCGCTTTACGCATTGATTATATCCCGATGTCGATAAGTTATTGGGTAACTTAGTGCGCTATTGGGAATGTGTCATCGCGAAGAGACGGGGATTGATTAGCGCCTAATAAGTGGTTTTCGAGGTTCGTGTCAACGTTATCTGCTCTTTCTATTGGCAAATATTAGCTAAAAGCAAAGTTAAATTTGCAATCAGCTAACATTTGGTGCTAGTCTCAAATCGTGGACGGGTGGTTCACCCGGAACCAGTTCTTTCAAAATGCGCTTTCTCTTAATACCAAGTTTCGGCCCGATTTTGCCGGGTCATCCTTTGCCCCCCACAGCGCCTGAGCAGCGGACCGTCAGGAACGGCTCAAACGGTGTGAATGGGGCCAGAACGTAGCGTTAGTAACGCTCGAAGTAGAGGCCTGGGATTCCAACTTCCTTCACTTTCTATGCATCTCTTTGGCATAGCGGCTTGGTATTGCGGCACGGGGCCAGACGCAACCCGCGTCGTTACCGAGGAGAAAGCACCATGGCGGATTTTCGCTGCACAAAGGCACTCTTAGAGCGCCTGAAGAAAGAACTTGATGGGAAGTTGGAATGTAGTGCTGAAGCCAAAAGAGAGTTGGAGGCGTTGATAGCCGAGTTAGAACGGACTCATCAACGCGATGTATCCGATGCTAGGAAGCAGGCTCTCATTACGAGAAGTCTCGGTTTATTGGGACTGCTTGTTCGGCTTACGATCCCTGAAATCCAAGAGTTTTTTGGAGAATAGGGGTGGACGCACCCCAGGTCTCAAACTTAACAGGAGAACACGCATTGAACCTTGGTTTAGCTATTGAGGAATGCAGAAAGCTCAAGGGAGTGAACAAGAGCCAGCTTGCCAAAGATGCAGGGTTGTCGTTGCCTTATCTGTCGCAAATCATCAAGGGCCAAAGGGAGCCTTCAATCTCGATTCTCGAGAAAGTTTCAGCTTCGCTCGGTATTCCTTCTAGCCTCCTCATTTTTCTCGCTTCTGAGGATTCCGAACTATCTGCTATCTCTGAGGAGACAAAACGTGAACTCAGAATCATCAGCAAGCAGCTTATCGAAAAATCAACAGAAAGAGCTGCTGACACCAAAATTTTCGGGTAGCAGAGTATCAAGTCTTGAAGCTTTAGCGGGTCTTCTTGGGGTGAATCTTGATGACCTGGAGAAGCTTGCAGAAACGTCAGATTCTTTCTATTGCCTTTATGAGAAAACCGAAAAGCCAGACGGCTCTGTGCGCTATACATATAGCGTTCGAGAGCCTCTCAAGAGTGTTTTGAAAAAGGTGAATAGATTTTTCTCGCAGCGCTGTAAATTCCCCGACTATCTAACCGGTTCGCTGCCCGGCTGGTCGTATTCGAAGAACGCTGCGCTCCACGCAGGTAAAGGGACAGTGATCTGCATCGACGCGACGAACTTTTTCCCGAGTATCAACCAAGACCATGTAAAAAGAATATGGCTCGATTTTTACCAATTCGATGAGTCCGTTGCTGATCTTCTTACGAAACTGTGTTGTTACCAAGGAGCTCTGGCTCAAGGGAGCCCAACTTCACCCTATCTGGCGAACCTGGCTTTCTGGGATATCGAGCCGCTCATCGTCAAGGAGTTCAAATCTCGCGGATATGATTATTCTAGGTACGTGGATGACATATGCGTATCAAGTGCTAAACGGCTTGGCTCAGAAGAGAAAACATGGGCGATCCTGGCGGCTAAAAAGGTTTTCTTGTCCCGGAATTTGAAGGTAAAGAATAGAAAAACAAGAGTCATGGACCGAAACAAGCGGCAGGAAGTTAATAAACGAACAGTTAATGCAGGGCGAGTTTGTGCGTCCCGCGAACTGAAGTATCAGCTAAGAGCGAAAGTGAAAAGATTTCGTGATGCGATAGCTTGTGGCACCAGACCCGAAACACCTTTCGAAGAGCAGTACCAGTCAATCCGCGGAAAGTTGTTTCACCTCAGGCAGTTTAACAAAACCGCAGCGGACAAAATGCTGAAACAGCTCGAAGCAGCTTTTGGTAACGAATGAGGGCTGCTTATCATGAACGTTTCGAGTTCTTAAGGAGGGGGTAGTCGCCTAGTTACATCTCGCGTGACTGTGCGGCTTCGAAATCTGCATTTCGAAGCTCGATAAGCTTCTCGAGTTCTACTTTATACTGTTCAATAGGCATGCCAGCTTCGAGACGTTCGGTAAGCCTGAGAAGCAATCGATCGAAGATCTCTTGAGCTCTAATGAGATGCACGGAAGATACGGTCCGTGAATAATTGGCTACTTTGGCAAACGCGAAGTCGATGTATTGATCAAGGGTAGCGGCATCCCTGTGACCTGTCCATTGCATTACTTCCATCTTAAACTTCTCAGAACTTAAAAGGGCTTTTCTGAAATCGTCAGTATTCTCAAATTCATGCCTCTCAATAAGAAGCACGAATAGATTGGTGACGAAAGAGTGTCTGAACATGTGGGCACAGGCCTGCTCCTCGATGTGGGCTATCGAGCGAAGTTTAGAGATTTCGTTGGTTATTAAATCGGCCGCAATAGGCTTACCAGTGGTCTCTGACACCAAGAAGTAATCGTGATCGTTAGATTTACCAAGTTTCGATTTGATTACCTTGTTTCTGTAGAGGCGAATGTGCTTTTTTAGCTGGGCCAGAAGCATATGAGTGACGGGTACAGATCGATAACTGTCCTCTTCTTGCTTCAGGTTAAGGATCTTGAGCATCGGGTGTTCCATACCGGCTGCTTTCATTATTTCCGATACCCGCAATTCTACAACCTCCCCTCGCCGGGGTCCGACTTGCTCCAGTATGGAGAGGACACAGTGTCTGCGGCTTTGCAGGAAACGCGATCCTCCGGCCTTATCAACAGCTTCTCGCAGCTTTTCGATGTTTTCGACAGGAATGGGGTTTCTCTTCTTCAGTCGTTCACCGCTAGAAAACGAGTGGTGGTGCCAGTAGCTTCGGTTTATGTCTTTTCGAGAACCTCTTCGAGAAATGGTCAGATTCTTTTGGGCAGCACGAATGGTTCCCTGAGAAGATACAAAGTTGGGTTCATCGTAAAAGTGGCCGACATAGTTCAGAAAATCTAAGCAAACCCTTCCAACCGCAGTTATGGTCGTTTCCGTCTTCTTTCGTGCCTCGGGATTGTGCTTTGCTCGTTCAGATCGTAAAGAATTGATAAATAAAGTGAACTTATCGTCAGTCAGCTGAATAAAATCCCAATTGTTGGTGTAGCAAAATCGAACTAACTGGCTCAACTTTGCTGCATACTCACCCATTGTTCCGCCTTTTGATCCGCGCCTCGACAGCCCCTGTCTGCCACCCCGCCCGGGGCGCTCGCGCAGAGAGAGCATGTACAGGTTTGCGAGGTTGCAAGGCGTGCCATCAGGCCATACGAGGTGCGGCATGTTCGACCCATCTTTCGTCTCAATTCGGCCAAGCGCGTTGTGGCTAAACAACGTTAACTCACGCACCGGATGAAAGAGTTGGGATGAGTCGTTACTTGCCATTTTGGAAGTCCTTCAAGCTGACTACAGTAGATGGTTTAACCTGGTCAAAAGGATGGGGGTTTAGGCTTGCTATGGCGCGAATTCTATCGATCCCGTCCTTTGCTCGCTTTTCTCTGATTTCCTCATTAGACGCATCCCTGACGCCCTTGATAGCGGCCATGGCCGAAGAAACGGCCTGGAGAAGCAAAAAGTTGGTAGAACGGTGTTTTTCCAGCTCTTCCTCCAACTCTTGCACTTTCAACAGTAAGCCATGTCGGGAACGGGAGTCTGGCCTTCTTTCCCGATCGAGGTGCATTTGAATGGCTTCTCGAGCCTTAATACGAAGTTGGTCAAGGTCTTCAAACCCCCGATCGAAAAGGTCCTCTGCATAACCCTTGAGGGTGTTCAGACTCATGGAGGCCTTGTGGAAGTCCTCTTGATCGATTGTGACCTCATACTCCAGCTTAGCGATGCCTCCCTGACTCTTTAGGGACTTCTGTAGGTCTTCGTCCTCGCAGAATTGGCCAGGGGCTTGGATAATGGCGAGAAGTATCTTTCGAATAGCCTGAGTAGAGGCCAAGTTTTTCTCAACGCGCCGATCCATTGTTATGCTCCCGTACCTTCGAGTTCTCGAACTTTGACAATGACTTTCATCTTTTCGCCATCAGCGTCAGTAAAGAACTCTGGCTCGATCTCTATTTCGCCGTCCTCAAGGAGGTCTTCGATATAGTCTTCAAGCTCGTCGGTATCGATGATGGTGAAGTCATCCGTTCCATATTTCGATTTCAAAAGGGCAGAAAGCTCTTTGAAATTCTCTGCTTCATTGTGATGAAGGCTCTCGGCGACAAATTGGGACTTGGCGCTTCGGAGAACTTCGCCGCTCATGGACTCTGTAATGTAGTGCCAAACGTGCTTCATATCAGTGTGCCCAAGCATCCACTGCAAGGTCTCCAAGCCACCAAAAGAACTACCGTGGAAAAAAAGAAGCGCGAAGAATCTTCGTAACTGGTGTTGTCGGATGTAATAACGCTTGCCATCAGCATTTAGGCTGGTCTCGAAGTAGTCGCAGAACATGTCGAAACAACGGTTGAAGATGTACGCGTCGGATTTCACGAGCTTGTTCTCGCCCCGCCTGCTTGGAGGGGAAAAGAGTTCGACATCCTTTTTCGTATAACGAATCCGATGAAGGATTTTGTGGAACCGAGCAAGTTCTTTGATCATCTCTGCGGCAATGGGCTCGATCGGGCGAGCTTCTGTTGATCGCAGTCCCATCAGTGATTGTGTGCTTTTACGGTTTTGAAAAACGATCCAGCGTTCGGATGAATCTAAAGCTTCTCCAGCTTTGATATCCCTTAGCTCTCCACCTCTTCTGGCAGTCAAGGCGCCAACCACGACTTGGACCGCACCAAAGTACACATAGACTAGTTCAAGGAGACCTCTATTACTTCGCAGAGCCCTGAAATAGTCTGGTTTTGCCAGTTTCTGTTGAAAACGGTTGTCACGTGAATGGTTACTGTCAGCGACCCCTGATAATTCCAGGGTGTCTACACCAAGGTTTTTAAGATCCGTGCCTATAGTCTCCTGAAAGTCGGACACGGGGAACGCTCGAATTGGACATTTCTTTCGTTTAGCAGCAAGAACTAAACGAAGGTATCCATTCAGAATTTGGCGACCGTTCTTGAAGTGGAACTCAATGGCGTTTTTTACGGAATCGAACACAACCTGGGACGGTAGAGTTCGGAAGCGACCGTGTGCTTCAGGAGCAGGATGAGGATAATGGTTCGTAGCTATAAGGGTATCCAAGGATGGGGCTGGAAGGCCGAGCTCGTGCAGAACACCAAGGTTGTATAGGGCCGAGCGATAAAACGCATAACCTTGGGCGCTTAAATTCTGCTTTGACCCTGTTTTAACACTAACAGGATCATATTCTCGGATATGCAGATCCATACCTGAAGAGTAGCCAAGGCACGTAACAGATGCGGGTTTGTCTACATATCTTTGGCGCACACTGCGAGCGTATATTCGCGCGGAAATAGCAACCGAAGATGGTGCACGGCCGAGTTTGCGATTTTGGACCACAAATCCGTTAACCTTTAATGCTGCTCTCAGATAGGGCAGCGTATCGGGGTCTATGCCAAATGACTTGGCTTCTAATTCATCCTCGGCAGTTACGTTGGTCATTGCGGAAGAGGCGTTTAAAGCCTCATTAATTTCGTCGAGACTCGTATTGCTCATGAGATTCTGCGCAAAGTCCACGAGCTTATTGGACCAATTGAATAGCGATTCATATATGTCGGACGATGTCGAAACCTCGCTTAGGATGCCTTTAAGATCATCTTCTGAAAGGCCTCCAAGTCCATATCGGTGGAGCTTGAAAGAGTTGTCATTTAAAAGAAAGTAATCAATTAAGTGGAGCGTTCGATTGAAGGCGTTGTATTGAGCTTTGTCGCCGTTAGCAAAGCCTGTCTTTCCCTTCGGAACAGTAGTCGCAATGAGCCAATATTTGAAGCTATTAAGTAAGGTGGCGTTTTCAAAATCCGTCAGGAAGCTGCCATCTGAAAGCTCGACTCTCCAATCTAGTTCCTGATGCTTTTTGAATCCGAAGGAGTAGTGCCAAACCTCAGCCTCAAAGTCGTTCAGAAGCCATTGAGCTTGTCGGTAAAAGCTGGAGGGGTCCTCGAAGTGGTGTTCTAGGAAATCAAGCTCACGCGGCAGTGTCATAAATCAATCCTTCCATTTTCTTGGGGTCGATGTTCTCCCTGGCATTAGCGAGATGTTCTTTCAGCAAGGGGTCAGCTCCTTCCTGGATTTCTTTCTCAATAAGTTGAGAGACATCTGACCAATAGCGTGCTAGCCCGGATATCTGGTGCTTTCTTGTAGACTGATCTACCGCATGATTTAGAGATAAAAGTGCAGAAAGTATCCCCTGATCTACCGAGATAAGGACGTGATCATTGTTCGATGCCAGATCAGTTGAATCGGCTGTCTGTTCAGGATCAGAGAGATGACTGGGGATATCTTTCAATGCATGATTTTTGAGAAATTCGTGCAGGTCTTTCATGCTTTCGAATCCCGCAGCCCGTGCCAGATAGGGACTGTCTTTTAGCGCTTCACAAATAAAGGCCTTTTGGAAAATGCGAATCCATCGAGTTTGAAAGAAGGCGAGGATGCTTTCAGGTAAATAATGCCTCAGCAATTCAGGATTATAGGCAGAATGACCCAATGCCTTAGCCATCTTTTGAACACTTTGGGTTTCCAGGTAAATCTGAACACCCTTGGAGGCCCTCACCGAAGCAAGGGAAGCTCGGAAAAGGAAGTTTTCGAGTTCCTTATCTGGCATGTCTGTAAAGCGTGAGAACGACTGTTTCAAGCCATCGAAATAAGCAGATTGGTTGTTGTTCTTTTTCCACTCAGGTATCACGCCAGCCCTTGGATAACCCCAGCCGTGTCCACTGGTAAGAAAGAGCTTTCTCCAGTTATCGTCACCCTGATTCTTGAGGTAATTCCGCAGTGGGCTTGTTATTTCAATGACCTGGCGCACCAACGATGCTGAGCGAGGGGACAGGAACAGCTTCATTTCGGACTTGGCTTTTCCCCTTCTGTCTTTGTATCCAGTTAGGTGATAACCAGCGTCATCTTTAACGAAGCCAGACAGTTGCCCTTTCGAGTTAAATAGATCGAATTCCTTGAGAAACGTATGAGTAATTTGGGGATTCTCGATCACCAATAGAAGCATAAAAGGGAACAGGGAGTTTCTGGTAGGTACGCCAAGCGCATAAGCAATCTCTGTTCTTCTGATATATTGGCCTAAACATTCCGTGAACAGCTCATCATTTATTGTTCCAAAGCCATAATGCTCAAATATTGCGCAAAGGTTTTTAAGGCCAATTTCTTCCATGCTCGTTGGCGCAAAAACAAAATCAGGAACTTGACCGGAAGGGGCATGAGCCAATCTCCGAAGCTGGCGTTTTCTTAAATCTCGGGCACTACTTTTGGCCCAACGTTCGACTAGCTGGAGATCTTTTGAAACCTTGCTGAAGAGAGCCTCAATAGCTTGATCGTCGGTGTAGTGGAGTGGAATTTCCGTCAGTAGCTTGTTATGAACCTCCACCCCATCCGAGTTCTTTGAAATTCTCGTTAGAGCCCCCGAAACCTTACGCCCGCTGAGCCTGGGGATTCCGGAACCGAAAGGTTCCGGCCAGACTCCAGGTTGAAAAAATACTTCATCAACGTTGGAAGCCATTCGGTTCCATGACTTTATTCGTGAGTTTAAGTTGAGCCCTTCGTCGTGAGCTCTCATAAAATAAGATCGCAGAAGTGCCTGGAAAAAGCGCAGAATCCTGATTGGATTATCAAACGTTGAGGGTGGCCAATCGTGAGGGTAATCGGCTAGAAATCTCGCCATGTAGTTTGTTTCAAAGGAATTTGCTCGGGCTTGTTTGGCAAAGAAAGAGCGCCAACGAGAGTAGAATGTCACGGTAAATTCTTTGCCATGACTGTGGTACAGTCCGGCCAGATCGAGATAGAGAATCTTATTCTTCCGAGTGGCTACAGGCCAACCAGACCAGTAAAGAAGCTTTTCTTCATCAAGGTCAGATTCATTGAGTTGCTGAGCATCTATATCCGCCCATTCAAGATCATGTAGCCATTCTGGGTAGTCCCCGATAAGCGAATTGAAAATGCTTGTAAGTGCCTGCTTAAACTCAGTAAAAAAATAGCTTTTGTAGGCGTCGCCAAAATCAACCAAAGAGTCTCCCTTCAATAACCCTGCATAGCTCTCGATGAACTGTTGAAAGTCGGCAGTCTCAATATCACCGAGCCCGACATGAAAGTCATTGAGGTCGGCATGGACTTCGAGAAGATTTAGGGCCACCTCGCGGAAGCTGTCTTCGGGTCGACGGGATCTGGAGAATAACGATACCCATGACTTCCTGAGGCTATCGAGGAGGTCCTGACCGAGGCAGGTGAAAGGATAATTTTTGAGATAGCTTGAATTTTTGATAATTGTCATTAATTTAAAATAGCCCCTGTGTTCTATTTAAGTCAATATATACAACAGTATAGTGCAAAACTGATAAAAATTACAAAATAGGAAAATAATCGAGCGCTCGCTTCAGGCCGATCTTGGCCTTGCCCTGGTGCGGGAATC
>CETX01039837.1_pt1 | contig 19986 bp, 19 predicted proteins | sample 356501 | NCBI WGS metagenome assembly CETX01 (sample SAMEA2623390, study PRJEB7988) | marine metagenome | biome: marine biome (ENVO:00000447); feature: mesopelagic zone (ENVO:00000213); material: "saline water (ENVO:00002010), including plankton (ENVO:xxxxxxxx)" | depth 450 m | reverse complement strand
GATGATACATGGTCGCTTTCGAGGCTTACTTTCCCCCATTTCCTGGCGAGAGTACTCGTTGCAGAACAGTTGTATCGCGCCTGGTCTATGCTGAACAACCATCCATATCACAAGTAGGTGAATCATGGTTGAGCCTTTAGCCTTAAAAGATCATACAGGTGAGAGCCGTATCTATTTTGAACGCGCCGTCTGGGGATTCGGCATACTAGTTTGCCTGACCCTGGTCCTCTGTGCCCGGCTATTCTATCTACAGGTTGTGCAGCATAGTGTTTATGCGACGCTATCTGACAAAAACCGAATCCAGGTCCAGTCGTTGCCCCCCATTCGCGGCCTAATATATGACAGAAATGGCGAGTTGATTGCAGATAACATTCCTTCTTATAACCTTACAGTTACTATCGAGCGGATTGATGATCTAGATGACACTCTGGCTAAGATTGGAGAACTCATTAGTTTGTCTGATTCACAGGTCAAAGGTTTTCGAAAGCGGTTGAAGCGACGGCAAAGGCCCTTTGAATCAGTCCCTCTTCGCTTCAAGCTTTCTCAGAAAGAGATTGCCAGGGTCAGCGTTAATCAATATGCGATGCCGGGCGTTGAGATAGAAGCTAAATTGGTTAGACATTATCCAAGCGGGGAACTGATGGCTCATGCCGTTGGCTCCGTGAGGCGTATCAATGAAAAGGATATGCGTCGATTGAATCGTGTTGCATATTCTGGCACAGACCATATCGGCAAGATTGGTATTGAACGATTCTATGAATCTGACCTGTTGGGCACGGTGGGTTATCAGAGGGTGGAAACCAATGCACGTGGCAAGGTGATGAAGGTGTTGGATTCGACGCTGCCAATTCCCGGGAAGAATTTGGTGCTGTACGTTGATTCCTCTCTGCAGCGCGCAGCAAGTGATGCATTAGGAGAACGACGTGGCGCTGTTGTCGCCATTGACCCGACAACAGGCGGTATTTTGGCATTGGTAAGTAAGCCCGGATATGACCCCAATCTTTTTGTTACAGGCATTGACTATGCCAGCTACGCCGGATTACGCGACTCGGTTGATGTCCCCTTTTTCAACCGGGCAATACATGGTCAATATGAACCTGGTTCCACTATCAAACCATTGCTTGGGTTGGCGGGTCTTGTGACGGGCATGACTAGTCCTGACTTCGCTATTGAGGACCCTGGTTGGTTCACGCTGCCCAATGATGAGCGTTTGTACCGTGATTGGAACTGGACCAAGAGCGGTCTGGGTGGCCATGGCCATGTCAACCTGCAGAGAGCGCTGTACAGGTCGTGCAATGTGTACTTTTATTCTCTCGCGGTAAAACTGGGTATTGACCGCATCCACGAGTATCTGAGACTTTTTGGTTTTGGGCTAAACACGGCGCTGGACCTGCCAGAGGCAAGCAAAGGCCTGTTGCCCTCCAGGGACTGGAAGAAAAGTGCCAGGGGTTTACCCTGGTACCCTGGAGACACGGTTAATATAGGGATCGGGCAGGGCGATATGTTGGTGACTCCATTGCAACTGGCAACAGCGGCAGCAGTCATTGCAAACAGGGGCAAGTGGGTTTCTCCCAGAATGCTAAGGGAGGGGAGCGAATTGATCAATCACACCAGCGTTTATGTGCCGCAGGATATTGAACTGGTGCCGGAGCATGTGTGGGACCTGATCATCTCATCCATGCAGATGGTAGTTCATCGCGGCAATAAAGGGTTTGGCGAAAATGGCACAGCCTGGGCCTACATTGGCCAGGATATCCCCTATAGCATGGCCGGAAAATCTGGGACTGCCCAGGTGGTTGGCATAAAGCAGGGAGAAGAATATGAGGAGGAAGAGATTCAAGAGCGATTGAGAAAACATGCGTGGTTTATGGCATTTGCACCGGTAGAAAAACCCAGGATTGCCATAGCCGTTTTACTGGAAAACGGGGGCGGGGGTAGTAAATTCGCGGCACCAGTCGCTCGCCAGGTGATTGATCACTATTTGTTGCCTCGTGATCAAAGGCTGGCGGTGTCGGAATGAATTGGACGTTCGACTCGGTGTCAATTGCCCATGAATGGAACCTCATCCAATGAGCCAGGATTTTGTACGCCGCCTGCCTGACTCGGGTTATGTCTATCGGCATAAGTCAGGGCTGGGAGAGAAGATTCATTTGGATTTCCCGCTGATTTTCCTGATGTTATGTATTTCCCTATATGGTTTGCTGATTCTTTTCAGTGCTGTTGAGCAGCAACCCGGACCGGTTCTCGCGCAGTCGATCAAGCTGGGAATCGCCACCGTCGTAATGGTTTTGATGGCGCAAATCTCACCAATTTTCTATCTGCGCCTGGCTCCCGCGTTATTTGTCATTGGCGTGATCCTATTGGGGCTAACTTACTTATTTGGTTATGAGGTGAATGGGTCGAAACGGTGGTTGCGAATTCCAGGAGTATTAAGCTTTCAGCCTTCAGAGTTAATGAAGCTCGTCGTGCCCATGATTCTGGCCTGGTATTTCCATGATCGTCATCTGCCACCACGGACAAAACACCTGGTGTGGGCAAGTATCATGATTACTATACCGGTGCTGATGATTGCAGGTCAGCCAGATCTTGGCACAGCCGTAATAATTGGTGCTTCCGGGTTGTTGGTATTGTTTCTGGCGGGAATCCCTTTGCGATTCATATTGGGAGCCATCGGAATGGGCCTGGCTGCTGCACCCGCCCTCTGGTTTGTGCTCAGGGATTATCAGCAGCAGAGGATCCTCACGCTGTTGAATCCTGAAAGTGATCCATTGGGAGCGGGTTGGAATATCATCCAGTCAAAAACAGCGATAGGGTCGGGCGGGCTGTTTGGCAAAGGTTTGTTTCAGGGGACCCAGTCACACCTCGATTTTTTGCCGGAGAGTCAGACGGACTTCATCATTGCCGTGCTGGCAGAGGAGTTGGGTCTGTTTGGAATCGTAATTTTGCTTATTTTGTACGTCCTGTTGATGGGACGCGGCGTTATCATATCCTTGCAAGCGCAGGATACTTTTGGCAGATTGTTATCTGGAACCATCACTTTCACGTTCTTTGTTTATGTATTTGTAAACATTGGCATGGTTAGTGGTGTGTTACCGGTTGTTGGGGTTCCCCTGCCAATGGTTAGTTATGGCGGAACTTCAGTGGTCACGTTGTTTGCCGGTTTCGGAATGATTATGTCGATTCACACTCATCGAAGATTAACCCTGTAGAGAAAAGCTGGATTTAGTATGCATGGAAGAATAACAACAGGTATCTGCCTTCTAACAACTTTGGTGATGTCTGTACCGGTGCTGCCGGAAACTATGGACTATTCGAGACGAGAAGAGGTTAGATCCTTTGCCAGAGAACTTGCGGAGTCTGATGGCTTCACGGCTGATGGGTTGCTGACTGTGTTTCGCCAGGCAAAATATAAGCAGACCATTATCGACGCCATATCAAGACCCGCTGAAAGAGTGCTGACCTGGAACGAGTACCAGGATATTTTCCTCACCAAGAACCGGATCTCCGCTGGACGAAAATTCATGATGGATAACAGGGAAGCTTTAACCGCGGCCTATGCCAAATACGGCGTCCCTCCAGTGATAGTAGCGGCGATAATTGGTGTTGAAACCATGTATGGTAAACACAAGGGCAATTACCGGGTGCTCGATGCACTGATGACGCTTGCCTTTGACTATCCTCCCAGATCCAGCTTTTTCAGGAAGGAATTGCGGGAATTTATACTTCTGGTCCGGGAAGAAAATCAACTGGTCACAGAGCTGCAGGGATCTTATGCTGGTGCCATGGGGTACGGTCAGTTTATTCCGAGTAGTTACAGGTATTATGCGATAGATTTTGACGGTGATGGTGTCCGTGACATCTGGAACAATCCAACAGATGCAATCGGTAGCGTTGCAAACTATTTTTCTGAACATGGCTGGCGAAAGGGAGAGACTGTTGTAGTAAATGCATTGCTAGACAAAATGGAGGATTCGTTGGTTGATTCACAATTCAACGTTTCGCTGAAGCCGAGCAGCACGGTGGGTGCGATGCGCGAGCTTGGTGTGAAACCCCTGATAGAGATCGATGAAACACTCGAAGTCAGCCCAATGAAGTTGGCGGGTAAGAATGGGGATGAATACTGGCTGGGCATGCATAACTTCTATGTCATTACTCGGTACAATCACAGCAAGCTCTATGCAATGGCTGTTTTTCAGCTTAGCGAGGCATTAAGAACTGCAGGCAAAGTTGCGAGTCACAGTTATCACTAAGACTTTTCTATCCGGTCCGATGAAAACCCAGGCAGCTATTTCTTTCATTCTATGCTTTGTAACTCTCCTGCTGGATTCGTGTTCATCTATACCGCGGAATGTGCCACCTTCATCGTCTGACGCTAATGCGTTGCCGGGTAACAAGAGTCCCTACATCGTCTTTGGCAAAACCTATGAGATCCTACCGGACAGTCTGGAATATCTGGAGATCGGTATAGCCTCATGGTATGGGAATAAATTTCACGGACGATTGACGGCTAATGGCGAGAAGTACGATATGTACCGATTGTCGGCAGCTCACAAAACGCTGCCACTCCCGACTGTCGTAAGGGTTACCAACCTAGATAATGGGAAGAGGGTGACACTTAGAGTAAATGATAGGGGTCCCTTTCACGCTGACCGGGTTATTGATTTGTCGTACCGGGCCGCGATCGAACTCGGGTTTGTTGATAAGGGTACGGCGCCGGTAGTGGTAGAAGCTGTTGATGCTCTGAACTATCCCGGGAGAGATTTAGGACCCCCAGAAGGATCTCAGCCAGTTGAAGGCTCTCAACCCGCTGAAGGCTCTTTAGGCGCTGAGGGCTCTCGATTCCCGAAAAGCAAGCCGGCTAGCCCCCTGTATTTCCTTCAGGCGGGAGCATTTAGCCGCGTCGAGAGTGCGGAGTTGTTACTATCCAAGATTCGGGAACTGCTGTCGGTTTTTGATGCTGGTATTCAGGCACGGATATTACAGAGCGAACTCGACCTGGGGATCCTGCATAAGGTATGGATTGGACCGATCGGGACGCAAGCAGAGGAAGAAAAAATATCTGCACTGGTTAGAAAAATTACAGCCAGCGAAACCATAAAGATTGAGCTCTAGTAGCGCCGGAAAAATGGGCCGATTCGTGGCTGAACCGACAGGTGTGTAAAATATGAAGCAAAGAGGAATTTAGAACAATGTGTAGACTGCTTACCCTTTTCTTTATCCTGGCAATTCCTTGCACCCTGTTCGCTGCTCCGCCCATCATTCCTGCGCCACCACAACTCGCTGCCCAGGGGTATCTGCTCATTGATGCAGCAACAGGCACGGTGCTGGTTGAGCACAACAGTAAACAGAGACTGCCACCTGCGAGCCTGACAAAAATAATGACAAGTTTTGTAGCCGCCAGTGAGATTGAGAGAGGTACAGCCAGTCTGAAGGATAGTGTTAACGTAAGTGTCAAGGCATGGCGTATGGAAGGCTCTCGTATGTTTATACAGGAAAGTACCCGGGTTCTGGTGCAGGACCTGTTGCGTGGGATTGTTGTTCAGTCAGGCAATGATGCCAGCGTTGCTTTAGCCGAACATCTTGCGGGTAGCGAGGAAGCTTTTGTCAACATTATGAACCAACAGGCATCTCGGCTTGGAATGGTCGATACCAATTTTGCCAACAGCACCGGGCTACCGGATGAAAATCACTATACGACTGCTTCAGACCTTGCCCGACTGACCGTTGCATTAATCGAGAAGTATCCTGAACACTACAAACTCTATTCAGAGAAATATTTTACCTACAACAATATCAGGCAACCGAATCGAAATTCTCTCTTGTGGAGAGATAACACGGTAGATGGTGTCAAGACTGGCCATACGGACGCTGCTGGATATTGCCTCATCGCATCAGCGGTAAGAGACGGGATGAGGCTCGTCTCGGTAGTGATGGGAACCCAATCCGAGGAAGCACGATCGACGGAAAGCCAGAAGTTGATGACATATGGGTTTCGGTATTTTGAAACGGTATCTCTGTACAGCGGGAATGAGACACTAAAAAAAGTGCGTGTCTGGGGTGGTTCTCACAGCTCGATAAATGTTGGGCTTGTAAATGACGTTGTAGTGACCATTGGGAGAGGAGCGAGGGATAGTCTTGCTGCTCATATGGATATCACTAACGAAATTTATGCCCCCCTGTCAGAGGGACAAGAATTAGGCATCCTGAGTGTGAAGATGAATGAGGAAGTCCTGCTGAGTCCAAAACTTGTTGCACTCAATGCGGTGGAACAGGCTGGTTTCTTCAGTCGTGCGTGGGATGAGATCGAGCTATTCTTTTTAAAGCTGTTCGATGGCGACCCCCTCGAAATCTAGCTTTATGCGGGTGGAGATCAGATGTGAAGGAACCAAAGATTCAGTTTCCATGCGATTATCCCATCAAGGTGATCGGTGAATCGCGCCCTGATTTTCGGGATGAGGTTATAAGTATCGTACGTCGCTTTGACCCCACGATCGCTCTCGACAAACTCAAGGAAAAGCCGAGCAGCAAGGGCAAATACAGTTCGATAACGGTCATGTTGTGGGCAACCGGGGAACCCCAAGTGATGGAACTGTTTGAGGAACTGAAGAAATGTACCGGCGTTCGTCTCGTCTTGTGATCTCATCAGCATCTGGTTTGTCTGGATCATCTAGCCTGAAAATAAGGGAACTGGGTATCACTCGCTACGAGGATACGCTACGACTAATGCGCGAATTTACGGATGCGCGTGATTCTGAAACACCGGATGAATTCTGGCTGTTGCAGCATGAGAAGGTCTTTACACAGGGACAGGCAGGTAAAGATAAGCATGTACTTGACCCGGGGGATATTCCCATCGTGCGGTCAGACAGGGGTGGGCAGGTTACTTATCATGGTCCCGGGCAGTTGATTTGCTACCTGCTACTTGATATCAAGAGAAAGCAATTGGGTATCAGGAGTCTCGTCAGCGGAATAGAACAATCAGTAATACGCCTGTTGGCCAGCTATGAAGTCAAGGCCAGCACTAAAGAGGGTGCTCCCGGTGTTTATGTAGGAGGAGCAAAGGTTGCAGCGCTGGGCCTAAGGGTGCGCAGAGCGCGGTCATATCACGGGCTCAGTTTGAATGTTGCTATGGACCTTGAGCCCTTTAAGAGGATCAACCCATGTGGGTATGAAGGGCTGGCGGTGACTGATTTGACTAGCCTTGGGGTTGATGAGGATATTTCAGCCGTGTCCACAGGGCTCGTGGAACAACTGGCCGATTATTTCGGGTATGATTCCATCACTAGACATGGCGACTGACGGACTGACTTCAGTGGGGAATGGAAAGAAAAATAGACTCATCCAGGGTGAAAAATTAAGAGGCGCAGAGAAACTTAAGCGTATTCCTGTGAAAGTTGTACCGACCGGGGAGCTGCCGCGAAAACCGGACTGGATAAGGGTGCGTGTGCGAAGTACGCCTGAGCTGACCAGAATAAAGGGGATTCTCCGCGAGCGAAAACTTGCTTCTGTCTGTGAAGAGGCTACCTGTCCAAATTTGTCTGAATGTTTCTCAGGCGGCACGGCCACCTTCATGATTATGGGTGAAATCTGCACCCGGCGTTGTCCGTTTTGTGATGTAGCCCACGGGAAGCCGTATCCCCCGGCTAAAGATGAGCCGAAACAACTGGCTGAAGCAATCGCCGAAATGCAACTCAAGTATGTGGTCATTACTTCGGTTACACGCGACGATCTGAAGGATAGTGGAGCTGAACATTTTGCAGCATGTATTCGGGAAATAAGACAAACGAATCCAGGTATTCGCCTCGAAATACTGGTCCCGGACTTTCGCGGAAGAATGGATATCGCACTTGAGATCTTGCGACAAACCCCGCCTGACATTTTTAATCACAATCTCGAAACAACACCAGGGCTGTATAAAAAGGCACGACCAGGAGCGGACTATAGCTGGTCGCTTCGTCTGCTACAGCGCTACAAGGAAGTCGCGCCTGATATTGTCACGAAATCCGGGTTGATGGTAGGACTAGGGGAGACTATAGATGAAGTTAAACAGGTGATGGGCGATTTGCTCGAACACAGTGTTGATATGCTGACCCTGGGTCAGTACCTGCAACCCAGCAGGGACCATCTGAGGGTGGAGCGCTTTGTTCATCCCAATGAGTTTCGTGAACTGGGGGAGTTAGCGAAGGCAATGGGCTTCAAGCATGTTGCCAGTGGTCCGTTAGTGCGTTCTTCCTATCACGCTGACCTGCAGGCCAGAGGGGACTTTTAGAACAGGTACTGGCAGCCCCACACCCTCAATCATTAGTGATGTTTACAATGGTCTTGAGTTGAACACCGGATTAAATAGTCCGGCATCTAATCTTCTGTGGCATTGGCCATCCATGGCCAGGTCCCGCGTCCATCCATGGCGCTAGCCACGTCAGATCAGATACCGGACTATTCAATCCTAATGCTGAAGCCATCGAATTATCGTGAGATCAAGGTTAGTCTGAACAGGTAGAACAGTTCGGATTTTTCGATAGTTTCAATTTGCGCCAATCCATTGATTTTGCATCAAACACGAGCAGGTGACCCGCCAGTGACCGGCCGAAGCCGGCGAGAAGTTTGATGGCTTCGAGCGCCTGGATTGTTCCAATCACGCCCACTACTGGGGCTGCGACACCGTTCTCTGAGCAGCTCAAGGCAAGATCTTCGCTGCCCTGATACAGGCAACGATAACAGGGTGAATTGGGGGTTGCTGGGTCATAGACAAGGATCTGCCCCTCGAGGCGAATAGCAGCGCCGGAAACCAGGGGTGTTTTATTTACCACGCACAGTTCATTGATTTCAAAGCGAATCGTGAAATTGTCCGTGCAGTCCAGGACCAGGTCCGCCGCACTGATTTCTGCAGACAGTGCCTCCGTGTCCAGTCGTTGATCGATGCATGTCACTTTGATGTTCGGATTCAGGGCGGATATTGTCTGAGCTGCTGATGATACTTTAGATTTTCCGATACCATCAGTGGTGTGGGCGATCTGGCGCTGCAGGTTACTGAGGTCTACCACATCAAAATCAGCCAAGACAAGATGACCCACACCAGCGGCAGCCAGATACATTGCGACCGGGCAACCCAGTCCGCCCAGTCCAACGATCAGAGCTCTCGCGCCAAGCAGTTTTTCCTGTCCCTCAACTTCAATTTCGGGGAGCATGATCTGTCGGCTGTAACGCAGCAGTTCTTCATCGTTCATGGGAGGACCTGTATACCCTTCCTGGCCAGTACTGCCCTGGGGTGGCCCTGCAGGTCTGCTAGAGGCAATGCATCAAAGTCCGAGTCTTTTAACCTGTTACAGACCTGTTGCTGCTGATCGTGACCATGTTCCAGCAGCACATGACCCCCGGGCTTTAGCAGGTGGCGTGCTTCCTGAATTACCAGGTAAAGGTCAGCTAGCCCATTGTCGTCAGAAACCAGGGCAACCTGTGGCTCACAGCCAAGATGGTCTAGATATGGATCATTTTCTGCGATATAGGGGGGATTACAAACCAGCAGATCGAAGCAGTTGTCGCGCAGTGCGTTACCCCAAAAACCCTGCATCCAGCTCAGCTTGGGGAAACTGCTGCCGTTCCCCTTTGCAACCTCGAGCGCACCCTGGCTAATGTCCACTCCCACTATCTGCCAATTAGGCCGCTCACTTGCGAGCGCGACGGCGATGGCACCGGAACCGGTGCCAAGATCTACCACCAGGCGAGGCGTGTCATCGAATTTGTTAAGCAGCGTTTCTACAAGGAGCTCTGTCTCCGGTCTCGGTACCAGAGTATCTCTTGTAACAGCTAATTGTGAATTCCAGAATTCCTTACGGCCAAGGATATAAGCGACAGGTTCTCTCTGCTTCCTGCGCAATATCAAATTTCTAAATTCATCGGCCTGTTTCTCACAGATCTTTCTGTCACTGTTTGCGATCAACCACTCTCGAGTCTGCCCCAGGGCGAAGGCCAGAATTAGCTGACAATCCAGAGAAGGGGAGCCAGACCCTTCGAGTGCAAGGTTGGCTTCCTGTAACAGGGAGCCTACTTGCTGATGCTCATGCGCCATTTTCGGAATCCAGGCCAAGTGATCGCAGTTGGTCTGCGTGATGTTCAGATATTAGCTGGTCGATGATGGGTTCGAGGTCCCCGGTCATTGTCTGTGCCAGGCGATGTAGAGTGATATTGATTCGATGGTCCGTTACTCTACCATCTGGAAAATTGTAGGTGCGGATCTTCTCGGAACGGTCTCCACTACCCACAAGGTTACGGCGGGTTTCTGCCTTCTCGCTTGCCTGCTGTTGCTGAGCCTGATCCAGCAATTTTGCCTGCAGCAGGCTCATGGCCCTTGCCTTGTTCTTGTGCTGTGATCTCTCATCCTGGCATTCAACCACGATGCCAGTTGGTATGTGAGTCAGGCGAACGGCCGAATCGGTCTTGTTAACATGTTGGCCGCCAGCACCCGACGCCCGGTAGGTATCTACCCTGAGATCAGCCTTGTTGATTTCGACCTCGTTGATGTCCTTGATTTCCGGGAGTACCGCTACGGTGCAGGCAGATGTATGGATGCGACCTTGCGATTCAGTCTGCGGCACTCGCTGTACGCGATGAGCGCCGGACTCGAACTTGAGTTTTCCGTAAACGTCTCTGCCCTCGATTCTGGCAATAATCTCCTTGTATCCACCATGTTCACTCAGGCGCTCATTGAGGATTTCTACTTTCCACTTGTTGTTTTCTGCATACCGGTGATACATGCGAAACAGATCGCCAGCGAAGATAGCTGCTTCATCTCCACCGGTGCCAGCGCGTATTTCAAGGAAAACGTTGTTGGTATCATTTGGATCTTTTGGTATCAGCAAGCGCTGCAGTTGCTGCTCAAGATCTTGCAATTCAGGCTGCAGGGTATGTACTTCTTCGATTCCCATAACACGAATTTCTGGATCCTTGTCCTCGCCCAGTTGGTTGGCTTCCTCCAGTTCTACGGATTTGCTCTGGAACAGGCGATAGCAAAGAACCACTGGCTCAATTTCAGCGTATTCCCGGGAATAGGCCCGGAACAAGTTCTGCTCAGCGATAACTTCTGCGTCCGAGAGCAATGCACCCAGTTCATCATAACGATCCTGTAACTGCTCCAGCTTCACCTCGAGAGAGCTATTCATTAGTCTTCACCTAGCTGAAACATATCTTCTATGGCTTCCAGCAGATCCTGGCGGCCTTCTTTGCCTGCCTGTTTAAGCTGGACACTGGGTGTGTGAATGAGTTTATTCGTCAGCTGGTTCGCAAGTGACTTGAGTAGTTGCTCCGGGTCTTCGCCGCGCCGGAGTTTTTGTAGAGCTTTCTCCAATTCTGCTTCCTTCAGTTCGTTGTTCTTCTTGCGAAATCGAACCAGGATATCCCGTGCGTGCAGGGACTTGTAGTCCTCGATGAAGTCCTGGACCGCGTCAGAGATTATCGCTTCAGCCTTATCGGCTTCTTCTACTCGGCCTGAAAGATTCTGGTCTATGATCTGGTCGAGATCATCAATTGTATAAAGATAAACATCACGAAGATCGGACACCTCAGGCTCAATATCTCTGGGTACCGCCAGGTCAACCATGAAAATGGGCTTGTGGCGGCGCTGCTTCAGTGCACTTTCGACGGAGCCTTTGCCAAGGATTGGTAGCTGACTACCCGTTGAGGCAATAACTATGTCCGAATTAACAAGGTGCAGGGGTACAGCGGACAAATCGATGGCGTGGCCATTGTAGGCTTCAGCAAGGATTTCTGCATTTTCGATGGTTCGGTTGGCGATAACGAGGTCGCTTATGCCAGCATTGGCGAGATGACGTGCCACCAACTCGATGGTTTCTCCGGCACCGATGAGGAGTGCGTTACAGGCGGAGAGGTCCGTAAATAATTGGGAAGCCAGGGTGACCGAGGTGGATGCCACGGAAACAGGATTTTCTCCAATGGCGGTGTCGGTTCGAACTTCTTTCGCGACATGAAAGGTTGCCTGCGAGAGCTTGTGGAGTTCCGGACCTATGGTTTTGTGAACTTGTGCGTGAGTAAATGAATCTTTTACCTGTCCCAGGATTTGTGGTTCGCCCAGAACCATTGAATCCAGGCCGGAAGCCACGCGCATAATATGGGTAATGCCTTCATTCCCGGATTTGGTATAAATGCTTTGTTGTAGCTCCGGAAGGGAGAGGCGGTGGTAGTCAGCCAGCCATTCTATAATGAGTGTCGTATTCTGGTGGTTTGCGATGCATATGAGTTCAGTTCGATTGCAGGTCGACAGAATGGCAAGCTCGCTCAGGTCCCCGTGAGCTAACAGGTCCTTGAGCGCGCTACCAAGCTGATCTGGGCTAAAAGCCACCTTTTCACGCAGAGAAACCTGCGCTGTTTGGTGGTTGATGCCAACAATGAGTAGTTCCATACAAAATCCACCCGGGGAAGAATCTATCCGGATGACTCACCTGCCCTATAAACGTAAAATGAACCCCAGGAGATAGATGCTGCACTAATGTGCTGCGGATCCATCACTTTGATGGGGAAATGATTTAAAGTATGTATTGTACGTTGGATTTGGACGTGAAATACAGGTACAGAACCTGGCTTATGCCAGATTACAGTTGAATACAGGGTCAAATAGTCCAGTGAATTTCTTGTGTAGAATATTAAAGTTGTTTTGCCTGCTGCTGTTGGTGCAGGGATGTGCGTCAACGCCACCGATAATTGAAGATCAGAATTCATCTCTACCTGAAGTAAAAGTGGCAGAATCCGAGCTGCCAAAGCCAAAGGCCCGCCCCAGACCAGAGAATTATCCCGCTGCACCATTTGAAAAAGAAACCCTCTATCAACTGCTGGTAGCAGAGGTTGCCGGGTACCGCGGGCAATATGACACCGCCCTGGAAAAATATGTCGAAATAACAGTCCAGAGCAAGGATCCGGGTGTTGCCGCACGAGCAACGCGTCTTGCGGCGTATCTGAAACGCAATTCGGAGGCCCTAAAGACGGCGCAAGTGTGGGCAGATGCGGACCCGGAAAGCCTGGACGCCCATCGACATGCCGCTGATCAGTTTATGAAGATTGGTGATCTTGAAAGTGCGATCCTGCATATGGAAGCAGTAAAACGTCTTGGCGGTCTGGCAAACTTCGATGTTTTCGCCTATCGAGCCGCCAACCTGGATGATGAGAGCCGCTCAGCATTGCTGGATGCGATATCCAGAATGCTTGAGGACTATAGTGATGATGAACAACTGCAGTTCTCGAAAGCTGTACTGCTGGAACAAAGCGGAAGACTGGAAGAAGCGCTTGCCCTGGCTAACATCTTGTTACGAGATAAGAAGAACATTAATGTCATCATTCTAAAAGTTAATGCACTTAAGGATTTGCATCGCTCACAAGATGCCGTTGAATTTCTGGGTGCCACACTTAAGGAATTGCCTGAGAACAGGCGTTTGCGCCTTATCTACGCTCGATTCCTGTTTGAGGCGAACGAGCTCGATGTCGCCAGGGATCAGTATGAATGGGTGCTGGAACGCTCTCCCAATGATGGAGATATACTCTTTGCCCTTGCGCTGATCGCGATGGAACAGAAGCAGGATGAGTCTGCGAAGAAGTACCTGAATTCAATGATTCGCTGGAACAGACGGGCCGGTGAGGCACACTTTTACATGGGCAGCCTCGCAGAAAAAGAAAACGATTTCCCCTTCGCGATTCGTGAATACAAGCAGGTGGGCACCGGATATGAGTTTCTGCCTGCACAAGCCCGAATCGCTGGCATGATGGTTGATCAAGGCAGGCTGAAGGAAGCACAGGACTATCTTGAGAGAGTTCGTGCAGAAAATCCTGGGCTAAGTCAGCAGCTAGTAATGGTGGAAGGTCAACTGCTGAGCGAAAGAGGATTCGAGCAAGAGGTGTTTGCCTTGTTGGATGAGATGCTCGCCCAGGAAGATGACAATATAGAGCTACTGTATTTCAGGGCTATGACCGGCGAGAAATTTGACCGGATGGACATCCTGGAGCGAGACCTAAAGAAAGTTATTGCTCTGGAACCTGATAATGCAGATGCGCTCAATGCGCTGGGTTATTCCCTGACCGACCGGACCAACAGGCATGAAGAAGCTCTCGCGCTGATTGGCAGGGCGCTGGCTATCAAGCCCAAAGAGGCAGCATTTATTGATAGCATGGGGTGGGTCCTGTTTCGGCTCGAAAAACTTGAAGAAGCGGTGAAATACCTCAGGCAGGCACTTGATCTGTTCCCTAACGACGAGGTGGCTGCCCATCTTGGGGAGGTGCTCTGGAATCTGGGTGAAAAACTTGAAGCTGGCCAAGTGTGGGAAAAAGCACTGGAACTAAAGCCAGACAGCGAGATCCTGAAGCAGGTGATTAACCGTTTTAGCGGTCGATAGGGGCCGATGGCGAGGCTCATTGCAGCGCTTTTGGTGTTGGCAGCGCTCGCCAGTTGTACCAGCCAGAAAATTCCTGATAAATCGAACCTGACGCTCGGCTCTCTTTCGTCCTGGCAACTGCGTGGCAAGATTGGTGTCCGTTCAGGCCAGGGCAATTTCAACCTGGGATTTGCCTGGAACCAATCGCCTGCCAGTTACGACATTACCCTGAGTGCAACCCTGGGAACTCTGGTTGCGCAATTGAATGGGAATGAAAAAAGTGTGCTTCTCACCCTGCCGGATGGAAGCAAATATCAAGGTAAGAGGATTGATGAACTGCTCGAAACCCGGCTCGGCTACCATCTGCCCTTTTCTCTGCTGCAGTACTGGGTACGTGGTGTGCCCGATCCTGGCATTGAGTATGAACCTGCCACCAATGGGTTTAGTCAAAGCGGCTGGTTGGTCGAGTTCCGGCAGTTTGGCTCGAGGGGGCCAAGGAAAATAGAGATTCAAAGGACTGATCTGAAGCTGAAACTGGTGGCACTTGAATGGGAGTACTGACCCGGTTTTCCCTGCCGGCACCAGCGAAGATCAACCTTTTCCTGCGCATCACCGGTCGCCGGGACGATGGGTATCATGAGCTGCAGACGGTATTTCAGTTCCTTGAACGGTCGGACATGCTGAGTTTTGAGCTTGTCCCGGATTCGGCGGCGATTGAGGTATCGTGTCCGGGGCTGAATATCCCCTCCGAGGGTAATCTGGTTACCAGGGCAGCTAGAATGCTGCAACAGGTCTCCGGTAGCCCTTATGGAGTCACTATCAGGGTACAAAAGTCCATTCCGGATGGCGGAGGTCTGGGTGGAGGGAGCAGCGATGCAGCCACAACACTTTGCGGTCTGAATCTGCTGTGGAACTGTGGCTTCTCAACGGAGAAGCTTGTTGCTATTGGTCGGACCCTCGGCGCTGATGTGCCTGTATTCGTTGCTGGAGAAACCGCCTGGGGAGAAGGTGCTGGTGACGCGCTCACGCCCGTTGAGCTGCCTGTACGGAGGTACCTCGTCCTAAACCCTGGATGTCACGTTTCGACCGCTGAAGTCTTCTCGCATCCTGATTTGACACGCGACTCAAGTACCAGCACAATAGCGCGTTTTTTGCAGCAGGGTCCGCCATACAGTCAGGATAGAAACGACTGTGAACCGGTGGTTTGCAATCTTTATCCTGAAGTTTACGAAGCGCTTGGCTGGTTAAGTAAATGGGGCACTGCTAAAATGACGGGCACTGGCTCATGTGTGTTTTTGAACGTTCCGACGGAGGAATCAGGTCGGGAGATCCTGTCAAAGGTACCGACAAAATGGTCTGCCTTTGTTTCCCTGGGCACACAGAAATCAGTGTTGGCAGAGGCATTGAGCCAGATACGTCATCAAATATCGTAGGTGCGACAAGATACAAATTTTGGGGTGTCGCCAAGTGGTAAGGCACAAGGTTTTGATCCTTGCATGCGCAGGTTCGAATCCTGCCACCCCAGCCAAATTCACTGAATCTAGACCTGGAAGATAATCGTGGCGGAATTGAAGATTTTCGCTGGCAATGCTCACAAAGGACTTGCCAGTCGCGTTGTGGATCGCCTGAGAATGGATTTGGGAAGCGCAGATGTTGGTCGCTTCAGTGACGGTGAAATTTGCGTAGAGATCAATGAAAATGTTCGCGGCAAGGATGTTTTTGTAATTCAGCCAACCTGTGCACCAACCAACGACAATTTGATTGAGTTGATTGTCATGGCTGACTGTTTCCACCGTGCTTCAGCGAGCAGGATCACGGCCGTAATACCCTATTTCGGGTATGCCAGGCAGGATCGCCGATCCCGTTCGGCAAGGGTACCTATAACGGCCAAGGTAGTCGCAGATATGTTGGGGACAGCCGGTATCGACCGGGTCCTCACTATAGATTTACACGCTGATCAGATACAGGGGTTCTTTGATATCCCCGTTGATAATATTTATGCAACGCCAGTCCTGTTGATTGATATTGAGTACCAGAATTACGAAGATCTGATGATTGTCTCGCCAGATGTCGGTGGCGTTGTCAGGGCGAGGGCCATTGCAAAACAGCTCGATGATGCAGAGCTCGCTATTATTGACAAACGGCGACCCCAGGCCAACGAGTCTGAGGTCATGCATATTATTGGTGACGTCAAAGGCAGGACATGTCTTCTGATTGACGATATGGTCGATACGGCAGGGACCTTGTGTGCAGCAGCAGATGCCTTAAAGAAAAATGGTGCAAACAGGGTTGTAGCCTATTGCACGCATCCGGTCCTATCAGGAAATGCCCTGGAGAATATTGAGGGTTCTATGCTGGACGAACTGGTCGTAACAGACACGATACCGCTCGCTGAAGAGACCAGGAAATGTGAAAAGATTCGGCAGCTTAGTATTGCCGATGAACTGGCTGAATCAATAAGGAGAATCAGCAACGAAGAATCTTTGAGCGCGTTGTTTTCTAAGAGGATCCAACCCGCTTTGTTTTGAACCGCCCCCGGTGTTTTTCTTTGAGAGCCGCCACGGGCGTATTTCGTAAGAGCCACCACCGGCGTTTACAAGAACCGCCACAGGCGTTTTATAAAAGTCGCCACAGGCGTTGCGCCCTATAAAAGGGCATTACTGCTGGAAGAAACGGTCGCAGTGACTTTCAGCTTAACTTTAGGAGAAAAACCATGGCAGCTGAATATGAGCTCAATGCCGCGTTGCGAACTGACAAGGGGAAGGGTGCGAGCCGCCGCCTGCGTCGGAACGCTGATCTTGTCCCTGCGATTCTATATGGTGCAGGCAAAGATCCACAACCGCTATCGATCCCACACAAAGACCTCCACAGGGCTTGTGAGAACGAAGCCTTCTTTTCCCATATCATCACGATAAAGGCAGAAGGCAAAGCACAACAAGCAATTCTCAAGGATTTGCAAAGGCACCCGGCGAAAGATCGCATACTGCATGCGGACTTTTTTAGAGTGAAAATGGACCAGGCTATTGTCGTTGAAGTACCGCTGCACTTTCTGAATGAAGAAGCGTGTATCGGCGTGAAGCAGGACGGTGGGATTGTGTCCCATACCATGACAGCCCTGGAAGTAAGCTGTTTGCCCGGAGATTTGCCAGAGTATATTGAAGTTGATATCGAACATCTTGGCCTGGGAGATTCTATTCACATGAGCGAAATCGTGCTGCCTCAGGGATTGACCATTCCTGAGCTAGCGCATGGTGAAGATCATGACCAGGTGGTTGTTGCTGTCCATGCGCCCAGAAGAGTTGAAGAGATTGTCGAGACTGTCGATGAAGAGGCAGGCGAAGAGTCCGAAGCAACAGATTCTGATGACAGTGATGATGAATCATCAGACGATGAGTAGCTGCTGAACCTCGAGTAGGTTCTGATGAAGGCGCCCCTTAAGCTTATTGTCGGTATCGGCAACCCAGGTGATCAATATGCAGATACCCGCCACAACGCGGGTATCTGGTTTATTGAGCATCTTGCCCGGCGCTACGGTGGCACTTTCAAGGAAGAACGAAAATTCTTTGGCCGTGTAGCAACTGCTAGTGATGAAGGGCAAGAGATACGCCTGCTGATCCCCTCTACCTATATGAATGAGAGCGGCAAGTCGGTCGGCGCGATCGCGGGATTCTTCAAGATCCCGGCAAGTCAGATATTGATTGCGCACGATGAGCTTGACTTTTCCATCGGCAAAATCCGCTTTAAACAAGGTGGTGGCCTGGCAGGGCACAAGGGCCTGCGCGATATTGCAAGTCACCTCGGTGGAGACCGTGATTTCAATAGACTCAGGATTGGAGTTGGTCACCCGGGAACTAGCGAGCAGGTAACTGGGCATGTACTTGGCAAGGCAACCAGCCTGGACAGGAAAATCATCGAGCAATGTATTGATGAAGCTTTAGCTTGTATGCCACTTGCCCTCAAGGGCGAGTGGGATCAGGCAATGAACCGGTTACACAACTTTGAGATTGGAAGCGAATAGATGGGATTTAAATGTGGCATCGTAGGCCTTCCTAATGTTGGCAAATCTACTTTATTCAATGCGCTCACCAAGGCGGGAGTTGGAGCGGAGAACTTTCCGTTTTGTACGATCGAACCCAATTCTGGCATCGTGCCCATGCCTGATTTGAGGCTGGATAAGCTGGCAGCCATTGTCGTTCCACAAAAGGTTATACCTACTACCATGGAGTTTGTGGACATAGCGGGTCTGGTCGCAGGGGCGTCTAAGGGGGAGGGCCTGGGCAATCAGTTCCTTGCCAATATCCGGGAAACAGATGCTATCGCACATGTAGTGCGTTGTTTTGAAGATGAGAATGTAACCCATATTGCCAGCGATATTGATCCCGTGAGGGATATAGAGATTATTAACACCGAATTGCAGCTGGCAGATCTCGAAACCGTAGAGAAAGGCATCTCAAGAGTTAGCCGCGTCGCCAAGAGTGGAGATAAGGAAGCGCTGGCGGCGGTCGAATTCCTTGAAACGGTCCAGGTGCACATAGACGGTGGAAATCACGCCAGGACCCTTTCGCTGACAGAAGAGCAGAAATTGGTGCTTAGAGATCTGCATCTCCTCACAATGAAACCCGTTCTCTACATTGCGAATGTAGATGAAGATGGTTTTGAGAATAACTCACTTCTCGAAGCGGTGCGTGGGATTGCCGATAACGAGGATTCGGCATTGGTGGCGATCTGCAATAAGCTTGAATCTGAAATTGCTGAACTCGATGATGACGAGAAAACAGAATTTCTTAGCGACCTCGGTATGGAGGAACCCGGTCTAGACAGAGTAATTCGCGCCGGATACGAATTGTTGGGGCTACAGACATATTTTACTGCAGGCGAGAAGGAAGTGCGCGCCTGGACGGTTGAGCAGAATGCGACTGCGCCGAAGGCAGCGGCAGTGATCCATACGGATTTTGAGAAGGGGTTTATTCGCGCCGAGGTTGTAGCCTACGAAGACTTTATTTCCGGTAATGGAGAAGCTGGAGCAAAAGAGGCCGGAAAGTGGCGTCTGGAAGGAAAGGATTATCTTGTCCAGGATGGTGACGTTATACATTTTCGCTTCAATGTTTAGAGATCGACATGCAGGATAATCGCCTGTATCGCACGGCCCTTCTTGCCTGCTTATACGCTGCTCCTGCGGTTTGACATGATCTGGCAGAATCAGGAGAATCCGCGCCTGTGCAGTGAGAGGTCGAGCCATCAGATCCGGTAGTCATCCCGAGCCTGGTCAAGATCGCGAAAGTGCAATCAAACCCGCAAAGTCATCCCGAGGCAGTCGAGGGATCTGGTTCCTTACGCCAGTGGCAAGAAGTTTACGCGCAGATTCTGCGTCAACTTCTTCATGCTACGGGGCATACGGGAAAGTGTTATATTGTTTTAGTGTGGCTATGTAGCTCAGCTGGTTAGAGCACAGCATTCATAATGCTGGGGTCGGTAGTTCAAGTCTACCCATAGCCACCATTTTATCTTTATAAAACAATAAGATAGAAATTCTCCAATTGTTCAAAATTCCCTTGTTTGGCTTCAGGGTTACTCAGGGGTTACCTTCAAATGGTAAATATGAACCAAAACGGGT
>CETX01147115.1_pt1 | contig 20525 bp, 20 predicted proteins | sample 356501 | NCBI WGS metagenome assembly CETX01 (sample SAMEA2623390, study PRJEB7988) | marine metagenome | biome: marine biome (ENVO:00000447); feature: mesopelagic zone (ENVO:00000213); material: "saline water (ENVO:00002010), including plankton (ENVO:xxxxxxxx)" | depth 450 m | reverse complement strand
TTTTTAGGGAACGGTGGTGACCCGGGTTCAAATCCCGGCGGGGGCGTTAATATTCAAATGAAAAAGAAACAAATAGAGAGAATTATGAAAATACTTTCAAAAGAATATCCTTCTAATGAAAAGACTACATTAAATCGTATGAGAAAAAAACCAAATGCATTTAAGATTTTAATCTCTTGTTTATTATCATTAAGGACACGGGATAAAAATACTGAAATTTCTTCAAGAAAACTTTATGCCGTTGCAGATACACCTAAGAAAATTATAAAACTTCCAATAAAAAAACTAGAAAAGTTAATATTTTCATCAGGGCACTATAAGAAGAAATCAAGAATATTAAAAAATGTTTCATCGATTTTAATTAAAAAATATGATAATAAAGTCCCAAAAAATAAAGAAGAATTACTATCTATAAAGGGAGTTGGTCCAAAAACAGCAAATATAGTTTTAGCTTTTGCTTTCGGAAAACAAGTTCTACCAATTGACACTCATTGTCATAGAATCCCTAATAGGCTTGGATGGATTAAAACTAAAACTCCTAAACAAACTGAATTTGAACTTGAAAAAATTCTTCCAAGAAAATATTGGAATGAATTTAATGCCATATTTGTCTTATTTGGACAGACTATATGTCAACCAATTTCCCCATGGTGTTCTAAATGCCTAATTAGAAGATATTGCGAAAGAATCGGAGTAAAAAGGAGTCGGTGATTAGTCCCTATCGCCAAGAATATTTCTTGTTTCCTCTAGTATTAGGTTAGAAGGGATACCTGGACCCCCTTTCTCAACATGTTCAATTAAATCTGCAACTAATTTACTTTCCTTTATAGGAATTTTCTTCGGAGTTACTTTTCTCATCTCATTCACCAGGTCTTTTACTTGTTCTGATGATAAAGAAAAATAACTTTCTTCTTCAATACACTCTGCAAGACCATATTTTTCTCCTTGAGGGGATTCTATAGTTAGTATGTTTTGATTATTAATCTGAAGATAGTTAATTTTATAATCTTTTAACATGAGATTTATAAATTATATAATTATTTAAAGATTTACATGATACCAAATAGTTTTTGCGCAAACTTTTTAAACTAATATCTTCTTCAAAATTCTATGAAGCGATCAAGCCGTAGATGGAAAAAAAAACGTCAAATGCGTTGGAAATGGCAACGTAAAAGACTTAGAAAAGAAAAGCATAAAAGAAAAGTTAGACGTGCTAGAAGTAAATAATATAAGAGAAATTACTAATAAAAATATTATGAAATTTTATGATTGGAAGAAATGGAGTGGTGATTATGATCTTAGGAGACAAGAAATATCTAAATTTTTTGGAAATGAATCAATTCAAACAGGGAATTTACTAAAAAAAGGTAGATGAAGGAATTCTTCTTAAACAAAGGGAGTTTATTCTTTAAATACAATATAATAATTCTTAACCATCAAAATCTTTATAAGCAAATCTAATTTTAACTTTTTATGGAAAGCGAAATCTGGACAGAAAAATTTCGCCCTTCTAGATTCTCTGATGTTGTTGGGCAAGAAGAAATTATAAAAAGAGTTGAAGCACTAACAAATTCACTCAATATTCCTCATTTCTTATTTGCAGGACCTGCAGGAACAGGAAAATCAACATTAGCACTAATAATTGTAAAAGAACTATTTAAAGAAAACTGGAAAGAGAATTATCTAGAATTAAATGCCTCAGATGAAAGAGGTATACAAATTGTAAGAGAGAAAGTGAAAAATTTTGCAAGAACAAAATCACTAGGGAGTGTTCCTTTTAAAGTAATATTTCTCGATGAAGCTGATGCATTAACTCCAGAAGCTCAACAAGCCTTAAGAAGAACAATGGAAAATTATTCAGCAACATGCAGATTTATCCTGAGTGTTAATTATTCAAGTAAGGTTATTGATCCTATTCAATCAAGATGTGTACTTTTTAGATTTAAAATCTTGGAGAAAAAAGATATTGAAAGAGTAATTAAAAAAATTGCAGAAACTGAGAATTTAACAATAGATCAAAATTCAATAGAAGCATTATACGAAGGTAGTGAAGGAGATTGCAGAAGATGCATTAATTTAATTCAATCAACAGCATCCATCTCTCCAGATATAAATTCTGAGCTTATTTCAACAATACTTTCTAGTTCAAAACCAAAAGATATCAAGATTATTCTTGATTATGCATTATCAGGAGATTTTCAGAAATCAAGAGAAAAACTTCTTGATGTTATGTTAAAAGAAAGTATCTCGGGCGAAGATATAATTAAAGCAATTCAAAAAGAGATATGGAATCTTCCAGTAGAACCAGAACTAAAAGTAAAACTAACTGAGAAAACAGGAGAAACTGAATTTAGAATTGTTGAAGGATCTGATCCTTTTATTCAATTACAGTCACTTATTGCAAGTTTTGTGCTTGCAGGAATTGGTAAATAAAAATGAATTCTATTATGGAGAGATATCATAATATATATTACAAATTTTGTAAAGAAGATTCTCTTGAAAGTGGGTGGTTAGATAGATATAGGGTATTTCATAAATCAAAATTAAAAGAAATAGAAAGAGTATTAATAAGAAAATTAAGAAAAATTAGAAGAAAAGGTGAAATTTTTTAGAGATAAATATAATTTATAATTAAAATGCAATGGACTGAAAAACATAGACCAAAATCTCTCCACGAAATTAAAGATCAAGATGAAGCGATATTAAAGATAAAAAATTTTATTGGAACTTTTTATTTGGGAAAACTAACAAAAACTCCAAGAAAAGCATTAGTTCTTCATGGACCTCCGGGAATTGGAAAAACAACTCTGGCACATGTAATTGCAAAAGAAGAAAATTTAGAGATATTTGAATTAAATGCATCTGATTTGAGAAATAAACTAAAATTAAAGGAAATTCTAAGACCTGCAATTGAACAAAAATCACTAATAAGAAAAGGTAAGATAATTCTAGTTGATGAAGTTGATGGGATTTCTGCTGTTGATAGGGGAGGATTAATGGAATTATTATCTTTAATTACTCTTACAAATTATCCGATAATTATAACTGCAAATAATATCTGGGCTCCTAAATTAAGTGGGTTAAGAAAGAAATCAGAGCTTGTAAGATTAAAGGAAATTAATTACAATTCAATAAAAGATGTTATGATTAATGTTTTAAGAAAAGAAAACAATTTTATTAATAATAATTTTTTAACAAAGATTGCAATAAATGCTAAGGGAGATTTAAGATCTGCAATAAATGACTTGCAAACAGCATCAATTACAAAAGACCCTTCTAGTAATTTAGTTGATGAGAGAAATAAGGAGACAGATATTTTTAATGCATTAAAGTTAGTTTTTAAAGGAAAACCAACAAATGAGACTCTAAGTATATATGACTCTGTAAAAATGCCTATAGATGAGATAATTTTGTGGGTTGAAGAGAATATTCCTGCAGAATATCAGAGAAGAGAATTAAAAAGAGCATATGATTTACTAAGCAAGGTTGACATATTTAGAAAAAGAATTTACAGACAGCAATATTGGAGATTTTTGGTTTATGAAAACATTTTATTAAGTTATGGGGTTTCATCTTCAAAAAAAGATGTAAAACCAGGATTTACAAGTTATAAAAAACCAACAAGAATATTGAAAATATGGATGAATAATCAAAAGACATTTAAGAAAAAATCAATTGCTAAAAAATATGCGAGAAAGGTTCATGTTGGAGAGAAGCGCATAATGAGTGAATTTCCAATAATAAGGAATATCCTAAAAAATCCTGAAGTAAGAAGAGAATTAAGGCTTAGTGATGAAGAAATTAATTATTTGGATAAGCCTATTTAAACCAAAGAATTAAAAATCTATTTAACTTTTTTTAAATATGCCATATAATATAGTAGTTGGGAGAAATGAATATGATAAAGAGATATTGGGTGATAGAGGTTTAATTAATATTGGAAAAAGTTATGTGAAAATGGGCCAGTATAATTCTCTTTCTAATAGAATTTTGATGGATATTGCAAGAAGCCATGTTGTCCTCGTAGCAGGAAAGAGAGGAGGGGGCAAAAGTTATTCACTTGGAGTCATAGCAGAAGAATTAACTAATTTGCCAAAAGATACAAGTCAAAATATTGCATCATTAATATTTGATACAATGGGAATTTATTGGACAATGAAATTTCAAAATGAAAAAGATAAGGAGTTATTAAGGGATTGGGAATTAAACCCCAAAAATCTTCCTGTAAAAATTTTCGTGCCATTCGGTCATTATGATAATTATCTAGAAAAGGGTATTCCTGCAGATTCAAAATTTGCTTTAGATATTACAGAGATGAATTCCGAAGACTGGGTTATAACTTTTGGATTAGATATCACAAATCCTATAGCTGTCTTAATTGAAAGGACAATAACTAAATTAAAAGAAAAAAGAGATTTTAATATTAATGAGATAATATCTAATTTAGAAAACGATCAAAAAACTTCTCAAGAAACTAAAAATGCTGCAATAGGATTATTTGAAGCAGCAAATACATGGGGAATATTTGCTAAAGAAAGTGAGGAATCTACTCAAGTAAAAGATTTAATTTCTGCAGGGATCACCTCTATTTTAGATTTAAGTGTATATAATTCTATAGGATCCTATAATGTAAGAGCATTAGTTATTAGCTTAGTTTCAAGAAAAATTTTTAATCAAAGAATGGATGCAAGAAAAAAGGAAGAAATAAAATCAGTATCCTCCGGTCTCAATTTTCTATCTTCAGCTGAAAAAAAGGAATCCCCTTTAGTTTGGATGTTTATAGATGAAGCCCATGAATTTCTACCATTAAACAAAAAAACAATAGCAACAGACGCTTTGGTTCAATTATTAAGAGAAGGACGGCAACCAGGAATTTCCTTGGTTCTTGCAACACAACAACCCGGGCAGATTCATAGAGATGTTATGACTCAATCAGATCTTGTAATCTCGCATAGAGTTACATCTGCTCAAGATTTAGACGCATTAAATCAGATAATGCAAAGTTATCTTCTTTCAGGTATAAAACAATATATGGATGATTTACCGAGCTTAAAGGGTTCTGCAATAATCTTAGATGATAATTCAGAAAGAATTTATCCAATGAGAATCAGACCAAGATTTACCTGGCATGGTGGTGAAGCTCCAACTGCTGTTAAAATTGAGAAAAAGTTATAAAGTTTAAAACCCATAATTTCTATATAAAAAATGTTAAAAACAAAGATTAATGATGAATATCAATGGGTTAAAGAATCCTTAAAACAGACATATAAACATTTTAGAGGAAGATTTCCAAAAAACACTGACACTATCCAAACAGGCATAAAAACAAAAGTTAATTATGAATTTGGAGTTCCAATAGAAGAATTATTTGGTCAAAAAGTGAAAACTTTCAAAGATTTGTATAACCAAACAATAACTCATATGAAAGAAAAAACACCTGTATTAATAGCTTTAGAAGAAGAAATAGGATATATTTATTCTCTTGCAGGAAATAACTAGGAGATTGCAAAATCAACTCTTAATCTAATTTTATATGGAGCAATTTCTCCTGCTTTTTTAATCTTTAATATTCTTATCTTTTTCTTAGATTCTCTTGCTTCTTTTTTAATCTTTTCAACAATTAAATTCTCTTCATCAATCTTGCAAAAATCATAGTAATAAATTCTTGTTCCTTTTTTGCTTAATAAAAACGCTTGTTCAAGAAAAGTATTCTTCAATCTTGGCCTGGGCATTACAATAACCTCAAATTTTTCTTTAAATTTCTTAGAAATCCTTTTAATATCTCCCGGAATTAATTCAACTCTATCTTTTAATTTATTTAATTCTATATTTAATCTAGCATATTTATTTGCCTCCCTATTAATTTCATTAGATACAACTCTCCTTACTTTTGAATTCTTAGAAATAACAATTGGAAATGGTGCAACTCCTGCAAACATAACTAAGACATTATCTCCTTTTTTCATCAATTTAGAAATTTCTTTTCTTTCATTACTTAACCTTGGAGAAAAATAAGTATTATCAATATTAAATCTAAAAACACATCCATTCTCTTTATATAAAACTTCTTTAGTTTTCTCACCAGCTAGATACTTTGTAGAGATTTTTCTAAGTCTTCCTTTAACTTTCCCATATTTTTCAAGAACAGTTTTAATTGAATTTTGTTCTTTTAGTAGTTTATTTGCAAATTTTCTCTTTTCTTTAATTCTAGAATTATCTGGAAAATTAACAATTGCAATATTTCCTAAAACATCAAATGAACGTTGTTTCATAAAATAATATAAATAAAATCATAATTTAAATGTTCTTAAAACCAATCCCCTAAACCTTTTTGTTTACTCTCCTCTTCAGCTTTTCTTAATCTTTCTAATTGTTTATTAACTCTTTCTTCAGAAAAATCATGTCTTTCAACTAAAATCTCCCTTATTTTTTCTTCATTAACTTTTCCAAATTTAAAATTAACATTAATAACATCAGGTTTATGAAACAATTCAAATATTTCCTGCCAATTAAATCTATCTTCTTCTGGAAGGCTGTGAATTCTCTCTTCAACTTCCTTAAAAATCAAAATAGGCTGCTTAAACTTCTGCACAATTTGTAATGCTTTTTTCTGCCCGATTCCAGGAACTCCTTTTGGATTATAATCAGTTCCTACAAGAATCCCTAAACAAATCAACTGATCTAAATTTATCTCCAGATGATCCAAAACTTTCTCCAAATCAATTAATTCTGGTTTTATGTCAATCCATCCCGTAAAAGTTTTTCTTCTCCTTGATAAAGTTAAATTCTGAATTAACTTTGGAGCTCCAAATAACAAGCTATCATAATCTTGACTAGCACTTGCATAAATATCCTCCTTTACCTTGCAAAGATATGCAGATTCGCTTTCACCTTCACTAGGAGCTTGTACTATTGCAACCCCCATAGCTTCTAATAGTTCTTTACTTTCTTTAATCATATAATCTTCAAGTCTAATTAATTGACTAGCATAACGTTTCATACCAATAATATCTCCTTTTTGTTTTGCTTCTTCATATTTTTCTTTTGCAAGATTTCTTCCCTCTTTTCTTATTATATGTGTTTTCTCCTTAAGTTCTGGAGCTTCTCCATCAAAAACATATACTAATTTCATTCCTTCAGAGAGTAAAGCAATATTTCTATAGAAAATCCCTGAAAGATGACTTGTAATCCTCTTTTTATTATCCATTAAGGGAGTCCCATCTAATTGTCTAATTGTAGATAAAAACTGGTATAATGTATTAAATGCATCAACACAAATAGTTTTCCCCTTAAGTTCTATTATTTCAATTTTCTTTCTTGGAATGATGTCTTTAATGTTTAATCCCATACTTAAATCAGAAAACAGAAATATAAAAAATTATCTAAAAAGATCTGATTGTCTTTGTTTTCCTATCTCTGAAGTATTTCCAAATAATACCCATTTTTCAAGTCTCAGAGAATCTGCATTCTCTTTTCTATCATTCCAAATATAAAGTCTTTTAGACTCTTTATCAGAAGGTTTAAATCTTCCAGATTCATCAATATGACTATAATCAAATCTTACTGATTGAAAATTAAAGATTGTTAAACACTCATTGAGATTTGCAGATGATGGTTGATAATATTGTAAATGAGATCTTTTCTCATTAAGAAAGATTTCTTCAGGCCTAAATAAAATCATCCTATGCATTTCTTCATTAGAATACTTTTTTAAACTAAGATATTTATCTTTCTTAAAATAATTTTTATCTGCAGCATTTCTAAAAAAAAGCTCTCCATCCTTAAATAATACTGCCCCAAAATTATGTCCTCTTTTTCTTGTTTCTTGATAAAATGAATTAAGTGAATCTCGTGGATAAGCTTGATCTACTAATAAGACTAATCCTTCCTCATCTATTAATAGATAATTGGACGTTATCCCTGAAACTATCTCTCTTGACACGGGCTTAACAGCGTGTCCACTATTACTTAACTTTGTAACTAAGTAATCCTTCATATCTTTCTTTTGTTTTTTAGATACCATACCTTAATCCCTAAATAGTAATATATAAACTTTACTATATCATCACTTTAGATAATCAAGATTAATTTTAAATAACTATAATGTCTCTCATTATTATGAAAACAGACTTTATTCCAATAGATTATGATTATTTTGATTTTAAAGGAAGAAATTACATAAAAATAATAGGAAGAAATAGTAAAGGAAAAAGAATTTGTATAATTGATTCTTGTCCTGTTTATCTCTGGGCAATCTTAGAAGATAATACAAAACAAGAGAAAATAGAAAAGATTATTAAAAAGATAGAAAAGATAAAATTAGATGTAAAAGGTAGATATACTAAAGTTGAAAGAGTTGAATTACATGAAAAGAAATTTCTTGGAAAAAAAGTAAAATCTCTAAAGATATTTGCGACAAATTATAAGGATTTACATGATGTAGCTGATAAATTAGATATTCCTGAAATAGAAAAGAGAAGAGGATATGATATTGGTTTTATAACCCATTATATAACTGAGAAAAAGATTAATCCCATGCACTGGTATGAGATATCGGGGGAAGTTCTAAATAATTCGCAAGATTTTGGAGGGATTGATATGGGTTTAGATGTTGATATGTGTATAAAATTAGAATCTTCAAAAAAGATAGAGAATATTAAATTCACACCAAAAATTCTTAGTTATGATATAGAAACAGATGAATTAAAATTAGGTGAAGGAGAGATATTAATGATTTCATTAGTATCAGAAAATTTTAAAAAAGTAATAACATGGAAAGAAACAAAAGGGAAAAAATCAAGCTATGTAGAATATGTAAAAGATGAATCAGAACTAATAGAGAAATTCATAGAATATGTAAGAGAAATCTCTCCTGATTTTCTAATTGGTTATTTTTCGGATGGATTTGATTTACCCTATATAAAAGCAAGAGCTGAAAGATATAATATTAAACTATCACTTGGACTCGATAATAGCCAACCATTTTTCTCCAGAGGAATAAATTTAACAGGAAAGATAAAAGGAATAGTGCATATAGATCTCTTAAAATTCATAAGAACTGCTTATGCTCAATATATGAAATCTGAAACTCTCTCATTAAATGAAGTTTCAAAAGAATTTTTGGGAGATACAAAAAAAGATTTTAAGATAAAACACTCATCTGAGATTAATCCCAAGGATTGGGATAAATATTATGAATATAACCTGCATGATTCTGTCTTAACATTAAATCTATTTAGAAAATTTTGGCCAGATATCCTTGAATTTACAAAAATAATACAAGAACCAGTATTTGATGTTACGCGTTTTGGACTTTCAAAATACACTGAGTCGTATATTTTACATAATTTAGAAAAATTTAATGAAATTCCTGAGAAAAGACCGACTTATAATGATATTTCAACAAGAAAGAATATAGGGGGATCAGAAGGAGCATTTGTACTTGAACCAAATCCAGGTCTTTACAAAAATATCGCAATATTTGATTTTACATCAATGCATACAAGTATAATTCTCTCTCATAATCTCTCAAAAGGAACACTTTTAGAAAAAAAACAAAAAAATTCATATGAAACCCCTGAGATTAATGAAAAAGAAGGAAAAATAAGATATTATTTTTCAAAAGAAAAGGGGTTTTTTCCTGAACTTCTTAAAGAGATATTTGGATTAAGAAAGAAATTCAAATTAGAATATAAAAAGAACTCTAATGTTGTAACCTATGCTAGAAGCAATGCATTTAAAGTTTTATCAGCTTCAGCACACGGATATTTAGCTTTTTTTGGGGCAAGATATTACTCGCATGAAGCTTCTGCATCTGTTCTTGCATTTGTTAGAAAATATAATCTTGAAACAATAAAGAAAGTAGAAAAAGCAGGTTATAAGGTTATATTCAGCGATACTGACAGTGTTGCTCTTGCAATGGAGAATAAATCAAAAAAACAGATTTTAGATTTATTAAAAAAATTAAATGCAGAACTTCCAGAATTTATGGAATTAGAACTAGAAGGATTTTTCAAAAGAGGCATATGGGTTACAAAGAGATCTGGAATTGCAGGAGCCAAAAAAAAGTATGCAATGATTGATGAAAAAGATAATCTAAAGATAAGAGGATTTGAAACAGTAAGAAGAGACTGGTGTAAACTTGCTCGTGAAGTTCAAAATAAAATAATAAACCAAATTTTAAAAGAGGGTAATGAGAAAAAATCATTAAAATATATTAAGGATATTGTTAATAAAATAAAGAAGAGAGAGATAAATAAGGAAGATTTAATTATTAAGACTCAATTAAAAAAACCTATTTCAGAATATAAAGCAATCTCCCCTCATGTAATTGCTGCAAGAAAAATGCATGAGAAAAAAATCCCAATAAGCCAGGGAAATTTAGTTGAATATTATATTGCAGAAACAAAAGAAAAGAAGAAACTAGTAAGAGATAAGGTAAAGCTTCCTAGTGAGAAGGGAGAATATAATATAAAGTATTATTTAGAAAATCAGATTCTTCCTGCAGTTGAGAATATTTTCCAAGTTTTTAATATTAATATAAAAGAGATTATTGAAGGAAAAAAGCAAATGACCTTAGGGGATTTTTAAAATGAGAAAAATTCCAGAGGCAAAACCATTATTTCTTAAAAGAATGAAATCTCTTCTTGAAAAAGACTTTGATAATTACATGGAAATTTTAAAAAGAGAACCAGTAAGATCAATAAGAACAAATACTCTAAAAATCTCTCCTGAAAAATTAAAAGAAAAACTAGAGAAGAAAAATTGGATCATAAAACAACCATTTAAAGAATATCCGGAAATTATGATTGTAGAAAATAATCTTAATCCAGGAGAATTAGGAAGAGCTTTAGAGCATTTAATTGGATATTATTATATTCAAGAACTTGCAAGTATGTTACCAATAATTGCACTAAAACCTAAGGCAAATGAAACTATTTTAGATTTATGTTCTTCACCTGGAAGTAAAACAACTCAAATGGCTTCATTCATGAATAACTCCGGGACAATAATTGCAAATGAAGTAAGCTTAGGAAGGATAAAAATATTAGCATCAAATTTAGAAAGATGTGGAGTAACAAACACCATTATCACGAAAAAAGATGGAATAGTCCTTTGTAAGAAATTAAAAGAAGAAAATCTCCAGTTTGACAAAATACTAGTTGATGCTCCTTGTTCTGGAGAAGGAACTTTAAGAAGCACTCCAAAAACATATTTGATGTGGAATATAAAAACAATAAAATCCGTTTCAAGAATTCAAAAAAATCTAGTTTCTTCTGCTTTAGATATTTTAAAACCAAAGGGAGAATTAATCTATAGCACTTGTACGCATGCACCAGAAGAAAATGAAGAAGTTATTGATTTTATAATGAAGAAATTTAATAATATAAAGATAGAAAAAATTACCTTGCCAGTAAAATCTAGAAAAGGTCTAGAAAAATGGCAAGATAAGGAATATTTAGAAGAAATTAAAGATGCTTGTAGAATTTACCCTCAAGATAATGATACGGAGGGATTTTTCTTAGTGAAATTCAAGAAATTAAAATGAATCGACTAAAAATATTAAATAAAAATGAGAAACAAGAAATACTTAATAGATTAAATAAACAATTTGGAATAAAGGATATTCATGGAATAATTGTTAAAAGAGGAGAAGAAAAATTATTTTTATTTTCTGGAGATTACAATGAAAGACAAATAGAAAATTTAGAAAAAATTGTTCCTATTGAAGGAGTTGGAATTTATTTTGCTAAGATTATAAAGGAGGAGATAAGATTAAGTATAGAAGGGACACAAATATTAAAGAATCAAATAGAAAGAAATATTTTTGAATTAAATAAAGAACAAGTAGATTTGTGGATGAAGGGCCAAGAATTAAATATTAAAACAGGTAAAAGAGGATTTCTAGTTATGAAATATAAAAAAGATTTTTTAGGATGTGGTAAAGCATCAATTGAGAAAATAACTAACTTTATCCCAAAATCAAGAAGACTTAAAAATTAAACTTTTCTATATAAAAAATGGACAAGAATAAGATAATCAAAGCAGGGAAAATTGCAAAAGAAGTAAAGGAATATGCAAAATCAATTATAAAAAAAGACATGCTTCTATTAGAGATAGCAGAATTAATAGAAACAAAGATAAAAGAACTTGGAGGAGACATTGCTTTCCCAGTTAACTTAAGTATTAATGATATTGCAGCACATTATACCCCGAATAATGATGATAAAACAAAAGCACATGGACTTCTAAAAATTGATATAGGAATTCATGTTGAGGGATGGATTGCAGATACTGCTTTTTCAATAGATTTAGAAGATAACGAAGAAAATAAAAAGTTAATTGAAGCTTCATCGAAAGCATTAGAAAATGCAACAAAAGTCATAAAAGAAAATACTAAACTAAATGAAATTGGGAAAACAATACAAGAAACAATTGAATCATTTGGTTTTACTCCAATAATCAATTTATCTGGACATTCTCTAGAACAATATGATTTGCATGCAGGAATAACAATTCCAAATATTAATAATAAGCAAAATACTCCAATAAAACAAGGACTTTATGCAATAGAACCATTCGCAACCTCTGGGAATGGGAAAGTCTATGATGGAAGGCCTTCTGGAATATATAGATTAATTAATAATAAAAATGTAAGAAGTCCAATTGCAAGAGAAACATTAAGATTAATTGAAAAAGAACATGATAAATTACCTTTTTGTTCTAGATGGATTATAAAAAAACTAGGAACAAAAGCCTTATTTGGATTAAAGCAATTAGAAGACAATGGAAACTTGCATAATTATCCACAATTAATGGAATTGTCACATAAGAAAGTTAGTCAAGCAGAGAATACTATTTTAATTGAAAAAGAGAAGATTATTACAACAGAATAATATCATCCTAAATAACTACTTCCTTGGGGAACAGCAGCTTTTGCAGATTTTAGATAATTTTCTTCTACTTTCTTATAAACCTCAATTGTTGGTTTATTCACACTTGGTTTAACCTTCTTTAAAGCTTCTTCAAAATGTTTTTTTCTTACTTCCTCCGAATCTATAGATTCTCTTAAGGAAAGTATTGCTGCTTCTCTTACAACTGCCTCAATATCCGCTCCAGTATATCCTCCTGTTTTCTTAGCAATATCTTTTATATTAACATCTTTTGTTAAAGGCATCTTCTCTGTATGAATTCCCAAAATCTTTAATCTACCAGCTTCTTCTGGAGCATTAACAAGTAGAATCTTATCAAATCGTCCTGGTCTAAGTAATGCAGGATCAAGCATATCCGGCCTATTTGTTGCACCAATAATTAAGATATCTCTTAAATCTTCAAGTCCATCCATTTCCGCCAATAATTGATTTAAAATTCTCTCAGTAACTTTTGTTCCAGCATCCATTCCTCTTTTTCCTGCAAGTGAATCAATTTCATCAAAAAATATAATGCATGGAGCAACTTGACGTGCTCTTTCAAAAATCTTTCTTACACCTTTCTCAGATTCTCCTACCCACATACTCATTAACTCGGGTCCCTTAACTTGGATAAAATTAGCTTCTGATTCTTTTGCAACTGCTTTTGCTAAAAGAGTTTTTCCTGTTCCAGGTGGACCGTAAAGTAAAATACCTCTTGATGGCCGAATCCCCATTCTACTAAAACTTTCGGGATATTTCATTGGCCATTCTACAGCTTCTTTTAATTCTTGTTTAATATTATTTAATCCTCCAATAGAATCCCATTCAACATTTGGAGTCTCAATTAAAACTTCCCTCATAGCAGAAGGTCTAACAATTTTTAGTGCCTCCATAAAATCTTCTTGCTTAACAATTAATTTTTCTAAAATTTCCTTGGGAATTTGTTCTTCATCTAGTTTTATCTTATGAAGATGTTTTCTTAAAACATTCATTGCAGCCTCCTTACTTAATGCTTCTAAATCTGCTCCAACAAAACCATGAGTTAAAGATGCAAGTTCATCTAAATTAACATTTTTTAAGGGCATCCCTCTTGTATGAATTTTTAAAACAGAAAGTCTTCCTTCTTTTCCAGGAACATTAATTGAAATTTCTCTATCAAATCGTCCTGGTCTTCTTAATGCAGGATCAAGAGAATTAATCCTATTTGTTGCACCAATTACAATTACCTTACCTCTTGTCTTTAATCCATCCATCATTGTCAAAATCTGGCTAACAACTCTTCTTTCAACTTCTCCCATTACTTCCTCTCTTTTTGGAGCTATTGCATCTATTTCATCAATAAAAATGATTGTAGGTGCTGTTTTTTCAGCTTCTTCAAAGATATCTCTAATACGTTTTTCTGATTCGCCATAAAATTTTGACATTATCTCAGGACCATTTAATAAAATAAAATTAGCTTCCGATTCATTTGCAACTGCTTTTGCTAAAAGAGTTTTTCCTGTTCCAGGAGGTCCGTGGAGCAGAACTCCTTTAGGAGCATCTATTCCTAATCTATGAAAGATTTCTGGATGTTTCATTGGAATCTCAACCATTTCTCTTATTTTTTTAATTTCTTCTTTTAATCCTCCAATATCTTCATAATTAATCTCCGGAATCTTTTCATCAGTTATTTCAACTGCTTTCGGATTTAATGTTACTTGAGTATTCTCTGTTATAATTACTGGTTGATTAGGATTAGAATTAATTACTAAGAATTTAATTTGAGAAACTCCTCCACCTAAATTTCCAAAACCAATATTCTCAAAAGCTTCTCCAAATATATCTCCAAAATCATCACTAAGACCCATATCTGAGAATAAATCTTTTCTTCTTTGAACTCCTCCCAAAACAACAATATCTCCTTTTATTACTGTTCTTCCTAAAAGTCCCCTTCTTAGACTCTCGGGATCTCCTTGAATCATTATTCCTTTTTGAGCTGGAGCAATTGTTATTTTTTTTGCTTCCTTAATTTCTGCTTTAGAAATATTTACAGCGTCCCCAATTCCTGTTTTTGCATTTCTTCTTAGAATACCATCAATTCTAATAATACCTTCTCCAACATCTGCAGGATAAGCTCTATCTGCAATTGCAACTGTTTCTCTACCTCCCTTAATCATAATAACATCTCCCCGTCTTATTTTTAATTCTCTCATTATCTCTGCGTCTATTCTTGCAATTCCTTTGTAGGCATCATCTTGCATTGCTTCAACAACTTTTAATTGAATTCCATTTTTTTTCATTTTTTATTGAAATCTATTCTTTTTTTTAATTTCATTGAAATTTATAGATAATCTTCCCATTTCCTCAAAGCATAATTTTACCATATCATCCATCATTCTTTTCTGTTCATTCATAAAAGATACAATTTCTTTTGGGATTGAAACTGCATAACTATTTCCAACAAGTCTCATTTTTACTTTAAATTCCTTATTTTTTAGATTTATAAATTTATTGTACTCTTGCTCATCAACAGGGTGTATTAATTTTTCATCGCATTTTGGACAAATCATTACTCTGAATAGAAATCTATTTTTAATTAATTCTGTCTTATTCATTCTTGATTCGCACTTATTACAAAGTATTGTGTTGTCAAATATATCTTTCATTTTCCGAATATAAAACCGTGTCTTTGACACGGCTTAGGGTAAAAGGAGGTTATACAATAAATGTACACCTTCAGTGTATACATAAAATAGATACTATTTAAATGTTTTGGTAAAAAAGATTTATAAAACACTTTAAAAATACTAAACAATTATTCTTCATATGAAATTAAAAGAGGTATTAAAAAAATTAGGGTTTTTATTATGGAAAGATAATAGTCTAAGGGGTTGGATATTCTCAATTATTTTTTTATTTATTTTTATAAAATTTATATTTTTTCCAATAATGAGTTTAGTTACAGGAACACCCTTACCTTTAGCAATTGTTGAATCCTGTAGTATGTACCATAATGGAAATTTATTATCAGATTATAATGAATGGTGGGAAGATAGTGAACCAAAATATTCAGAATATGAAATAGAAAAGCAGGATTTTACATTTAAAAAAGGACTGAACAAAGGAGATATTTTATTTATAATAGGGAAAAAACCAGAAAAACTAAACTTGGGAGATGTAATAATATTTAATACAGATCACAAGAATCCAATAATTCACAGAATAATAAAAATTGAAGAAGCAGATGACAAATATTTCTTCTCAACAATAGGAGATAATAATAACGGACAAATGAGTTCTGAAGTAAATATAAAATCAGAACAAATAGTAGGAAAAGCAATATTTAAAATTGCTCCTTATCTTGGATGGGCAAAATTAATCTTTTTTGAATATAATCAAAGAGAATCAAATAAGGGATTTTGTAATTAATATCAAAAAGTTTTTAAAAGGAATTAATTAGAATATAGAATGGAATTTTGTCCGAAATGTGGTGCTGTTCTTATTAAGAAAATAAAAAATGATGGATGTCCAAGGTGTAATTATTCTTCAAAAGGCAAAGTAAAAATAAAAACAAGTGAAAAGATGGATGAGAAAAAAAAGATTTCTATAGTAAAAGATAAAGATACGGAAGTTTTCCCAGTTGTCAATGAAAAATGTAAGAAATGTAAAAATGATAAAGCTTATTTTTGGACTGTTCAAACTCGTGCAAGTGATGAAGCTGAAACAAAATTCTTTAAATGTACAAATTGCAGTCACACAAGAAGAGATTATAGATAAAAATATAAACAAATATTTCTAATAAAAGTCATGGCTCCGTAGCTCAGCCTGGTCAGAGCACTAGACTCTTAATCTAGGTGTCGAGGGTTCAAATCCCTTCGGGGCCACATGTCCCCCTTTGTAAAAAGTATTAAAAAAGTTAAATCTTATTGAGTTGTAGGGGATTAAAAGCTATTGAAATACGAAGGTTTAATTTAAATAAAAGAATTAAGAATAAAAGGAACAAAATAATCCTTTTAATGTAATTCTTTTAAAGATAAAGACACAATTTAAGATTCTAAAATATCTTTTACTTTTTGTATATCTTTGTCATAATATTTATGATATTGTTTAAGATATTCAAATGTTAAATGTCCTTGAAATTTAGAATCTTTTAAAAATTCTAAAATTTCCATAAAATCTAATGAACCTTTTTTGTTGAATATTGGTAAATGTTGTTCCTTAGTCTCTAAATTAAAATCTGAAATATGAAATTCTTTAATAACACTAATATATTTTTTAAGTTGTTCCATAACTTTCTTTTGATCTAAAAAAATATGTGAAAAATCATAACAAGCTCCAAAATTTGATTTCCCTTTACAATATTCGACTATTTCTCCTACTCCATTTAATATTCTTTTATTTCCCTTAAATGTCTCCCATAATAAAGAAACATTATTATCTATTAAAATTGGCTCAACTATATTTTCTAAAAAATCTCTCCTTTTATTCAATGTTCCAAAAGAAGGATGAGCTACAATATATTTAACTCCTATTCTTTTAGCTAATTCACAACATTTTGTTAATGCTTGCTTGTATTTATTGTATGATGGAAGACTAAAATGCGGAAAATGAATACTATTTACTGAAATATTTTTTTCTTCCAAAGATTTTATAATATCTTCTGAAGATATGTTCTGAAAATACTTAGATTTATAAAAAGCCAATTCAATTGGTACCTTCCCTTCTAAGGAATATTTGTCTATTGTTTGTTCCCAACTATAACTCCCATCTTCTGGATATTGTGCTCTTATTGCTATGTTTTTTGCAAAATTCATAAATTAATGGTAATAAAGAAGTTTTTAAAGTTTTTGATTTTGTTCCTCAAAAGTGACAATCCATAAACCTTATAAACAATCATCATGCTTAATTTTTATGAAAAATGAATTAATTAAAAATATATGTAATAAATTTCAATATGATATTATAGATTCATATAATAACAAAGGAAACCATGCTCTTTTATTAGGAGATTATCACCCTCTTTTTCCTACTGAAAAAGTTTTAAATACAAATGAAACAGGTAAAATAAAATTAATAAAAACAAGGTATGATCCTCATACTCAAAATGTTATTAAAGTTCTTTCAAAACTTTCTGAGTCATATAAAATATTATTAATAGAGGGGGTGGAAAAAAATGTTCCACTACAAAAATATCCAGAATATATAAAAGAACTAAATGGAAAATTTGAGATAATTAAAGGCAATGATTCTGAAGATTTAATAGGGAAAATATTTAATTTGTATAGAGAAGTTATTGATGAAAGAGGACAACATTCTACTGATTTTGGAATAGAAGAAAAGATTAATCATCTTCAAAATAAAAGAGAGGATGAATTTTTTATTCCTTCTATTGCAAATTCTATTAAGAAAGGAAATGTTATTCAATTGATAGGGTATAATCATCTTAGCTCATTAAGAAAAAAACTCAGAAAAAAAGATATACCTTTTATTGCATTAAAACCAAAATCAAAAGCTCCGTGTGATATAAGATATATTTTATTAAACTAATTATTTTGATGCTTTCTGTATTTCTTTTTGCAATAATTCAAGAAATAATTCTGTATTATCTACATTCGCATTAGAATTTGGTTTTGTAAAAAAAGGAGTTCCATCTGATTTGTATTGAATATTTTGGTTTGAATTTTTTTTCACGAAATTTTCAACAGCTTTTTCAAATGATTTAGAATCTTTTATTTTTTTAGGGCTTGGACCCATTCGAGTAATTATATTAGGATTAGTTTCCCTTGTTATCCCAAAACTAAAAAATAATTCGTTATTAACTAACTTAGTTTCAATCCCCGTAATTTTAGATTCTATACCCTCTATAGTACCCATCTGTTTTGCTACCTTTTGACCTAAATTTTCATATTGGGATATTTGTATTTCTCCCTTAGGTGGGGGGATTTTTGTGTGCACAATTTCTGAATTTTGTCTTGATAAATCTGCTTGAGAAATCTCAAAAGGTTCCTTAAGACTTTTAATTTTCCCAGGAGGAGGACTCCTAATTACATTACTTGCATAATCTTGCCAATCTTCAAATGTAAAATCTATTTTTTCTATTGGAGTTCCTTTTTTTAATTCCCTAGCTTTAATTACTGTTATCTCCCATTCTTTTGAATCAACTTTTTCAAAAAAATCAGCCCCCCTACTTGTATCTAAAATATCCATAGACCCCTCAAATTTAGATAGTCCTTTTGAGATTTCAATAGAATTGGAATATCCATTACTCCCTGAAGGGATATTCTTTGTCCCGTGGAGAATAATATTTCCTTCTTTTCCTCCATGTTCTAATATTTTACTAATTATTTTATCAAAATTACCTTGACTTACAATATTTCCATTTTTATCATATGTTCGTGTTTGTAGGATTAATTGTTCACTCATAGAACCTGAAAATCCAGTCCCTTTATAAGTATCAATATTTTTCAAAAAGTATTTTAATTTTCTAATATCTGCCATTTCTTGGGGTGTTGCTTTACTATGTTCAAGCTTAGAATAGTATATGCTATTTGCATCATCTGGTTTGTAAACTAATGAAATTTCAGATTCTATTCCATCTATCTTTCCTAATATCATTGGGTGCGAAGGAATAAGTTTTCCAGGATCTTCTAAAACATCTTCAAATGGTTCAAGAAATTCGTTTAGCATCTTTGTTTTTTCATTAGAAGATTTTGAAGACAATTTATCCCATTTTTTAGTCCAGTCAACAAATTCTTGATATTTTATAGGATCTTTTACTAATGAAGGATTTATCTCTGGATCAATAATTACTGAAAAATCTAAATCTGGATTTCTTGTTGATGGGAGAAAAGTACCTCTAGCAGTTGATCCAACACTTATAACTCTAGACTCGTCTACACCAATTTTTTCTGCAATAATACTTTTTAGTTTTTGCTCAGCCTGTTGTACTTTTTTTATTTCTTTTAGTTTTAATTCCCAAGGGGTTCCCTCTCCATGAATTATAATTTTTTCAGCTGAATAAGAATGCGGGGAGCTGTCAACAATTTTCTCTAAGTCATTCATATTTGGTTTACGCAGATTATTTGACTTAAATAAATCTTCAAGATTTGCTCTTTTTTCAGAAATTTCTTTATTAATTTTATTTGCATCACCTAAATTATTTACAATAAAATGACCCTCCTGTGTTGTTATTATATATTCTGAACCTATCTTTTGAGGAGGAACAATGACAACTTCTTTTGGTTGAGTATTAACCTTTTTTCCTAGTGAATAAAAAAATTCTTTAGAAGGATTAAAAATTTCTGATTCACTTACAATTGTAGGATAGTTTTGTTCTAAAATCTTTTGTGATTCAATTATCTCTGTTTGATCCTCGGCTTTTCTTGTTAGTTTGTTAATATCTAATTTTGCAGTTTGAACATCTACAAGATTTTTATCAGATAAATCAATCTTTTTATCATCATATATACGAAAAGTACGTCCTTCTGCATCAGTAACTTTAAAACCACCTTCAATTCTCTGAGCTCCTTTAATTTTTTCTATCTGTACTAATCTAGATTCAGAAGTTATTAAGACTTGAGAAACTTCACCATCAGATACAAAAAATTTTCCACTTTCTTTAAATTTAGTATTTTT